>PJEL010003857.1_pt1 | contig 12581 bp, 9 predicted proteins | sample 1853271 | NCBI WGS metagenome assembly PJEL01 (sample SAMN08108733, study PRJNA415343) | Invertebrate metagenome, whole genome shotgun sequencing project. | host: Globobulimina | place: Sweden: Gullmar Fjord | collected 2015-08 | reverse complement strand
ATTATAGGGTTAGAATTTTAGGGATTTTAGGGATTTTAGGGCTTAGGGTGTACGGTTAGGGGTTCAATACCGGTTATAGCCTCAGAGGGGTTACGTTGCTATGTATGAAGCGAAGGAGAAACCAAAGTCTAAACTGAGCAACAACAAAAAAATCTCCAAAACGGTCGCTTGCGCCGATAGACTGTCGGCCTGTTTGACTCTTAATTTCAATATATACAATGACTACGTACACTATTACTACACGGGGAGAAATATAAGCGAGGATAGTCGTGACGATACCATCGTTGTTGGAGTTTTAGGTATCATCCTGTTGCCCTGCTTACATTGAGAGGAAAAAAGCTAAACAGCACTTAGTGAGGTGGCAGGGGGCATGCAAACATGCATGCATGTGACCGAGGAGAGCAGTACAGAGAAATTGCACGTGTTGCATGGGCTAGATTCCGTACTTTGACTGCAAGAATAATGTTAAAATGATTAAATTCTTGTTTGGTAAGACATGTAGGTTTCCAGCACGAGTGTGGAAACCAGGACAGGTGATGATTATTGCAAAATTTATTCTTATTCTTATTCCTGGGTTGGACATTTAAAGAATAAAGATTGATTTCGGAGGGGTAGGCAGTGGTTGTAATAAGCCGAGGGGCTTAGTATTGTATGACATGGAGGTGCAGTCATCGGAAAGCATTCCTGGCTCTTCAAATGTAGAGCTCATCATAGAGCCAAGGGCAGCTACTGCCCTTTGCACCTCGGATCAATGGATTTTTCTTGCTAAGGGTACATTACTGGAGGTCTATGATGCCTATGGGCTCACGGATCTTGTGCCACTTTCCCCTTCAAACGGAATATTCCACTTCCCTTTCATTGTAGAGCTGCTGGTGAGTCTCAGAGATGGCTTTTCAGGTAGGAGGAGTGATGACGATTTCTACATCATATTCAGGAAATGATGAAGATTAAGCGCGTTTACCCGCTCATTCTGATTTTCAATTGGTTCTGTACATGGCCTCTACCCTGCTCTGATTCACCACAACCTCTGAATTCTCTAAGCACCTATCATTCTATTAAATATTTAACCTTATGTAAACCCTCCTGCTTTTACATAGCATTGGCCATGGGATCAGATGGTGGAAGGCATTGGGGGGTAGCGAAAGTTGTGCAAACTGGGATGGGATGTTTCAAGTTTTCCATTTCCGCGGGGACGTCTGACCGACCGCTACTAGATCCCCTTCCTCCTCCACATGCATCACCTATGGCATTTCCATTCCTTAACTCGATAGCAGTTCCTCAATACAATGGTATGGATAACTTCAACAAGCCTATTTTGTTAACCGATAACTGACTGTTTTGCCAAAATGGCAAAGTTCATTGTTAGTTGCATTCTAGAGAATAACTACCTTTGAGCAGCAGCATTATGTAGAATCCTTTTGTGTGCGGTAGCCTGATTTTTAGCTACATATGCTTCCTATTGTATAAAGGCGCACGAAAGAGGGAGGGGAGGGCAATGTTGGCGGGATGCCTGGTGAATGGTATCCTGTCAGTCATTGGCGTTGATGTTATTTCTGTTTCTAGTACTCCTACTCTGAAGAGGAGTGATGGGAAAATACAGAATAGAGAGGAGGAGGACGGCGATGGCCACAGCTCTGATGGTAAAATCGGCTTTGCTTGATCTGCTGCTGCATATTTGTGTTTTAGTTCTAGTTCTTACTAACGTGACCCTGATCCTCCATTGCTTAGCCATTTCCTCAATCAAACACTACCTTGCGTGCCTACTTCGAATGCTACTCCAAATGAGGAGAATCTAATTATAGGTTTACCCCACCCTTTCCACACACCATCTCATGATCTAAGCAGTAGCCTTTATCGTCGTACTACCTTGTGTCTTAGTAGTACCAAACTAAACCATTGCCGCGACTAATTCTGTCACCACGGTTGTACATCGTCATTTCTCAGATTATAAACAGCAATTATGTTTACCACCCCAGCAGCTGGTCCAGTTGCTTTGGGCTAGTCACAACAACCTTTTGGGCAAAATTCCATTGCAACAGGTATTTAGATCCCATACGGCGGAACCTGGATTGAGCTGATGACGACTCTCCTGTTTTGTTTACGGTGCATGAGCCAAAGCAACAACTCTTAAATGGATATAAGGGGCTTATAGTTATTACAACTTTGCTTGTTGTAACTTCCTCTCGAAACAGAAATCTGCCTGTGGTCCAAATCGGAATCCAAAAAATAGTGATGAACTCCCAGTAGCCAGCAGGTGTGATCGTTTTACCTCTTCTACGATGCCATCCATATTCTTGAGATCCCTACGGTGTTGTAGATTCCTTTGATTGAAGACTTCATCTCAGTGAATGTTGTCGATTGTATTCTCTATCTATCATCTTATTCAAAATCAAAAATCAAAAATCAAAAACCAAATGCAGTTGTCACATCTCTGCTACGTGCTGGCTATCAGATGGAATACTAGCTGTACTAATGTCTTGTGCGGATGCTCCACATTCTACGGTAAAATAAAACTGAAGATGTATTGGTAGAATACGAATATCTGGACGTAATTTGTATAAGTGGGGTTTATGAGGAGTGTAAACACTAGACCTGGTGGTGGCATGGTAGTAAGGAGGTATCTCCTAAATACTTTCTTCTCCTCTGACATTCTCGAATAACATTCTCCCGTGCTGTCACCGTGTGAAGGTATGGCCAACACACCTTCGCACGTATTTTGTGGAGGGTAGAGATGGCGGATCGTTGTGGATGGGGCCATGGCGTGCTGATTTCGTGCATCCTCAAACAATTATTGCTTCGTCTCATGTCAATGTACGTCTTTCTGACGTTGTTGAAGTTATCGTATAAACACCTCCCAAAATTTGAGGAACACTGGCTGAGCTGGCCAATCCTCAACTGTTGCAGCAGGAATGTTAAAGGAAGGTCCATACCGTGACGCTGATGCTTTCACTGTGCACTCAGTTTTTTTTTTCTGGCCCTCGTCAATGCGTGCTTTTGTCTTTATGGTTGTTGCTTTTGCTAGCCTACCTCATTAATCCTATTTCGCTGCGTTGGTTAACGCAACTAGGACAGTGGCTGCTCAGGAGGCAATGATGAAAATTGGGGTTCTCTGCTTCTAGCTGTTTCACCCAGGTATAAATTTATTCCTTAACCCTAACCCTAACTCGAACTGTGAATGCTGGCTTTACGGGTGGTACAATTTATGCTGCTCAAGTAGTACTTCGCCAAATGCTTGCTTCCAGGCATACCCCATGCAGCACTCACTGTGCTGTGCTGTGCCATCCGACCGACACCACTGTGATACTCTGCTTCTTTCTAACTGGCATGGCACCTCATTCCTCCATGATAGAAAAGTGGCTATATATGGGACGTCAGGGCATTTGTCTTCAATTACGCCGCAAGGTGCTACTATTACTCATCTGTTTTGTTTCAGCTTATTAGACACACACACACACAACAATATCTAACTGTATCGTGATTGCCATGGGTGGCACTCACTTTAATATGTCTGTAGGGTATATGTCCCCGATAGCCCTTACCTATAGTGCTTCAAGCTCCTCCTTCATCATTGCTACTTCCAGGTATGATGAAACGAAATAATGTACGAACAGTTAACAACAGTTAGTTTTCCTCTCTTGAAGAGTAAAGAACATAGCTATGCGTAAAAATGAGAGTTATGTGCGTCACGAAGGGGGTTGCATATCATCTTTGTAACATCATCATTTCTTTTAGTAGTTTGTTAACTGCCAATTTATGATGATGTTCTGTCGTGCCTAGCGGGGCATATTTATTAGTGTCCCAAGTTTTCATTTTTGTTGTTTTGTTGTTCCGTGCCAATAAAATATACCACATTCTGATTCTGTCCATAACTGTAGTAGGCACTTTCATGAATGCATATATCAGAAGAGGACCGAAGAAACTCAACATAAGTGCAGCACGTTAGAACTGTCCACTAGTGTGCTGAAGACTAATGAGGTGCATCAACTGTTTAAACAAAACTGTAACTCTTTGTTGTTTCATTGCTTTTACCGCGGCCATCACTACTCGGAGACATCCTCAACCCAAATTTCAAGTAGTAGTCAGTCCATCCACAGACCAAGTCATTTATCCCTGATCATTACACCTAAAGCGCCAACCACCACCAAGATGCTTGAAAATCTTGTATCTTTGCAATACTCCATGACTTTAATACTGCAACATTCGAATGAGGTCTAACAAACCCTCGATCTATCTATCCTATCTGAAATGATAGCACTCACCTAACTATATATGATATATGAAGCACAATACCGTTAGCCCGCTACGACACACACCTGGCTCTATAACCCTACATATCTATCATCACCGCTATGGAATAGCCACCCATTTTGACTTATTGTTTTGTGGCTGCCACCTCAACGCTCCAAACTGATTTTTAAGTCTTCTACTTTAATTCCAACGTTTTGTGCAACAGCTTGAGCAGCATGGAGAGAGTAGTCCCGCAGAGCCAATATGGTTAATGACAGTGATTCAACGAAAAGCAAATGTAATGATTGGTAACATTGGGTCAAACAATAGTCACTGTTGTCCTCCAGCTGGAGTAAGTGACGACGACGTACACTGTGGCAAAGCGAAAATGGCCGCAGCAAAAGAAGGGAATCAACGCAGCAGTATCGCTTTCAATTATTGGCTTCTGGTAGGTGGTCGCCGGCGTCTTTGTACTGCTTTCTCCCTGTGTAAAAGCAGTAATTCGCCCAAACTGTAAGTGATTGTAATGATATTCTTATAACACTCACTTTGTTTTCTGTTCTGTGTTTGGACTGTGTACAGACAGGTGTCAAATGAAACGTGCCTCCCTAAATCTTCTCTCGTTGGTGTATACTATTCATGTCGTACAATGGTCCCCTTATCCCAATGCACCTTTGACTTGATCCACTTAAAAATGACCACTGGCCTTTTTACATCAGGCACACAAAATCTCGAGTACCCCAGTCGTGGATTCCCGCTTCATGTGCCACTCAGATAAGTGGAGCAAAGGATAGTGGCCTTAAGCTGGTTATTGCTGGAAAGGATCATCTCTCCTTGGCATGCAGGTGGTAATATGAAGTTGGTATATTGTTGGCACATTATCGCAACAGTTTAATCTCTATTAATTCATAAGTTGTATGAAATTGATGGCATACGTAAAACTTGAGAGCTGCTGCTGAAACTGAAAATATACGCAGAGCCCCGCCGCCGTGTATATCACTTGTTTTCTTAACCCAGAGCTTTGCTTGCACAGCAACTGATTACTTGGAATTCAGTACATATATTTTTTTCTAATCACCGCTGTTGAAATTGAAAAAGAAAGTAACCGTGTGGCACAACCTACATCCTCGTAGGGGTGTAATGATGTCCATTTTGGCACAAGGTGACACAGGTCTGGACGGAGGAAATCTTCGGCTTTTGAGTACAACAGTGGTGAACGACAATGCAGGAGGCTCCTATGATTTACTTGCATTTTCCGACAGCTCCAGGTATCAACTCTTGCTACATTTTAGAAACTACTAAGATTGAGAATAGTTTCTACTGAATCTCTTTTCGCTACTTTAATGGAACAACTTTCTTCTTTTTCAAAAATAATTGTGCTTATCCTAAACCTAAAGTGATGTAACTTATTTCATGGGTGTGATGAATGAGATGGTAGAGCCAATTGAGTTGGAAAGGGAAGGAACGAAAACACTGCAAGAGTCTTTTATACAGGATGAATCTACAATACACCTTTCATACACTGGGGAATGGATTCTGCAGGTGACACACCATCAAGTCGTTACAGTGCAGCAGCACCACCAGCAACAGCAGCATCGTTGTGGTGATGTAGAAGCCCCAAGTTTGTTCTCAATATTACGTTGGGAGAGGAAGGTTGGTCAATCGCTAGCATCATTCCGATTATAAATGTGCTGCTGACTGGCTAGCTATCACATTCTTCATCATTGGTTTCATCATTATACAACACAAATGGCTAGGTACTCAATTCATCCTATCTCGTAGTACCCTTCACTGTCTGCGCCTGGTTGTGCTAACTAATTCTGCACGTAGGGCCACTGGAATCCTTTTTCTCAATCTAGGAGGCTACTGATCGGCCATGCTACATCTCCAGTTGACACTGTTTGGCGCAGTAGAGCCAGCAGGTTTGTTTGAAGAGTGAGAAACTGAGGCACTGTAACACGAAAATGATTATATATAGCCCATTTGGCCCATTTGGCCCATTTGGGGGAATGCAGACAACCCTTGTGTTAGAATAGCTTTCTACAAATGGTATATACGTACGATGACATGGGTCATGCATGAGGGAGGGAGTGTACCTGCTTAACATCATGCTGAATGACGATGCAGATTTTGTCAGATAGCAAACAATATGAATATTTCAGTTGATGGGGTTAACTGACTCTCTAATCACGGCTCTTTATGCTTTTCATCATTTCAAACAGGAACGACCATGTCATTATAATTTCTACTTCTATGCCAGATATATCTGTACTGACGGTAGGAGAGCAAGGGAGGCTTAACTGCAGTGTTTGTCATCTACTTGATGGGTAAATGTCCGCTTCTTGAATGTACCTGGGCCTTAGCCATTACCTCGCAGATGATTCTTCAGCATGCAGCGCAACTCCACAGTTCAATTTGATCTTAGGCCTTTAACACACCACTCCACTAGTTTGCGAATCTGCGCCGCGCAACTGAACTTAAACTTACCTGGCGCTTGGCTGATTTTTTGCAATAAGCTAAGCTGCTGCTTTATTTGTTTTCCTTTCATCATCTCATCCTGTCTATTGGTTCATTTTTTCCCATGTTTTGATTTTGGAGCTGTGGAGATCAGCAGCAGCCCAGCCTAAACATCTGTCCTCTGCTGTGTTCTATTCTACCTTAGAGCTGTGGCAGCATTGGCATCTTCCTGGTCATCAATGGGAAGTGGTGGTACGTACACCGAGCGAGCCCAATCATTTGCACTGCTGCTGCCACTGCTCGTTCGAACATTGATCATCCCACAATTTGCATTATTGTCAAAAGGTGGCGACACCTCTTCAAATTGCATCAGCAGAAAGTTGCTTATTGCGTACTCGCTGTGGGATACAAACGTAGTGAACGTGCTGGAGGTAATAGAGCCATTGGTTCATTGATGACACGGTTTGTGGGTGCAATGCAGTCTGGTTAGATTGGATTGGATTGGATTGGATTGGATTGGATTGGATTGGATTGGATTAAGCAGACAAAAAACAACCAACACACTATTCATCATAAATCTTCTCCTCGTTTATAATCATTTTCTCACGGGTCCTAAGATGGATGGTGATGATTCTGCGGGAAGGAACGTAAATAAAATGACTACTCTACGGCTTCACGTATGTCTAAACCAGTAACCCTAATGCAACCTCCAATGCTGCATACATTGACTCTGGCAGTTTCGGTAGTTGTCTGAATAAAAGAAGAATTAAATCTAATATTGTTTTTAACCATTGACCTCTATGTTTGACGATGTGTCCTTACGTAATAATAACCACCTCTCACGTATTTTAGGATCAAATTCGGGCACTCCTATTTTGTTCTGTGTGTCTTGTGGCTGGAACGGCAGATGGTCAAGTATGTGTATTCAGCTTGAATGAGCGTTTTGATGGGCATCAACACAATCGTGTGCTGTGGCAGCAGAAGGCGGTATGTATGGCTGCTGCGTTCACAGCATTATGTGGTAGTACGTTTACTTGGGCTGTTCTCATTCTTTTTTCATGCATAACAGTAGCAGTAATTGTAGGTACACTTGGTTGATTGCAAGTACAACACAATTGCTGTATGTACACCTTTTGGTAGTCTCTCTAACGCTGATCCATCAACCTACATTAGGTTGGCTCTGGGCCTATTTTTCTTCATCGAATAGAAGCCCGGAAAGGGCCAACGGCTGCAATAAGAAACACAGATAGAATTTTGATTGACGGAAATGTGGAAGGTAACATGATCCTGGAGGTATGGGAAGAAGAAGGTGGGTGTTTTTCATTTAACTTGGGGTGGCTATCAACTAAGTGACCGGCGTTAGCATTTTATCCTCCGATCTTCAGCCCTTTAACATTTATAAATAGGGCAATATACCACTAACCAAGGAATTGAGAATGAATTAGTAATCTGACGTCATTTTCAAAATTCAGAGACTATGTAACAACCGCCACGAACCAAGTTGGTTGGCGCCTCGCTTTCTCTCTCTCTCTCTATCTATCTAATGATGACATGAACTGCCGCCAACTACTATGATTTTGTGCTTACACCTAGAACATGCCATGCTTTTAGTCAACAACAGTGGTGAAGCTGCTTCGCTCCAAGCTATTGTACCGCTGATGCTGAAAAGCCGGAGAAGCAAAACTAGGAGTCACACTAACCTCTCTGTTCTATCTTGTGGGGAGGTAACAAGGCAGTTGACGTAGCATTGTGTGGTGTGCATTTGAAGCAGCTCTCAAACCCACCATCTCAGGCATTTGCATGGGCTGAACGCTACCACAACCACTCTGCCATAAGTGGCAGAGACATGTTGAATCGTACTAATACGTACTTCACTGTAGTGGACAATGAAGAAAATTATTACCAGGAGAAGGGTAATGATTCTTTTACTTTGAGGTGCTGGAGGTTGTACATTGGAGCCCTAACCCTGGATGACGACCCGGGAGTGAATGATGTGCCTCCTCGAGCGGAAAATACTGGATCCTTAATATTGGCACCCCATCCTCAGCAACGCTGCTATGTTACAAGGACAGCAAAACTAAAGAAATGCCGTGCTTCAGTGGAGCGGATACTGCTTGTTCCTAACTGCCAGTGTATTGTGGTGGCGATTCGGGATACGTGTGGGTGGTACATTGTCCTGTATGATGGTGAGTAGTAAATGTAGAGCACAAGTGCATGCATCCTTGAAAGCAGCAGGATTCAGTTAGATACTCAGGTGGTTCATTGATCTGGTAGCTATGAGTAGTATTGCCTTTCCATATTTTTCAACGAACACAAAAAAATGAGTGTTAAATTGCTTGCTTGACGTGCAAATTTCTTCTTAGACTTTTTTCTTACTGAAATTTCATCTTCACCTACTGCTATTGAGGGTGATATCACTTCACTGCTTCTATCTGAGCTCCCACCTGCCATGAACAAAGCCATCGAAGACCACGTTAGGTAATATACCAACTCGATCCCTTTACGGGTATCTCTAAATTGTTAGAGAAGATTACAAGGGTAGCAGCATTCCCAATGCTATCAAATCATCCCCATGATTACGCATTTATTTTTCTATGTTGATGTCTTTCTCGAAGCAATTTTTCCATTCCACCTGATGTATCTGATGGAATGGGTGGGGGGGGCACTCGCTTTGTCACACTCATCTGATCGTACTTTTTACTGCCCCTTCTGCATGTTCACAGGGAAGCTAAACAAATAGCTGATACCACAGCTCTCATCTCTGTAATAGTCCTTACTAAGATGCCACTTGAGGAGAAGGGTGGAGATATCTCTTTGGAGCATAGGATTACTCCTCCCACGAGAAGCACAGCAGACCACTTTACCATGGATGAATCATCCGTGGTCCTTATGCTGCAGGTTGGGTTGGCTCATTACTTCTGCCCCTTCTCGCTTATTTGTAATCTACCCGTTATATTACTCTGATTCCATTTGTCTGAACTACTAAGCCTTATGCGACGACGAGAGTTCCTTCTATGAGTTATGATCCTGACCAGCATTACATTCATAGTTATCTGTGTACAAGAACGGAGAAGCATCTCTCAATCCCTGTGCCTCCCTACCACTGCCTGGGAAAGGAGGATGTTATTGCGCATGTCCAGTCAACGACTGGTGAGTTATGTTCATGATTCAGCTCAACCATATAACTTTTTATAACCCCTAATTTCTTGGTGTAACACATTCTGTCACACACATTAGGTGGATCGCACTAGGCGTAGATGACTCCATAACATTGGTACGGTAGTAGATTCTCCCCCCTATTTGTAGTCATCCACTGAATCTCTTGAAGACCAACCAATATGCCTCGAACGATATTACTTTAAAGGTTGGTTGGAGATCTCCAAGTGAACATGGCGGACTCAGGTATTTAAGTATACAACCACAATGAATAAAGTAGTAGGTAGTTTACAAGGTTTGAGAAGAAGTAAGCAAGCTGTGGGTTAGTTTCTTATCGTTATATCTTGAACCGAAGGTGGAGATTAGAGGAAATATATGGTACTGATCGTGATGGTGACTCTATCCCTAATGGAGAAGAAGAGGGATTGGGCAGCGGCAGCATAACCCCCTGGGGGTGTGTAACAGCCTTGGCTTCGGTAGGGCAGAAGGGAAAGAAAGGTGGCTTTCTAGCTGCCGCTTTTCTGTGGAATGGTGTTACCCTTTACAGGTAAGGCTTTATTCGGCACAATTATGCTGCATACACCTGCCTGCCTGACTGATAAGTATTCTTTATTGATGTCTATGCATGCATACCTTCCCACTTGAACTTATAATACGTGCTCCACTACATGTACATTTTCCACTTGCGAACGAACCTCGAAACCTCGAGATATCATGTTTGCTGTGGTTAATACACTTTACACTTGTAGTGAAGAATTCTTAGTCGGGAATGTATAATGCGTGCGTTAATATATCCATACATCGTCGATTCGTGCTCTCATATTTTTGGTAGCACTCTCTTACCTCATTCTTCTTTCTAAGTGAATAATTTTCTTTTCTCATGTAGTCATGACGCTGAATCTCCAAAACTCTATGCCCTAATGTCATGGAAAGACTCAGCAGTTCCTATAACTTGCCTTGGGATCTCATGGGTGAGTGAGTTGGGATTGTGTGCCTTACCGCGGTGTGCTGAAGAATACCTACCTGTATGCAGTAATTTATCTATTTTTCTTAGGTTTTAGATACCATCAGTATTGCTGTGCCAGAGAATAGTGGTATTACTATATGTTTGGCTCATGTGGTAGGATGTAGTGGTGGTGGTGCTCAAGGAAGAGATCGAGATATTGTAGAGTTAGACCACTCATTTCATTATCATCAGCAGCAGCATGGTGCAGCATCTCTACTACAATCCTTTTTGCCACGGTTATCTGGCCCCCCGTTTGCCATCTCTCATTTGAAATTTCCCTCCGGCTTCGTTCCCTCCTGCCTTTTTCTTAATACGAATGAGAAAGGTGACTGCCTTACCTCTCACCACGTTCTCACGGTATGCACAGCATCTGGTGCCGTGTATGAGGCTATCCACATTGTTTCTTAGAACTACTACATTATTAGAACAGAATGATTTATTCTGGCCTCGAGTACTTACGTGGTGGAAACCCGAGGGCAGGCATGAATACTTTCAAACAAGTTCAGACAAGTTCAGACAAGTTCAGACAAGAGTAAATAGAGCTGCTGCTGCTTTATTGTTATTGTATTAGCGGGCAGACCTCCCCTACCTCCTACATTCACCCCTTTTAGTACCATTTCCCAGCGCCATGGTATGTACACATAGAGCTTGTGTGTGTGCAGTTTATGCTGACTAAAGTAAACAGTGGCCAACACTACTCTCAAACACACAATAATGAATTATATTATTATTTTCTTCTATGTGCATTACGAAGAAGGCTGGACTGGATTCATGTGCCTTATGCAAACCACTGGACTGGATGCAGCCAAGAAAATGATTAGTTTAAAAAATATATATATATATATAATTTGAAAGCTCGAATCGCAGAAGCACAATCTTAGGCAGTATTTGAGAGCCAACAGGGGTGTGGGTGATCGAGCTAGCTCATATTGTAAGAACAATTTTGTTGTTCGGTTGTCATCCTCAGGGAGTACCACTGTCTGCGTGTGCTCCTGCTTCTGATTGTTATCTTTTGGCACTGCATGCTACTTGCTGATCGTTATTATTATATTATTCTTTATGTACCGCATGACCCGCTTGGGTTACCCAGCCCATTATTAAACAAGTTTATTCATTAGCGCACGACGATTGCACTCTGCTGTCAGCGCTTTCAGTACTCTCGGCAGTAATTACTACAATTACTTCTATTTTTTCTTGGCGGATGGGCTGCTGCTTCACAGGAAGTTATAAATGATGACTGTAATCACTGCCACCAGGTAGTAGTACACTACTACCCCATCATCTTCACAGCGCATCACTTCATCGGTAGTATGATGTCTTTCCTCTTCTCTCCCTCATGCCATTCACTCGCATACAGAAAGAGTCATTTGACCTTCCACATTGCCACTTTTTTCTGTTCTGCTACATTAATGCGTTGTAGGCGTAAACTAATACTACTACACATCACGCATTATGCATTAGTCCATTACCCAATATCGCCACAATTATGACAAATTGCATTTGAAGAGACTGTACAATAAGACCGTAAAGGTTCGTGGTGTAGTCTGGCTGGAAGCTGCTGCTGCTACTGCCTTTTAGAGTTTAACAACAAACGAACAGTTGTTGTTTCTTACACTTTAACAACCAACCCAACCCAACCATTCCCTTAACCACCATCCTCAGAAGAAAATCCCACCAGGTTATGTTCATCATTCTTTGGGTAAGGCGTCTGATCTACAATCTGCAAGGGATGAGA
>PJEL010003856.1_pt1 | contig 12581 bp, 8 predicted proteins | sample 1853271 | NCBI WGS metagenome assembly PJEL01 (sample SAMN08108733, study PRJNA415343) | Invertebrate metagenome, whole genome shotgun sequencing project. | host: Globobulimina | place: Sweden: Gullmar Fjord | collected 2015-08 | reverse complement strand
GAGATGATATGATGATGATGATGATATGATGATAGAATGCCTTGAATGTTGAATTTTCCTGTTTGTCATGATGATGATACCAACAACACATGTAATGAATCTATTATTCTTATTACAAGCAGCATATACATATATATTCTACCGCACGTCGCTCACCCATTCAACATCTCCCCATATATCATCTTCGTTCGGTGTGGCCCCTCCATGTTCCTCCTCCTCAATATCTATCAACAACAAATCCTCGTCTCTTGTATTTTGACTGCCCGACTGAGCTGGTGCAGTGGATGAAGCACCACCGACTTCAGTCTTTCCATGCCCTGTCCACTGCAGGAGAATGTTCTTATATACCTGTTCAAACTCTGTCCCATGCAACCCACCCAATCTTGATGCCATCTCAGCAGGCATATACTTTCTATTCACATACTTGTCCACTATAAACCTTTTCAATTCAAGCGCATTCATACCAGTAGGACGCACAAAGTGATGTGGCAACCGAGCTTCCCAGAACAATCTACTCGCACCATTCCCTTGTGTTGTCACAAAAAAGGCAACCTGTTCAGGGGTCCATGTATCCAGCGTTGTCGACCGCACTTGAGATATATGCACACCCAGGCTCCTGTGAATACCAGAGCACGTCAAGCAAACAAACACACCCAGGTTGACAGAAGCCCACGTCGGTTGTCGACCATGGCAGTCTGCACAAAGTTTATTCTCAGGATATTCCACCAAGAGTTGTTTCAGAGCCCTCTTGTGCTCTCCCTGTTGTTCATCAGTCACAGACGCCTTTGTATTCATCAGTGAGATAGTACGTTTGTTACTATGTCAATAAAATATTCAATCACGTCGTCGCTACGTATTCATTCCTTCTTGTTGTTGCCCTTGTTGATTTGAGATGATTTCAACTCTTTGATTCACCACCAAACATGGTGAGATCCTTCTTCAACAACACGAGTGCTCTGTATCTCCCTTTTTCTTTACTTTATTTTGCAATACGAGTTTGTATCACCATTGCAACGCACTTGGTGAGATGCGAAACCACGTGTTTTTAACATTTTTTTGGTTTTTTCTTGGTGGTTTTATAACTGTCACACGCTTCCTATAACGTCTACGGAATACATAAAATATCAATTCTATAGAATCTACTACTCTAGTCCCACCTGATACCTACTCCATGTTGTCGAGAGGACTTGTCACCGTGCGCCCAGCCTGTGTGGTCAGAAAGTCCCTTGGAGGACGTTACACTCGCGTCCATGCATTGTCAGGAGACGATGAAAACAAGGAACAACCCAAGATTACACGTGAATATAGAGAAGCGGATGATACATTGAACAGTTTGGATCAGATAGTTGGTGGAAACAGCAGCAGCGAGACCCCACAGACCTCTTCGTCTCAATACATTGATGAAATGCCAGAGATTCCAAGGACTGAAATGTCAGCAGCCATGAAGGAAAAGTTACGACGTGAATATTATAGTTTGGGTGGGAGTCCGACGAAATCCATGGGAGGAAACTACTTTTTAAACATAATTCTTGTGATTAGTTTTCTTGCCATTCTCTCAGCAGCCTTGGGATACCTCTAGTTGTTGTTGGTTGGCATGCACGTCATATGTTTATGAGAATACTGATATTTCCTATTGATTGATTGATTGATTCATGATGATGTTGTAATATGTACCTGAATTGAATCCATCCATCCATCCATCCACAGGGCATGTGACATGAGACCCATGACCCACACGTTGAGATTCTCAAGGAAAGATTATTTCCATTCTCTTGCAGTGTGGGTGACATCTATAAAATTATATATTACATACATACACATATGGGTCAGTGGCTGTCTTCACCTGAGAAAGAGACGAAGAAAAAAGAGGAACACGCCATGGCAAAAGAAATTGTTGATCGTGCAATTGCGGAGAATGCAGTCATGGTTTTTAGTAAATCATACTGCCCTTTCTGTACCAAGGCTAAACGTGCCCTTGATACTGTTCTACCAAAGGGGAAATATACTGTGATGGAACTGGATACGAGATCAGATTGTGGTGCAATCCAAGATTATCTCTTGGATATTACCGGTGGTCGTTCTGTTCCCAGGGTGTTTGTTGCTGGAAAGTTCATCGGTGGTGGTGATGAGACGGATGCTTTGGCGAGGAGTGGAGAGCTGAAGCAGTTGTTACTTGACAATAATATTATATAGAACTTTGTAAACTACTAGTTTTTACCTCCTAGCAGTTTCCACATGGCATCGGCATCTGTTTGCGTATTGGCCCTAGACTTTTCATTTGATGAATCTGGGGATGTAAGCTTGCTTGAAGGCATTGGTGGAGGAGCGGGCCCCTGAGGTGATGGTGGAGGGGGAGGCATGTGGCCTCGTTGGAGTTGGTTGAGGAGATTCATGCCAGGACCTGATACCTTGCCGCGGCCCATTCCAAATCCACGAGAGGCCCCATCTGGTATTTTAGGCTGTGAAGGAATGTTGTCACCTTGCTGACTGCGCTGTGATGGATTCCTGCGATGGAGTACTTGTGTGCCATGTGTGGAGACTGCATGAGGCCTGGAGAGGTTCACAAGGGACAGTGGAGCAACAACTGCTCCGTGGTTTCCGTAGCAACGTCCTCCTAGAGTATGGCCTCCATCGAATGGAACATCAAACAATACCTCCAGAAACGAATCGTGTACTCCTATTACTGTACCACGTGTGCCAAACGGTGGTATTCCAGTTGACCCAGCACACACAACACGGTCTCCCAAAGAAAATGAACCTCCAGAAAACGCGGCCATCAAACCTCCTGGTTCAATAGGAGGAAGAAGCATTGCAGGTGCCACTGATTCCATTTCTACGGTGACTGGTTGAGATGTTTCCTTTGGCAGGGATGCTTGGAAAATTCGAATGGCATCTTCAGAGGCAACAGTGGATGAACTCTTCACAAGCTTTCGCTTGGCAGATGGAAGACTAGACAGCCATGTTTTGATATTATGAAGTTCTTTGATCGCCGGATCCCTCTCCATTCCTGGGAAGAGGGACTCTACAGTCACTTTTTCCTCATCCAAAACAGCCCAGACATTTGGATACTTTTGCTTGTATGATTTTAATACAGAGATTAATGCATCGCTGTAGACCCATATTCCCTTTTTGTTTGGATCAGATGATTCAATTGATGCACTAAAGTCGGGTACCACCAAGTTATTTTTTCCATCCTTGACATACAATCCAATGTCTACAGAATCATTTCTTCCAGTGCCTGTGCGAACCCAGCAGTTGCCTGTAATTCGTCCCAAAGCTTTTGGTGATACACCAAGCATTCTGCTCACTTTTCCGCTTGGAATATATTGTGGTTGCATCGAAGGCAGCACCCTTTTTGCTGCTGCCTGGATGGCTCCTGCATGTTCTGGCATCCCTTCAATAATGACACGGTACCTCATCTGAGGAGAGGTCTGTCCCGCAGATTTTGTTCTTCCTAATGGACCAGCATGCATTATCTTAGCTGTACATCCGTAGTATGCTTTTCCCAAGAATAATGCCTTGGAGCCTACCTTGAGGTCATACCAGACCAGGTTGTTTTCTTGTCCCATCAACTTTGGATCAAAGCGAGGGTCTGGTGCTGGATTTTTACGCAACGTCATTTGCAATGGAAATGCCTTGGTTTCCTTACCAAATCTTTTCTCTACAGTTCCATCAACCTGACGAATGAGTCCTTCAATTGGTCTGACATGGATGAGGAGAGACACATCCCCAAGATCAACACCATGTTTGGACAAATATTCTTTCTTCATGTTCGCCAGCTCTATATCCCATCCAACTGTTTTAGTTTCGGATCCATTTGAAGATATCGTGACAAACGGATCTGAAACTTTTTCAACAATGGACTCTTTGACATATGGCCATGACACCCAAGCTCTTTGTTTCAAAACAGCCTTGGAAATTCCCTTTGCAGTTAACAAGCTCTGATCAATACCCTGTGTAAGATTTTTAAACCTTAGGATCAGGGAATCCTTCCTGGACCGCATTCCAAACACATCAACTCCAGCCTTTTCTAATACACCATACACTGCTAGTGTCTTGAGAGTGGGGAATCCCGCTATTGTCGTGATTCCAACCTTTGTTCCTGGTACTAGAGTAGGTTCAAAACCTTTTTCATCCTTGGGTAGTGGAGGGGGTGCTGGTCTGGCCTTGGCAGTACTGTTGCAGTTGACAACGTCTGAAAAGTGGCGAGGAAGAGTCGACCTGCAAAAGGAGTTTTCCTGTGATTTCGGGTCATATTTGAAAATTATGATGCTTCCTTTACTATTTCTCTTGCGTTCTGCTGTCGTCAATGCTCCTACTGGGACAGTCTGTATTGCTCTGATCAATCTATTTTCATCAATAAAGGGAATCTGCACTACACCTTCCCACTCTGCTCGTTTCCCTTCTGTATCCACTTGAAAATCGACCGGATAAAAGTCATGTATTGGAGAGTTTTGGTCTGTCATCAAATGCCTAAAAGGCTCGGGAAGCAGTTTGCAACTTGATGCTGGCTGGACAGCCATTAGTTGCTCATATGGCAAAAATGGCCTGCCTGGTGTGAATGACACGTCAATACTGGGTAAATTCACGAGTTCAGATACCATAGGTGCATAATGATATGGATAGTACCAATCCCAAGATGCTACTCCTCTGTAATAATATTCAAGCACCCAGTGTAGCCCTTCAATGAACGAATGCACAACTTTTCTACGGTCGTCTGCAGATGGAGATTTCAATTTTTCTCTGTAATATCGCTCTTTCCAGGCGAGTAAACCTTGTTCCCTGTCCCCCTGCTCGAAAAATCGCCTTGCCTCCTTACTCATCATTGTTGGTTCCTGCTGGACAGCCACCTTTGTGTCAGTGTCTGTACTCTCATCTTCCACAACTGCCAACAGCTCCAACTCGTGTCCTTCTTTTTCCAACGTTTCTAATGCTGAAAAGTCCATGGGTGCATTGACAGCAGTAGTGTCCAAATTTGCAAAGGCCTCTTCAAGATTTTTTGAGCCAGATTTCTTGCTCCTTTTTGATTCATACTCTTCAGCATCAAGGGCCCTCTGTTCCAACGTCTCTGCTTCATATTTGGCAAGTTCTTTTAAAAACAATTCAAATCTTCCTCTGTGTAAACTTCCTCCATGCGTCAAGTATCCACCCATTTTGGGAAGCAGTTGTTTATATGATGAGAACATCAAGTCAAGGGACCCTTCACTTATATCACATGTGGGAAGTGATGGTAAAAAGTCATTCCCAACAAGCATACAAAACAGCACAAAATCATCAATAATTCGTTCCAAATCAAATGGAAAAGGCAGTGATTTTTCACACGCTTCAAATTCAAGGTGAAGATAGTCTCGTAATAGTCCAATTTGAAGAAGAACAAAATGCTCCTGGCTAGGATTCTCCAAAGCCTCTCTGATTGGCTGTCCTTTATTCTTGTAACTCACAATTTCTCGAAGCAAGCAGAAATGTGGTTCATGAGTGACCAACGAAAGCATTATCAAATCTGCGTCCAATCCATACAAGCAGTGTCTCAGATTTGGTTCATACTCTGGGCTCTTCTTTGCTAGGCGAATATATTCCATGATTTTGTGTTCACCTTCACCTGGGACGTCATGCCCTGAAAATACAATGGTTGGAACCTGCCATAGAGGATCCTCAGCGATTTTATGCCTCACAAAGAAACGAAGATGACCTGCAAGTCTCTCCATGAATGGGGTTCCTGGTGTAATACAATTAGAGTCAAAGGGCTCTACATTTGAGGATGATTCTTCCGGATTTTCCGCTGCTTCCGCTGCTCGTTGGGCAGCTTCTCGAGCTGTTTTGAATCTCCTAGCTCGCTGTTGATTCATTTTAGCTCGTGGTGCTACGCCATCAACAGCCATAAACATGAGTTTTTGAGGCTTGACAATGTGAAACAACTTATCCAAGTACATGAAGATCTTCTTAATCATCTCCTCTTCGGTCAATTTAGTATCAGGATCATTTCCGTGCGTACAATTGTGCACAATACCGTTCATATCGAGGTAAAAATTGTCAATCACCGGGATGACCGTCGCTCCTCCTGGCTGATTCACCAAGGGATATCGCTCACTGAGCCATCGGTAGAATTTAGGAATTCCTATACGTAATATAGATATCTATGATACAATCTGGACTATCAAATAATCATGTACCACCAATTTCTTGGAACACGAAAACAAAACTTTTCAAACATAATCTGATACACATGAATAGACACAAGGAGAAACTCGACCACATACCCATGATATCGTTGTGGAATATCGTGTTTAAATATTCTAATAATTTAAATTATGTCAGTGGGTGACTGTAACATGGCCATATGCGGACGTATCATGCATTGTCCCAAAGCCATGGGCAAGTCCCTTTAAGATTATGTCGACATTCATTCAATCAGAGAAATTCTAGGTGGATCTTCGGTGAAATGAACTTTTCATCTTGTCTTGAACTTCTTTTGCCATTCCGTTATACGTCTCCGCCAGCCCAACCCTATTTACTGGTGCTCTACCAATACGGCTAGGATTTGACCTTCTTGCAAACTTGTTCTTCCTCTTTGAAAATTTCACCGGGCTATCTTGGCTAAATACTTCGATTTCACCTCCATCATGGCATTGAGATATGACATCTACATCTGGTGTATTTCGCAAGTCTTTCCGTTTCTTGATCTGTCTAAGTTTTGCTCTGTCATCAATTGGAGTATGTGGGGTGTCCTTGCAAGGTTTCGCTCTTTTTTCCTCAGTTTCAACATCTTCTATTTCTATTTCTTCATCATCCTCATCCTGAATTGGATTCATTCCATTTTCTACATCCTCAATAGGATCGCTTTCTTGACTATCGTTTATTTCCTGAGTATCACTCTGGACATGTATCTTGCTAGTTGTCTTCTTGCCATTGTCATCCTCATCTTCGTCGTCATCATCGTCCTCTTCATCTTCTTCAATACTATTCCAGGATGGAGGACAGTATTTTTCGTTTTCAGAATTGAGTGTATCCAGCCTATGAATCAGGAATGTCATCTTGTGTTGCTGTTCCTGAGACAAGTCCTCCATTTTCCATCGGCCTAGTGTGTCCATGACACCAGCATTCACAGCCATCGCCTTGAGGACAGTGATCGCGAGGTGATGCCTAAGATTACTTGCATTATCCGGCTCAAACCACTTCTGGGAAAGGAATCTGGGTTGGCGGGCAAATGTAAACTTTTTCCTCTGGAAAAACCTTGATTTGTTAACTGTTGGCACCATTTGTGTGTTTATCTTATTTGGCAGCCCTGCTATAAAATAGTCCAAAAATGCGCAAACAAACGATCCACAATCATAATGATTGTCCTGTACAGGCACTTGAGGGCGTCGCATGACCATTTTCATGAAATCGCGTATTTCCAACGGATGCTCTTGAACCCATAACTTTGGCACCGATTCTCCATCTTGCAGTAGCTTTGCTTTCCATTCATTTTGCAAGTACCGTTTGATCAATTTGCCAATGGCGTTTGAATTATGACCAGAAGGTTGTTTCATAGAGTCCAGATGAAGCATGAATGCCTCTGGTCCATTTGGTTCATGAGTCTTGATACCACCAGAACCAGGATGACAGACAATAACAAGAGACCAGTGCAGCTGGTCATGTATAGGAATGAATAAAAAGTCTTTGGAGAAAAGATCCACATTCTTTGTCCATCGCTTTGTGACATCATAACATCTCAATGCCTGGAGCGATAACCTGTCCAACTCCCCAAGAGGTCGCTCAGCGAGGGCCTTTGTCTCCTCTGACAAGATGCTGACAGATGTATCATCAGTGAGCTTTTTGTAAAAGAAAGAGTTGAAAAAATAGCATCGCTTCCCCTTCTCTGGATCTTCTTCCTTCAATTTCACTTCTACTGACTTGAAGAAGTAATCAATGCAAGAATCATTCATAAATTCAAAAGGCCTGAGCTTCATATAATCTCTCAGCATAAATATCACTGCCCCAAGCCCACCCTCTGGGGGCATGGAACATTTGAGAGAGTCTAGAACAGAGTCTGTCTCAACTTTACTCGATCTTCTTGTCTGCCTCTGACATGGATTTACAACAGCTTTGCATCTGGGGGAAATCCCCTTCTTCTTCTCTTCTGCCTCATCATCACTACTGCTCAAGAGAATTGGATCAGCATCTGTACCTTGACCTTTGTTCTCATATGTGACTTGTTCCTCCTTCTGAATTGGCACAGGTGTCGCTTTACCAATTTTTGATACCAAGTGATCTTTTAGAAATGTTTGTCCTTCTATTTTCGAGAGATTGAGGTCAAGTCTATCCTTCATCTTGATGATCTTCATAGAATGGGGTTTGGCTGCCTGAACATTTGCAATCTTGAAGCATGCTCTACATACTTGCAACTTCTGCCGCCCACCTATCAATACGCATAGCGATGTTGATACTGTTTTACCTTTCTCGTTATCGTATCCAGTCGTTTTCCCACATCGAGCACATCCTGGCAAGTCCTTCTTCAATGGTGGCAACCGGAACCTATCAAAAGGTTTCTTTCCTTCTGAAGGGCCCATGAACCTCGAAGAAGGTACTTTCGTCATGTGGATTTTCTTTTCCATAGGGCTTTTATCTATCGTATCAACGCCTCGTAGGTTTTCCTTGGCCTGTGCAAGCCATCCTTTCGACACTAGTGAATGTTCCTGTTTTACTCGCTCCAGAATTTGCTCCATGATGACATATTCTCTGAGCAGTTTCCGAGGTTTTTCGTCCGCAATCATTCTTGTCTCATTATGAACTGATATCGGAATACTCTGGAACGTCTTGTTCCTCGTGTCAAGCCAAGGTTTTATAGTCGAGACTTTAAAGTCAAAACCTTCTTCCACAGAGTGGAGCTGCGACATTTGTCTCTTCAGTTCCTCCAGCGACAGAGACTCCACTTTACCAAGCTCTGTAGCATATTCAGGCATTTCATGAATCGTGTTCCCTCTTTGCTCGACAACAGATTTCTCCTTGTGTCCAGGACGACCAAACAGCGAGACCATGGCGTTGGAAATCTCTCTTGTCTCACTTGTTTTTGGACTCCTTCTGAATGCACTGCTGTGGACAAATATTTATATCATTCCACGAACGTAAACGACAGGATGTGGTGTTTCTAGATCGTTACAGTCGGCAGTTACATCACAACGACCATTGTGAGTCAAGATGGTTTACTGCACGACTTCTTCCGTACATGAGATATTTACTATTCACACAGATTTATGATAATTTTCAATGTGCTTGAGTAACTACATGTATATATGAAGACAATATATCAATCAGCATGTCACCCTTGAAGCAAGGTCACATGATGTGACTCACATCACATGTGATGTACATCAAATTGTTTCAAATTTGAAATTTGATTTAAATCACTTTCAAATGCATTTTCATCGCATGCATTACGATGCTCGCGTAAAATTGCAAATGTCACTTGATCTGGATATTGTCACTTTGTTCTTCAGAGACATAGACTTCAACAGAAGACTTTATATGGCCATCACTGCAATAACCATTGATGTGTACAAAAAGCCTTTGCCTACAGCAGAGCTTGTATCCAAGGTGGTTGCAGTTTCGCCTCCCTGCACAATGCCACTTACATCTGGAGTACTTGGAGTGGCTGAAGGTGTGGCTGTAGTTGGAACCTGACTGGTTGGGGTGGGTACGGGAGTGGTGACTGGAGTTGGAGCTGTAACTGGAGTTGAAGCAGCAACTACTGGCAGTCCACATACCTCGGAGAGTCCTACACCACCAAATATAACATTTACCAAATCTGGACAAGTTCGTGACGCCTTTTCAAATGCCAATTTGCATTGTGGAGTGCAGTTGTTGGGGTCCAGGGGAGCTGACTCGTCAACGTCAAGGTTTGTCAAGCAAGTAAGTCCAACGCCCGCCAAGGATAACAAATTATCACAGGCAAGGGCAGAGTTAATAATTTTATTGATATCCAGGCTGACTGTGTCGTTAGACATGTCATTCAAATCTCCAATCAAGCTGTCGAGGGTTCCAGTAAGGTTTCCAAGATCGATACCGAGTTGATCATCGACAAAGTCTAACAAGACACTCAAATCTAGAGTATCGTCTTGCCCTTGATCAGTCGAGCCACCAAATAATCCACTCAGAAAGTCCGTCGCATTGCCCAAGAGGCCTCCGAGGAGCCCACCCAAATCTTGTGTTGTGTTTCCGACAGCACCCAGCAGGCCACCCAAGTCGATAGAGAGACCACTCGAATCCACGGGATCTGAATTCATTTCTCCATTTTCATCAATGCCAGCTTCTTCGACCACCACTTGTGCTCTCACAGCGTTCCGACTCGACGTGTGCCCAAGCAAGAGCACCACGAGAAGAAGGATAGACACCAGTTTATTTCCGGTTTTCATCATTTTCACAGATATATCGATTACGGTATGCTTTAAATAAATAAAAGTCTGTGACTTTTGGAACTGAAAGCCGTGTTTCAGCGCTGACGCGCTTTTCGCAAAGCGCTGTGTTGGATCTGTTGCAGTTACGATGGACCACACTGACGTGTCTCCAAACCGTTTGACCCGGGTTATTAATGGCCAACCGTGTCATCATCAGGGAGAGTAGTGCGCCATTGACGAATGATGCAATCATCGGATGAATACACCGACCAGCAATGCGTGAGTGCCCTCCCTTCGAAGGGCAGCCTATGCATAGGATCCAGTCTTCCGGAAGTCTTTCATGAAAGAGGATATCTTCTCAATGCATCTCACAGGCTGGGAATTGTATCACCCTCGGGGAATGGTTTCTTCCTGATAGCATTGTAATGCATTCCGAATATAGGAAACTAAATTGTATAATGCATTATTAGATTGATTTAATCCGGACGATGATGAGGTATAACGGCGCCAGATCCTCTTCACAAGGAGTTTGGCTGCTACTCCTGGCCCTTTTTGGTACGTTGCAAGTAAGCTCGCTCTGATCCTGTAGGCAGCGGAACATATTCTTTTACACATACTTGAAACAATGGCATACTATGTGATATTTTGCGTGGTGTGCAGTCGGCAGTGCCCAAACTTCATCTCTTCCCTCAAATACGGGGTTCGAGTTGGACTGGTCCTATGCTGGTCACAGGGCAGGAGAGAAGGGCTCTATCTACCGTCCATCGAGGCGTATAAATGTGAAATCATTTGGTGCAAAGATTGATGGTGTTTCGGACGACTCGAACGCACTTCAAAATGCGATTGACGAGTGTGGAAATAAAGGAGGTGGAACAGTGGTGATTCCAGCAGGGACACTACTTGTAGAGGGACAGGTAAAGATTAGATCGTCAAACGTGGTTCTCCGTGGTGCTGGGAAGGGTAAGACAATAATCAAGATACCCCATTCATTAAGTTACTATGATTTGATGACGGGTACGGATGATGACCGTTACTCAAGGTCCAGAGCCTTTTTTGAGATTATAGGAAATCGGGTTCGGTCAAGTAAGAGGGGGCGAGACTTTGTCAGTAGGGTTATATCGGATGCACAAGCAGGAGATACATCATTATTCTTGGAAACTACATCTGGGATATCCACAGGAGACTGGGTCAGGCTGTACATGAGTGACCCAAAGAGTGGACCTGTATCAAGGTCTCTGGTAGGATATATGTATTCCAACCCAGATACAAAAGCTCTCTGTGGAGAGAGCTGCTTGAAAGCGCTCAGGGGATCACAAGAACTCGTTCGTTTCATGTCGAGGGTAAAATATATCGATGGAAACAGAGTTGTGCTGGAGAGACAATTACCTGTTGATGTGAAAACAAATTGGAGCCCTAGTATCTATACCCTTGGAAAGGATACGATTCAAAATTCTGGGATTGAGGATCTTACTATTCAATTTGGCTGGAAAAGGACACAAAAACATCTTGACGAGGATGGAAACAATGCCATTGTCCTGGAAGAAACAGCATTTTGCTGGGTGAAAAATATTGCTGTGATTGATGCTGACCTGAATGTTGTTGTCAGGTATTCAAACTTTGCAACAGTGACAGGGGTGGATGCGAGCGTCACCAAGGACAGAAGTCACAGCACATCGCGAGGAAAGCAAGGTCATATCGCCCTTGGTATTCATGACAGCTGCGATGTGGATGTGTCTGAATTCAACATTCAGGATACCTGGTGGCATGATCTTTCTGTCAGAGCATCAATGCTCTCTGTATTCCGCCAGGGATATGGAAAGGATCTTAATATGGATTTGCACCGATCTGCCCCATATATGATTCTATACGATGACATCAACCTTGGGGAAGGCACTCGACCATTCACCAAGGGAGGCAAATCAGGGGCAGGGCAACCAAGCTAGAGCTTACTGGATGTGGATAGAGCAGCAGTGTGTGCATATACGAGAGTATAGTAATGATAGTGGTGGTGGTGGTGTTATGACAGATGACCTGGATGCTGAGACTGGTGCAGAAAGTCGGGATGGAGTTCTCCCGTCTCAGGTTGCAGCTATCGGCATGACGCGAATAGATCTTACGAGATACCTTTCCTCTTTTCCAGGTGGCCTTCGCCTCGATATTTGCGCAGAACCATACAGGTCAAAGCTGGAATACTTGGAGAAAAAACTA
>PJEL010003855.1_pt1 | contig 12582 bp, 12 predicted proteins | sample 1853271 | NCBI WGS metagenome assembly PJEL01 (sample SAMN08108733, study PRJNA415343) | Invertebrate metagenome, whole genome shotgun sequencing project. | host: Globobulimina | place: Sweden: Gullmar Fjord | collected 2015-08 | reverse complement strand
AATCTAAATTCTGGACTGAAATTTGGTTTTTTTGGTTTTGTCATTTGTATCACCTAGCAGTTATGAGATGCATAATAACATCTCTAAGTAGGTGGCCAAATTAACTATGCCACTTCAAATAGACTGATTCCATTGCCGAATGATGGTTTTTTTTGCTAGTTTTAATTGTAATTGTGTCTGATTATAAAATGGCTTAATAGAGTCAATAATATCAGCCATTGCTTGAACCAGCTTACAGATCTAATACATCAATTCGTTAAAATCCAAATAAGCTTTTTATCAAATATTCTCTATACTAAAATTAATCGAATAATAAAAATAGGGTAAATGATTTCATGGATAATAAGTTTATTGCTAGACAGGCTATTTTAGATAGAAATAAAAATACATTCGCTTACGAGTTATTATATCGCAACAGTTTTGAGAACTTTTACAATTGTCCACAGGAAGATCAAGCTACTTCTCAAATTATTTTTCAGAACCACATATTTGGTGACTTGCCTAACCTTTGCTCACAAAAAAAGGCATTTATAAATTTTGATGAAAAATCTATCTTAGCAAAACTTCCATTAATGCTAGATAAAAAAGTTATCGTTGTAGAGCTGTTAGAAACAATAAACATAACACCTGATGTCATTGAAGCCGTAGCATTCTTATTTGAAAAAGGATATCAGATAGCATTGGATGATTATGATTTCTCCCCTGAGTGGGAGGCTTTGTTTCCTTATATTTCAATTATTAAAGTAGACTTAGATGATGTTTCTCTTGAGAATATTGTCACGTTAAAAAACAGCCAATTTGTTATAGATAATAATATAAAAATCATTGTCGAGAGAATTGAAACCCATAAACAGTTTGAGGCAATGTACGACATCGGCGTAGATTACTTTCAAGGTTATTTCTTTCATAAACCAGAAATGAATTCAGGTTCTTTTATTGAACCAATTAAATTAAATTTACTTTTGCTATTTTCCGAGGTTTGTTTGCCCATTATGGATTTTGATACGATAGCAGAAGTCATTTCTCAAGATATTAGCTTAATCAATGGCACATTAAAGTTAGTCAATATGGAAGCTGAGCAGAATAGAGTCGAAATCACTTCCATAAAACAAGCTGTCACGTTTTTGGGGGCGGATAAAATCAAACAATTTATTGCTATTATTGCCATGTCAAAATTATCATCTGACAGTACTAGTGAACTGTTACTGGAATCTTTAGTACGCGGTAAAATGATGGTGTATATTTCTACTTTCCCTGCCTTTAAAAAAATAAGAGAATTTGCTTTTATCACCGGAATATTAAGCCATATTGATGCAATTTTGAACTGTTCGCTTGAAAAAGTAATAACTGACTTACCCCTAGCAAAAGAAATAAAAATGGCGCTAATAAATAAAGATGGGCTATTGTATGAAGCTCTTTACATCGCAAAATCTTTTGAACGGATTAACCCCGAACAAAATTTCAGTGATAATTTAATTAAATATGGTATATCTGAACAGGCGTTGCTCGACAACTATCATGATGTATTAAAATGGAGTTTGGCAACTTGTCCTTAATTATGAGCGTATATTGCTTAAAGTGATTAAGCTGAAGTGTATGTTAAAAATAGATTGCAAGGTAAATGGATGCTCCTACTATATAGCTAAGTTTTGTATGAGCAATATCAGTAAGTTTTTCTAGTTGTAATAAAATTGGTGAGTTTTTTATTGGATATTACGTCAGGTTAGACCTACAACTATAAAGATTGACTAACGCAAAACGAGTCAGGAAATGGTACTGATTTGAATATAAATTTGTGGTATCAAATAGCTGGTTAATACATATAGAAAAATTAAAGTACCCGGTCATTTAAAAAGTAAAATTCCGCGGAGGTATTTAATACAAAAGTCGACATAGTAAAAGGAAACTTTCACTGCTACTTATTTATTGAAATACCTGTGTTTCGCTAAGAAGAGTGCCGAACAAGAGAATCAATATTGATATTTAGCCATGTATTTATAAATAAATTAGAGCTGTTATGGTTAAAATTTGAAAATGATGAAGTCGACTAAGTGATAATCTATTTGTTTTGAATATAGTACAAGTTATTGTTACTGAAACAAGTTATTAACACTCCTTGCTCTGCTTCTCTAATTAGGTGGCCAAATTAACTCCGCAACTACACACATTTTGGCTAGGGATGGTAGTATCAGCTTGATTGTTATGGATCCAGATAAATTGGGGATTTTTTACGCCAACAAAAGAAGCTCAAATCCAGTTTCAGAAGAAGAAATTAAATTCCAACACTCAGCAGCTATTAGTAAATTTAAAGGAATGACTACAAACAGCGATGGTAAAGGTGGAGTAAATATTAAAACAATAGATTTAGTTCTCCCTTATACTATTTATGCATTTGATCTTGAAAATGAAACAGATAGTTCTATCTATGTATGGTTAACCCCCTACAGAAAATCTTCAGCTGAGCGACCAGGATTTTGTCTCACAAAGGACAGAGATCCTAAAATGTATTTTTTCTTCAAAGAGCAATTCGAAATGCTTTGGAATTCTAAAGAATCAAAAGTTGTAATTTAAATGAATAAGTTAAGTACCATTGAGCAATTATTCTTTAGGAAGAATGGGTACATAAGGCTAAAAGGTTCTGTATCCAAAAGTCTTATTGAGCAGGCAATACAGGAAATTGACAAAGAGTTTTCAACAAAGAGAAAGCCGTATCGCATTAATAAAAATGGATATATCTCTAGAATTGACCAGCTTTTAAGTCGAGGACCCATTTTTTTTAAAATACTTAGAGAGCCAATAATTAAAGATGCTTTAATTTCCCTACTTGGTAAGGATATCGAGGTGGTAAAGTTTCGCCATAACCATGCAACATTAAATAGGAAAGGGGATATACCAGAAAGACTACATAGGGATATTCAACAATGGTCCCGACCATTAATCGCGGTTTTCGTATACCTAGAGAATTCGAACATAGATAATGGGTGCACACATATTGTACCAGGATCACAATTTCTGCCTCACGCAGGACGACAATCATTGGATGGAGGGGGAAATTGGGCTGATGAGCACAAAGAATATGAATTCATTCTAGATCAGAGTTTGCCTGTACCAATGAAAAAAGGAGATATTTTGCTTCTAGATTGCCTAACGTTTCATACCGTAGGAAAGAACTCAAGCGAAGATACACGTAAAAGCATGGTATTTGCGTGCCATAGTGTTGATGATGTATCTGGCAGGGATGATGATGCTAAGTCTATTTTAGTGTGTGGTCAGCGTAAATACAAAGGCACTGATGTTTTACAAGAGTCAGGTTCTCTTCAAAATGTATAAAAAGTCCTCTTAGGGACAAGCCTACGCTGCGATTCGGCTTACTCCATAGTAAGGCGTTACAGATACAAAATCTAATCCAACCTGACTAGGGGGAAATATGGGCTGGATGCCTGAAAAAATCAGTGTGGGTTTGCTAACCGAATTGTCCAACTAAAAACAAAGTATGCACTAAGCGTCAACCGAACAGAAGTTGAATCACTCTAAGCAATGTGGTTGTTATGTCGTCAAATAAGACAGAGAGCGCCCTAGAAAAATATGATGACAATAAAAATGGTCGAATTACTTGTCTGGAGACTCGTTCTCATGGAATTGCACCCGTAACACGAGATAATCCTGCTTATGCGTATATGAGAGATAATGATGGTGTGGTTTGTGAATAATCAAGAATACAGGAGGCAAACACGTAATGGCTTTTTACGATGACAGAAAAAGCGTGATACAAGATTGGCCTAAAAGTACTAAGAAAGAAAAGTGTTGGATGGTATTATCAACCCTTATAGCGGTCGCCTCTGTAGCCACTCTTGTTGATTCTTTAATAGTCTGGAAAGGCTTATTTATTGAAGGTTTACAAGTCTATGAATTATACATAACTAGACCAGTAAAATTAGTATTTATGATGGTTAACATCAATATATCTAATTCTGATATTAACATTTTAATTATTTGTTCTCTAATACTTAAAGGAGGACTTAAAATTCAGAATGATCACATGAGTGATTTTTTTAGAAAGGTTATGTTATCCGCTATATTTCTGTGCATTATAGGGTTAATAGGGGACATTTTCGTGATCGATGATATAAGAGCTTACTATGACCTAGATTCGAATACTTGGTCACTCTCAACACGGTTTATTATGATAGTAGTGTTTCTCCCTACTTTTTATGTATCAGTTTTTTTAAACTCAATGTGGATAAGTCAAAAGCCTTTACACAAAGATTTTTTATTATTTTGGACACCAATAGTTACATCACTTTTACTGATCTGTTTGTTTGGAGTTATAAATAAAGTTTATTATGCCTAATTATTAATGTGTCACAGTTAAATGTAATTAGGTCGAGATGCTGCTAGATATTTTTCAACAGTGATATTCCTATCAATTTAATCCTAATTGGTCAATTTTTAACCGTGCATTTTTTAGTTACGGTTTGAAATTTACTAAGTAGAAACCTTCACTGTTGAATTTTAATGTATTCTGGTCTAATTGAACTGGGCACTTTAATAATGTGTAATCATAAAGGAAGCTAAAAAGAATGAAATAATTCATCTTTAAAGTTAAATAAAAACAATCCAAGGCGCTGTGTGCCCCAATAGATAGAAAGCTAAAAATGCTTGACCAGTTTAATGTCCGTAGTAAGCTACTGAGCTGCCGTTTGTACTTTAAAAGCTAATGTCAGCTTATGGCTTGACCTATAAAACTTCCAGTAGCTAACGTCAGCTAAGCGCACAAAGTGATCGTTAATACTTTAAATGTGAATGACCGCTTTGGTAGCTCAGATACCCGTTAAGATCAAGGCAGAGATATATTTTAGAATGATATAAATAGACTAGAAAGTTGCTGGTGAAAATAGCAGTTTACTCGTGTGAAGCAACATGGAAGGGCTGCCGCTAGATAAACAAACACTAGAAGTGGCAACCTGCAATTTTGTTATGGTGTAAGGTTGCTAACTATTCGGTCTTTTCTTTAAAGTCACATAAATCTTCAATCATACAAGATCCACAGCGCGGCTTTCTGGCGACGCAAGTATAGCGGCCATGCAAGATAAACCAGTGGTGTAAATTGAACATAAACTCTGTTTTGTTAGGGGTATTTTTAATGATAGCTTGTTCTGTTTGTTCTACCGTTTTGCCTTTAGCGTAACCTGTGCGGTTAGCAAGACGCTGGATATGAGTATCTACGGCTAGAAAGTAATTACCTTCATTATCTTTTAGTTGACCAAAGGCGGTATTGAGCACAACATTGGCCGTTTTTCTACCGACACCGGGCAGGGCTTCTAAAGCCGTTCTATCTTCTGGCACTTCACTGGCATGTAAGTCGATTAGCATTTGACAAGTCTTTAACGTATTAACGGCTTTGGTGTTAAATAAACCAATGGTTTTTATGTAAGACTTTAAACCGTCTAAGCCCAAGTCCAAAATTGCCTGTGGGGTATTAGCAATAGGGTAAAGCTTATCAGTTGCTTTGTTGACGCTAACATCTGTTGCTTGCGCAGACAATAATACCGCGATTAACAACTCAAATGGGCTTGAAAAGTTTAGTTCAGTCGTCGGTGTCGGGTTATCGTCCCGCAAGCGGGTTAGCATTTCTAATCGTTTGTCTTTATTCATTTGATTTAATTTATTTTAGTTATTATCGGTATCAATACTATTTTATAAAAATTGCCGGTAGTTAGTTTAATAGCTCAGTAAAATTAACTTTCAAAGTTCACTCTAACTCGTTCGATAGCTTGTTCTAGCTGCTTAGGTTTTGCTTGGGCAATTTTATTATCAATGGCGTTTTTACCGGCTATTAAAAAGCCCATGGCAATAAATGCACCTGGCGGTAAAATGGCTAATAAAAACTGGCTATCGAGTTTATATACTTCAATTCTAAGCTCAGTTGCCCATGCGCCTAATAATAAGTTTGCGCCATCAAACAAGGTGCCTTGGCCTAGTACTTCTCGTATACCGCCCAAAATAATCAACACAGCTAAAAAGCCAAGCCCCATCATTAAGCCATCAAAACTGGCTTGTTTTACTGGGTTTTTAGAGGCGTAGGCTTCAGCTCGGCCAATAATGGCGCAGTTGGTGACAATCAGTGGCAGAAAAATACCTAATGATTGATATAAGTCGTAGGTAAAAGCGTTCATCAGTAATTGCACACACGTGACGAATGCGGCGATGATCAGGACAAAAATCGGGATGCGAATTTCTTTTGGCACCCATTGGCGAATAGCGGAAACCGTGGCATTTGAACAAATTAATACAAACAGAGTCGCAATGCCTAAGCCTAAAGCATTGACCACAGTAGAGGTTACGGCAAGCAATGGACAAAGCCCAAGTAACTGCACCAAGCCAGGGTTGTTTTTCCACAAACCTTGCCATGCTAATTCTTTATATTCTGCGTCGATTTTCATTATTTAGTTCCACAATTACTTGCTGTTGTAAAAATAACGTCTTGGTTGGCCTTAAAATAATCAACCGTTTTTCTTACTGTTTTGACGACGGCTCTTGGTGTAATGGTCGCACCGGTAAATTGATCGAACATACCACCGTCTTTAATAACGTCCCAACGACTGTCATTTTCATCATGCACTTTTTTGCCAGAAAACTTAGTGATCCAATCACTTTTTCTTAATTCTATTTTATCGCCTAAGCCTGGAGTTTCTTTATGTAACAAGGTACGAACGCCGCTAACACTGCCATCAAGATTAACCGCAATAAGTAATTCAATATTGCCGTTATAGCCATCAGGTGCAACGGTTTTTATTGCTGCCGCAACGGGGGAGTTGTTCATCCTTGCCCGGTAAACAACATCTATGCTTAAGCCATCTTCATTATCTTGAGGAGCAATAATACAGTCACGAAACATTTCATTGTCGTGACGATTCTCATCAATAGTTTCGTTCAGTTGCCTAATTAACTGTTGTTGCGCTTGCAGTTCAATGCGATCTTTTGTCAATAAATGCACAAGACTTACGGCTGCGGTGCATGCAACGGCAAATAACATCAATGTTTTTGCATTTTTACTAATCGCGGGTGCTAATGCTGACATTATTTTTTCACTCCCAAGTTGTGACCGTATGTACGAGGGCGTGTATATTGATCAATTAACGGTGCAGCCATATTACATAGTAATACGGCAAAAGCAATGGCATCAGGGTAGCCGCCAAATTTTCTGATTAAATACACCAATAAGCCGGCCAGAGCGCCGAATATTAGTCGGCCTTTAACACTTGTTGCGCCAGAGACGGGATCCGTTAATATGAAAAATGCGCCGAGCATGGTTGCGCCACTAAACCAGTGAAACATGGTGGAAGCGCTGCTATCAGGACTAAGAATAAAAGCGATAAAACTGCAGATAAATAAGCTTGATAAAAAGCTTAATGGTGTTGTCCAGTGAATGGCTTTTTTTGCTAGGAGAAATAAGCCACCCAGTAAGAAGCCTACGTTTATCCATTCCCAGCCAATGCCGAAGTGTTTACCTATGACTGGAGATTCCATACTTTCTACGACAGTTAAGCCCAAAGTGATATTGGTTTTTACGGTATCAAGTGGCGTTGCCATGGTGAAACCGTCGATATGGGTGCGTATTTGCTCTACCGAATAACCTTGTGGTGTATAGCCAGAGAAAATTAATGACAAGGTATCTGCAAATTGTAAATCAATTGCCAGTAGCGGCAGAGGTGGCTGCCATTGTGTCATTTGCACTGGAAAAGAAATAAGCAGCATAACGTATGCCGCCATTGCTGGGTTAAAGGGGTTATGACCTAAACCACCATAAAGCTGTTTAACAACGATAATAGCAAATAGGCTACCAATAACTATTATCCACCAAGGCGCTAGAGCAGGCAGGCTAATACCTAGTAATACCGCAGTGAGTACGGCACTACCATCAAATAGTTGTGGGAGAATTTTTTTCTCTCGAAGCGACAGAATGGCAAATTCAGCAACTAAAGCGGTAGCAACCGCTATAGCGATGTGGATTAAATTGCCCGAACCAAAAAAATACCACTGTGCGAATATGCCAGGAATGGTGGCATAAATAACCAGTCTCATCAGACCTGATGTTTCACTCTGTTGGTGATTATGTGGAGAACTTGCTATCCAAAATGCCATGTTAATCAATTACTCTGAAGTTGGTGATTTAGTTGAGTTAGCAGCAAGCTTTTTGGCCTTCGCCTTTGCGACCGCTGCTGCAATACGAGCTTTCTTGCTATCGCTAGTTGATGCCGCTGCTACGTTGGTGTCATCATTTTGCTCGCTACTCTCTGTCTCTTGCGACTGGGCTGCTAATTTTTTCGCCTTAGCATTTACCTTAGCTTTCGCTACTGCAGCCGCCACTTTAGCTTTTTTCAATTCATCTGCACTTTGTTTTGGTGTCTCAGTCAGTGTAGTCATTTCTGTGTCAATGGTTTGCTCTACTACTGGTGTGGTGATATTTTTTGCAGCAGCGTTGTCTTCTACTCGTGCCGATTTTGCTTTCGCCTTAGCTTTTGCAACGGTAGCGGCTATTCTTGCTTTTTTCAGCTCCGCTGCACTTTGCGTTGTTGCTGTTTCAACCTGGCTTGATGAAGTATCCACAGCCATTGCGGGCGCGGCTTTATCATTAGCGACTAATTCAATAGGTTCATCAGGTTTATGAGGTTGCGCTTTTTCCGCGGCCTTAGCCTTTGCTTTTGCTTTGGCCACTGCGGCAGCCACTTTAGATTTTTTGTCTTCGGCGGCTTTAGCTTGAGTATTTGCTATTGGTGAATCATCAATACTCTCTGCTTGCTGCAACTTTTTTGCTTTCGCTTTGGCAATAGCAGCAGCGACTTTAGCTTTTTTGTCTGATACAGTGACATCGTCTAGCTTGGCACTGATAGATGCTTCTTTACTCTCGTTATCAGTGGTGTTACTTGCTATTGCTTGTTCTTCTTTTAACTGAGCTTGCTTAGCCAACTTTTTCGCCTTAGCGCGGGCAATAGCGTTAGCCACTTGGTCTTTTTGATCGCTAACTTGCTCGTTAGCACTTTCTGGTTTGCGAGTTGCGTCGCTGTCTGTGGATGCTTGGGCTTTTTTAGCTTTGACACGGGCTAGGGCGGCAGCAACTGCTGATTTTTCAGTTTTTGCTTCACTGCTACCTGAATTCATTCTAGCTTTACGGGCTTCTGCAGCTTTTTTATGTTTTTCGGCACGGGCTATTTTTTCACGTTCAAGCCGCTCTTTACGTGCTTCAAATCTAACTTTGGCTTTTTCGGCTTTGATATCGAGCAATTTTTGCTGACGTATTTCTGCTTTGGCGACACGGTAATAATGTACTAGTGGAATTTGGCTTGGGCACACATACGCACAAGCGCCACACTCTATGCAGTCAAATAAATTCAGTTTCGTTAGCTGTTGTTGGTCTTTTGCTTTTGCGCTCCACTGTAATTCTTGCGGCAATAATTGCGCAGGGCAAACATCGGCACATTGTCCGCAGCGAATACATTCAACTTCTTTAGTGCCAGTAGAATAGGGTGACTCAATTTCTGCGTCGCTTGGCGCTAGAATGCAGTTAGTGGATTTGATCACTGGGATTTGGTCATTAGAAAGACTAAAGCCCATCATAGGACCACCCATAATCAAGTGTTTGTGCTGGTGATTCTTATAGCCACAGTGCTGGGTTAGAAAGCCAACGGGTGTACCAATTAATGTCCAAATATTTTGTGGTTTTTCTAATGCTTGACCACTGACGGTGACGACGCGTTTGATGAGTGGCGTGTCATTAATAACGGCGTCAGCAATGGCAAAACAGGTGGCAACATTTTGCATCACAATGCCCAGTGAACTGGGTAATATGCCGCTAGGTACTTCTTGGTTGGTCAAAATTTTGATCAGTTGTTTTTCGCCGCCACTTGGATATTTAGTCGGGATAACGCAAACATGCATATGCGCTATATTGGCAGTGGCTTTTTTCAATGTTTCGATAGCTTTGGCTTTGTTGTCTTCGATACCGATTAAGATATTTTTTGGTGCCAATAAATGGTCAAGTATTTTTATACCATCTAAAACCGTTGGGCTATGCTCTTGGATCAGTAAATCATCAGCCGTAATATAAGGTTCACACTCAGCGGCATTAATAATTAAGTAATTAATTTTCGCTAAGGTACTGACTTTGACTTGCGTTGGAAAGCCTGCGCCACCCATGCCGGCAATGCCAGCATTAGCAATTTTTTCTAAAATTTGGCCTTTGCTTAATAAGTGGTAGTCAGGGCATATCGTGCGTTTTCGCCAGGTATCTTCGTGATCAGGCGTGATAATAATACAAGTTTCACTTAATCCTGACGGGTGTGGTATTACCGAGTTTTTAATCGCTGAAATAGTGCCGCTGGTGGGCGCGTGAACAGGGAGTTGCATTGGGCTGTTACTAATGCTCAATGTTTGTCCTTTTAGCACTTTATCACCGACAGCCACAATAATATCACCTGCTTGGCCAATATGTTGGCGAACAGGAATAACGAGTTGCTCAGGAATTTGAGCACTGGCGATAGGCTTGTTACAAGTAAGAAACTTCTGCTCTGGTGGATGAATGCCACCGTGAAAATGCGAAAAGTGTCCTTTTTGTATGCGTTCTATTACTGATTCCACCCAGACCTCATCTAATCTATTTGTACTACGGGAATAGTGCTTAAATCCCATTGCCAATTTTGTGTTGTTGTTGCAAGCGGGATCATTTCAATGCAGTCGACCGGACATGGCGCAACACATAAATCGCAGCCGGTACACTCGTCAGCAATAATCGTGTGCATTTGTTTTGTGGTACCCAAAATGGCGTCAACAGGACAAGCCTGGATGCATTTGGTACAACCAATACAATCTTCTTCAATAATAAAAGCGACTTTTGGCGTGTTGTCGGTTTCATGGTTCCCGTCTAAAGGCTGAACTTCAACGCCCATTAAGTCGGCAATTTTCTTGATGGTGTCTTCACCACCAGGTGCACATTTATTAATGGCTTCACCATTGGCAACGGCTTCTGCATACGGTTTACAGCCAGGATAACCACATTGACCACATTGGGTTTGTGGTAACAGGGCATCAAGTTGTTCGGCAAGTGGGTCACCTTCAACCTTAAATTGTACTGAAGCGTAACCCAGTAAGGCGCCAAATAAGGCGGCGATAACGCCGAGAACTAAAATTGCAAGAATAGCACTCATTAGAATTTTACCAAGCCAGTAAAGCCCATAAAGGCTAACGACATTAATCCGGCCGTGATCATGGCAATTGCAGAGCCTTTAAAAGGGCTAGGCACATCGGCATTAGCCAATTTTTCGCGCATGGCAGCAAACATAATTAATACTAATGAAAAACCGACTGCAGCGCCAAAGCCATAAATAATTGACTCGAAAAAATTATGTTGCTCATAAAGATTTAATAATGCGACACCTAATACGGCACAGTTAGTGGTAATTAAAGGTAAGAATATACCTAATAAACGATAGAGATTGGCACTGGTTTTGTGTACTACCATTTCAGTAAATTGCACTACGACGGCGATAACCAAAATAAAGGTCATCGTTATTAAGTATTCGAGGCCCAGTGGTGCAAGTATATAGGTATTAACAACATAACTTAGCAATGAGGCTAAAGTCATAACAAAAGTGGTGGCAAACGACATGCCGATGGCTGTTTCTGTACGAGACGATACCCCCATAAAAGGACATAAGCCGAGAAACTTAACCAGAACGAAGTTATTTACTAATACTGTGCCAACTAACAGCAGTAGGTAATCAGTCATTTTAGAATTATTTTGCTATAAAAATTCACGCTATTATCCGTGTTTATTAATTAATAAACAACATAGTAAGTGCAAGGTTATTGATTTTTTCTTGTGAAGAAATTGATTGTGCTTGAAAAATAGTCATAAAGATTAAGTCATGGTGATGATCAGTAAGCGTAATCGATGCTGAACTATGATAATGCTGGCTTATAAATTAAATTACTAGCCATGAGAATTGATAACGTAGTATTGGCAAGCAGTGCTGCCATTTTAGTGTTTATTGATACTCTTGGATACCACTTATTGTGTTGCTAGCAAACACTAGGATAATTTTTGCATTAATTAAGTTTCTGCATACATATACATACATATAAGTGGGGAAAGCTGAGTTTGCCGTCTAAATTACCGGCAACTACTGCTTAAATTGGTGCTTATATTATTTTTATAATGGCGAGTGCTAAATTTCGCTATTTATTGATATTAATTTGTTAACTGTCTGATAATGAATAAACAAATGAGCCAAATTACGTGCTGAATAGTGCTGTGGTTGTTTTTGTACAGCGATTTTTAGCGACATTATCTTGTAGGTACCGACGATAAAATTAACTTGCTATAGCTTGGGCAACTCTATATAATTCGCCCAGCTTAAATATAGCAATATTTCACTGAGAAGATATTTTAACCGTTTTGGTCAAGTTATCTAAGATATTGTTGTAAAAAGCCAAGTTTTTAATTTGGCTTACATCGTGGGTTCAGTGAAATAAGCCCCGCGTAATGGGGCTTTTTTGTATCTTAAGAACATGAAAAGGTGCAAT
>PJEL010003854.1_pt1 | contig 12584 bp, 15 predicted proteins | sample 1853271 | NCBI WGS metagenome assembly PJEL01 (sample SAMN08108733, study PRJNA415343) | Invertebrate metagenome, whole genome shotgun sequencing project. | host: Globobulimina | place: Sweden: Gullmar Fjord | collected 2015-08 | reverse complement strand
GGCCTGTGTTTTGAACAGTTTGGCGCTGGTGGCCTTCAAGGTACCCACTTCCGCTAAGGTGGTGAGCATTTTCATTTGTTCTAGGGTCACTTTCTCGATCCTCAGGCTGGTATGGGATTAGAGGCAGTGTAACTATTAAACTAAATCTTTAGTAGTTGTTAAATAATATTAGATTTTAATTGATATCGAGTCTATCTAAACTGATTCCAACGTCGACCTTCGACCATTACTTACTTAATAGGAATCATCATGAATAACGCTAACAATACGACCGCTAGGACAATGGGAACTTGGACTGTCATCACCTTACTGGCACTGGCCTTTACAGCCGCAGGCACGGGAAAATTGATGGGGGTTGAGATGCTGCATCTGTCTTTTGCTAACCTAGGTCTACCGAGCTGGTTTGGCTATTTTATCGGTGCCTGTGAGATTGCTGGGGCTATTGCGCTATTCATTCGCCCATTAAGCGGTTTGGCGGCGGCGGGGTTAAGCGCGATTATGCTGGGGGCTATTTATTACCATATGGCTTTCGACCCTATCAGTGCAGCGGTACCTGCCATCGTTCTAGCTCTGTTAGCGGCGCTGATCAGTGTGATTCGTAAAGACGATACACTGGCTCTATTCACCAAACTTAAAGGTCAGCAGGCTTAGTCGTTCTTAACCAGTGATCAGCACTTTCAATCATCAGGCCCAATAATAAGGAGTAGACAGTGAGTATTATTTCTATCCCCCACGGTGGTGGGCCCATGCCCTTATTGGCTGAGCCCAACCATCAGCCTTTAATCGAGTACTTGCAAGGTTTGGCGGCTGAGCTGGATAAAGAGCTCGATAAAAAGCCGCGGGCTATCCTGATAATCAGTGCACACTGGGAAGAAACTCAGGCCAGAGTCAGCAGTGCTGCGCAACCGGGATTGCTGTTTGATTATTACGGTTTTGCAAAAGAAGCTTATGATATTCACTACCCAATAGCGGGGGATCCTCAGCTAGCGCAGGAGATTATTCATCGTCTTAAAGAAGCGGGTATCAGTGCGGGTGAAGATGATTCGCGAGGCTTTGATCACGGCACCTTTGTGCCGCTGAAGCTCGTGTACCCTGAAGCCGATATCCCAGTGGTACAGTTAAGTCTATTAAGCAGTCTTGATGCTCAGGCTCATATTGATATGGGTAAAGCGATAGCGTCTTTGGTTGATGAGGATGTTCTGATTATTGGTTCGGGATTTACCTTTCATAATATGAAAGCTATGTCCTTAGATCCTGAAGCTAACAGAAGAAGTGACGATGAAAACAGTGTCAGCTATAAAAGCCAAGCTTTTGATAATTGGTTGCAAGAAACCATAGCTGATAAGAAGTTGAGCATGGCAGAAAAAGAACAGCGCTTGGTAGAATGGCAGCAGGCGCCTCATGCGAGGTTTTGTCAGCCAAGGGAAGAGCACTTGTTACCTCTGATGGTTTGCTTTGGTGCGGCCATGGCTAATGAAAATTTTGCTGCTGAAGTGGGCTTTGATGATTTTTTATTGGGAGGAAAAACTTCTGGTTTTGTTTGGCAATAAGTTTGCGAGATTTATGGACGGGAGCCAACCGCTATAGGTGTTGATGATAGAGTCTAAAGCGGTGTCGGTTCTTTTTACCTAGTCTAATAAATATAACTGATTTGACTTTAACCATTCTCTAACGGCCAAATTGAAAGTTACTAGTTTTCTAGGAGTAACTCGTCTTTGCGCATAGACAATACTTATTTTGTGCACCTTAACTGCCATTTCAGGCAATATATGAATAAGGTTTCCCTTATTAATCTCTTCTTCCACTTGGTAATATGGCAAGCTAGCAATTCCTAGTCCTTGCATTACTAATTCTAATATTGAGCTGTATGTATTCGAACAAAGACTACCTTTTACTTCAATGTTGTAATTACTGCTACTGCCAATTAGCTCTAATTGATTCCAACGTTCATCTTGTCCATTAAGAATGAATGCATGCTGATGAAGATCTTTAATTGTTTTTATTTGGTTGAGTTGAGGGTATTCATGACTGCAAACTAATACATTACGGATAAAGCCTAATTCTTTACCAACAGCATCATTAGGTAGCTCTTCGTAAGCTCTAAAAGCTATATCAAAGTCACCAGTTTCAACTCTTTTCTTCGTTGGGCCAAAGTCGAGTATTAAATTTACATCGGGATATTCTTTCAGAAAATAGGGAATGACATTGCGGCAAAGCGCTCGGCCAAATTCAAAAGGTGCTGTGATTTTTAGATCGCCAGTTATTTGCTCGGTTACATCCTTTATTCGTATTTCAGCTTCTGTCGCGAGTAGCTGAATTTGCTGGGCTTTTAAATAAAGCTCTTCGCCTACCTCCGTAAGCGAGATTAAGCGAGTTGTTCGATGCAGCAGCTTAGCGTTTAACGCTTCCTCAAGCCTTTGGATATGTCTAGATACCAGACCTTTAGAAACATCAAGAGACTCAGCAGCTTTGGTAAAGCTATTTTCTTCTGCGACCGCTAAGAAGGTCTGCAGGTACGTCATATTCATTTATTAGATCTATTTAGTAAACAGTATGGTCATTTTCTGTTGTTTTTCTAGGTTTATCAAGAGTCTAGTATATGAATTGTAAACACCAAAGGAGAGAGTTATGAAAATTCTAGTAATCGGTGCTTCAGGCACTATTGGCAGTAAAGTTGTAAAGGCATTATCGGATCAACACGAAGTCTTAAAGGCTGGCCTAAGTAATGGCGATGTAAAAGTCGACATTAGTACTCCAGAGTCAATACGTGATGCACTTGATTCTATTGGGCCAATCGACGCCATCGTCTGTGCCACAGGTGATGTAGCATTTAATGCTTTTGAGCAACTGTCACGAGAAGAGTGGGATAAGGGAATTAATAGCCGTCTTATGGGGCAGGTGAATGTTACCCAAATTGGAGCCCAATACCTGAATGATGGCGGCAGTATCACTTTAACGAGTGGCATTATTGCTGATCATCCAATTCCATATGGTACTAGCGCTGCGACATTAAATGGAGCGATACATCACTTTACCAAAGCGGCTGCTACTGAATTACCAAGGGGCATTCGTCTCAATACAGTCAGTCCAACGGTAGTAACAGAATCTCTAGACGTTTATGGAGATTACTTTCCAGGATTTCACTCAATTGATGCAGAGGATTTATCTAAGTCTTATATACGCTCAGTATTAGGTATCGAAACAGGACAAATATTCCGTGCTTATGCCGGTAACTGAAGCAGTACAAATAGGTTAGAAAATTTAATTACATAAACTAATAAATCAATGGTGAAAATAATGAAATATTTAATCGTATCAACCATACTGGTATTTTTAATTATATCATGTGGAGTAATTACTCCTAGTCAAACTCTCAATAATAAAATCTCTGTGGATACTTACCACGGAAAAACAGCGTCCGTTAATTCTTACATATTCTCTAATGGACAGTCCTTAGTCGTCATGGATGTTCAGCGTTCTACAGAGGAGGCAAAAAAATTAAGTAAGATGATTAAGCTTAAAAAGCTTCCCCTTAGTCACATCTTGATTTCCCATGGCCATCCTGACCATTATATTGGAATGGATTTATTGTTAAAAGATTATCCCACAGCAAAAATAGTCGTAGCCAATGCTGATATTAAGAAAGACATTATTGGTTTTTCAACGTGGATGGAAAGCGTCGGTTGGTTGGATGCAGAACCTGCGTTAAAACCTAAGACCGAGAAAAATATAGACGGTTTTGACTATGAGAAAAATATAACCGTACTTGAGGGTGAAGTATTAAAGCTTGAAGGTGGGGGCGAGTTAATATTGGAAACAGGTTATCAAGCGGCTGAAGCAGAGCATGTAACAACTGTTTTTGTTAAAGATATAAATGGATTTTTTATGTCTGATCTTGGCTACAATAAAGTTCACCTCTGGATGGGGCAGGGTGTAACAGATACACATATTGATAACTGGAAGCAGCAACTGACTCAGCTGGAAATGAAATATAAAGATGTTAACCCGGTTATTTATCCTGGTCATGGCAATCAAACAGATAGTGGTATGTTCTCTGAAATGGTTGAGTATATTAATAATTTTCAGCGCATAACCTCAACTACACCTTCAAAAGAGAAGGCTATGAGTGATATGAAAAGACTGTATCCTGATTATAAGGAAGCTGATTTTTTATTGAAATACAGTGTTGATTTTCACGTCAACTAATAGGTCCATTATTAGATATTCTTCATACTACTGTATGAAGAATATCTCCTGAAATGATTCTGTCGGAGGGGGATGTGATTTTATTAATGACTTACCTTATATTATTTTTTCTATCTTTAGGTAGATTGTCGATAAAAGAAAAAAGCTTATGGCTAAAATGTGGACGATTTCTTGATAGTGATTATCTAATGATTAATGGAAATAATTATTATATGGAAGAAGTCGAATTCGATAGTTACCAGCAGGCAATGGGAGCCTATGGGAAAATTGTTAAGGACTCAATGAAGTGTGGAAAAGTTATTGATATAAAATATGACCTATACGATTGGACCATTTCTTATATTCAATTTGAACAATTAACAATAGTTATAAAACATTATCGTCCTCTAAATCGTATACGGCTAATAAGGAGTCAAATGCCTGTTACAATTTTAAATTTCGAAAAAGATAATCCACTAGAATACAGTCGTACTACTCTGTTGTGATTGTCTTTGATGTAAAAGTCGATTGCGAAACTCTCATGAGTAAGGATAATGGCTTCTTTAATCATTGCTATTATTTTCTCATGCGTCTAGATAAATTCATCTGTAAAAGCACAGAACTAACCAAAGCCGATGCGACTCAATGCATTCTCGCGGGTGAGGTGATTGTTAATGGTGAAGCCATTACAGCGGAATCTACTCAAGTTCATGAAAACAATACCATCATTCTCAACGGCAAAAGCTTAAGGCTACGCCCTTTTCGTTACCTATTAATGCATAAACCCACAGATACTATTTGTTCAAATACCGATGGTGATTATCCCTCATTATTCCGTTTGCTTGAAAACGATTCAAGTATTGAAAGAATTTCAGAACTGCACATAGCAGGTCGGTTAGATGTGGATACCACAGGCTTGGTATTAATTACCGATGATGGCCGCTGGACTTATAATATTACCCGTCCTGATAAAGAGTGTATTAAAACCTATCGGGTGGGTTTATCTTATAGTATTGCTGAGGGTGCCATTGAAGCGCTGGTGGAGCGGTTTAAACATGGCTTACAACTACAAGGTGAAAACCAGCTGACCTTACCCGCGTTATTAGAAGTACTTCCGGCTAACGGTAGTGAAAACCAGGAGGTTCTATTGACGATAACCGAAGGAAAATATCATCAAGTGAAACGTATGTTTGCTGCTGTGGGTAATCGAGTGCGTACCCTACATCGAGAAAAAATTGGTGATATTCAACTCGATGTAGAGCTAGGCCAGTGGCGCTACTTAACGGCCAGTGAAGTCAGTGATTTTGAGAAATAAGTTATCTCACTAATCAATATACTTGCATTAGTTGTTCACGTTTCTCGTCACACCCAGTGCGGTATCATGAAGGCTGCTAACATACAGTTTATCGTTAACTTCCAGTGCACCTGTGGTATGGCCATAAATACCTTTAGGATCTTGTAAGTTAAACACAACCTCTCCAGCATCATTGATCGCAATAATATGCCCATAGTGCTGCGCCTTGGGACGTAAGAACTCAGGTAAACGCTGAATGACTTTTCGCAGGCTCGGAGAATTAGACAGCATATCCAGTGGCTTGCTTCTTGGGCTGACCAGTCCAAGCCAGTAAACGCCATTATTGCCTCTGGCGATGTTATCAGGAAAGCTGGGTAGATTATCAATCACAATCTCTAACTGGCCACGTTGATCACCGTTAAGCCCTAGGCGCATGACTCGATAAGTCCCAGTTTCATTAAACAATACAAACTGTTCGTCATGACTCAGGGTTACACCGTTAGCAAAGTTAATTCCTTGGGCTAAAACCGTTGAAGTTTTTGTCTCTGGATTGTATTCAATAATACGTCCATGACCGCCATGTTCATTTATGTCGAGTAGGCTTGCACCGTAGGTGCCGTATTCTTTTGCATGAAATTTGGAAGACGCATCCGAGAAATAAACCTTACCATTATTGGCTACATCGACATCATCAGCATAGTTAATATCGATGCCTTCTACACTTTCAACCAGCGTCGTAATGTCACCATTAGCTGAGATACTCAATAAACCTTTAAAGGCATCGGCGACTAATAAATTACCTTGTTGATCAAATTCAATGCCCAGTGAACGGCCACCGGTATTCACCCAAGATTGAATTTGGCCTTGGTTATCTAAAAACTTAATATCACCACTAAGCAGGGCGAAATATACATTACCGTCATTACCTAAGGCTAAATCTTCCGGGCCAATATCTCCTTCAAGTTCAATTCGGTTTATCTGGCTAAGTTGTTGGTTCTTTTCAAAGTCACCGATATATCCCATATTTTCAGGGGCTTGCCATGCGACTGGGTCTACCTCGACAGGCCAGAATACAAGGTAGCCTGCCAATACCAGAATTATGCTTGCCGTCGATTTTTTCAGTACTTGTTTCATTAATATGTTCCTTCATTTATTGTTCTGTTCGATAAAGTAACATTTTTAATGTGTAAGAAAAGCATCATTTTAAATGGTTCAAGTGACTCACCGCATCAATCAACTGTTCGTTAAGCTCTTCATGCTTTAAACATTGTTTATCAGCATCAAAATTATCGTAAAAACTAGGGATTGATAAACTAGCCTTCACAATACCTTTAAAACGAGGAACCGATTGAACAGCGGTTGCTAGCACGGTCGCTCCACCTCTAGCGCCTGGTGATGTCGCTAGCAGTACCATAGGCTTATCAGAAAAAACCTTAGGTTCTATACGGGAACACCAATCAAAAATATTTTTATACGCCACGGTATAAGAGCCATTATGTTCAGCAAAAGAAATAATGATGCCATCGCTATTGGCTATCTTGGCCAAGAAATCTTTCGCCAGCTGAGGGTGACCTAATTCTTCTTCTTTATCTTGGCTGTACAGGGGCAGCTCATAATCGTTCAGATCTAGTACTTCAACCTTTACTTTATCTAACAAACTGGCGGCGTACTCCACCAATTGCTTGTTAATCGATTTCTTACGGTTGCTGGCTGCAAAGGCAATGATGTTCATGAGTTCTCCAAAGGGGTTGAGTAAGCATTAAGTCAACCAATACTTAAGTGGTGGCTCTAACTTTAATACTTAGATATTTAGCGTTGTCTTTGAATTGTAGTAGGAAATATCTGAGGTGCTATATCGTTGAAGAATCTGATATGGGGTGGCTTCAAATTCATATTAAAATATTTATTAATTCACCCTCCTTGGTGAAACCTAATTAATAGCAAAGAAGATCATCTCGCCCTATAGCGTTTTGAAAATTTAGGTTTCCTTGTTTTATTTTCACAAGGATAAGAACGCTTTACTTTCTTGTGATTGTGGCGTTGATTTCTCAAGTGATGTTTTCCATGAGCAATTAACCTTACTGATTGAAACTCTAAATTATTAGTAGTTTGCAGACCTTCTGTATGTGAGTGATTTGAACTTTCAGCATTAGCCGTTAACGAAATGCCGAAAGCTATTAGTACCGTTATTAATATTTTCATAATAAACTCCAATAAATATTTAGTGAAACTAGAGGCGCATAACATGGAACCTCTAAGCTTTTACAATTAAGCATCCACAAAGATAACCTCACCGGTTATGAACCCATCCACAGAGCGTTCGAACGCTTTACCCACCAACTGACTTGGTACAGGCTCAAAGCCAGGCATCATTTCGCCATAAACATCCCACGCTTCGGTTAATACCGTTGGATTAATCACGTTGATGCGGGTATTTCTTGGCATCTCAAGCGCAACACATTTCACGAAGGTATCAATGGCGCCACTGGTAGTCGCGTCGGCAATGGCAAAAGGAATTGGCTTGGTATTTAAGATGCCACTGATCAAGGTAAACGAGCCACCATCTGCGATGTATTCTTGGCCAATACGCACTAGGTTAATTTGCCCCATCATCTTGCTCATGACAGTGGTCATCCACTGGGCTTCTGTCATCTCAGTAAAGTTGGCGTATTCACACAAGCCGACGGTATTCACTACGGCGTCGAAGTGACCGACTTTTTCATACAAGGCTCTGATGGATTCTTCGCTAGTAATGTCTACTTGGTGGTCGACATCGCCAGAGCGGCCCGCGGTAATGACCTTGTGGTTGCCTAAGCCCATTGCTGCCGCTTGTCCCATCTTGCCGAGTGCACCGATTAAGATAATTGTTTTCATGTTTGTCTCACTTATCGATTTAATTAACTGTTATTTGTGTCTGCTGGATTGCATGAGTTCATAGTAGTGAGCTAGTAAAACAATTTGAAACAAACCTTTTTTGTGAGTGATACAAGCTATTCATGTTATGTGATAACGTACCGTTAGGGAGACCCTAATTACTGATGAATACATAATAATTAGAAGGGGAGGCACTATGAGTAAGTTAGATAGGCTGGATATAAAGCAGCTGAGGGTATTTCAAGCTTTGTATCGCGAGCAGAATGCTTCAAAGGCTGCAAACCAGCTAGGCCTGACACAGCAATCCGTGAGCGAGCACTTAAAGAAGTTGCGTGATGTGTTTGACGATAGGCTGTTTCTTAGGAAGGCCAATGGCTTTGTACCGACGCCGTTTGCCGAGGAGCTGTCGTTGGGTGTTGATAAACTGTTAAATGATTTCAAGGCGCTATTGGCTCCCGCCACATTTGACCCGAAGACCATTGAGGGCACTTTTGTAATTGCTGCCACCGATTATGCTCAACAGGTAGTATTGCCTGATTTGATTGCGGCCATAAGAATTCAGGCACCTAATTTACGATTGATCGTGCGTGATTTTGAACTGGATAAACTGCACGAGCTAATGGAAAGCGGCAAAGTGAACTTGGCGATTGCCTTTCCTGATTACATTCCTGACAGCTATCCTATTCTGAAGTTATTTGAAGAGCATCATGTGTGTGTCACCGCCCACAATTCTTCCATTGCCCTTGACGTTGCTAGTCGCAAACCAAGCCTTGAGGATGTGGCGAGCTATCCCAGTATTATTGCATCGCCTTCACGGCCCAATTTTAAAGGCTCGATCGATGACTGGTTTAAGCAGTTTGGTTTATCTCGTAATGTGGTGGTATCGGCACCGTGTTTTTCGATTGTGCCTATGTATCTGCAAACCACCGATTCTATTGCGTTTTTACCGTCTAGAGCGATTAAGGCATTGGATTTGGTAGAGGTTCAGTTGGAACAGTCGCCGGATACGTTTGATGTCATTGCGGCTTGGCATCCAAGATATAATGAGGATGCGTTGCAGAAGTGGGTGGTATCATTATTATGATGAAGCTTTTAATGAGTGCTACTTAATAGTGCAAAAAACGTTTCAGCGGAGGGCGTGTGAAAACTAAGAAGTTCGAATTACAGTCCTAAATACATTGTTTCTAGGGCTCTACAAGCGAGCTGCTTCTTCCTTTGCTGGAATATAAAATAAACTCGCCATATCAATAATTCAATTTTCATTTAGAACAACGCCCTATAGCCAGATACTAAACCAGCAGGATAATCTTTTCCTAAGCAGTGCTCCCTAGCAACATTAATAACTTGGGAACGCCGTGAACTTCAAACATTCGCTTAATGTTGTACGTAGTAATCACCATTGCAATCTCTGACTTCGCGCGATTAATACCTCGACATAAAAATCTTCGGAACCCCATCGCTTGTTTTAATATACCAAAAGGGCGCTCAACAATTCCCATTCGCTGACTCATTAAATCAGGATTGGCTTGCTGACGGGCTTCTGATCGGTTGTAAGCATCTTCAAAGAAATGTCGTGTGATCGTACGTGTACTAGCCTTGGTACATTGAGACTGTAACTCACAATTGTTGCAGCCTTTTCGTTTATACAGATAGAGATTGCGCCGTTTATCACTGCCTGAGCGACACAAGATTTCTCCAGCAGGACAAATAAAACTATCGTTTTCTGAAACATATTTAAAATCTTTTTTCTGGTAAAGATCTTTGTTACTACTAGGGATTTGTCTACGAGGAACGGTTGCTGTAATTCCAAGTAGTTCACACGAATTTAGGTGTTCTCCATTGCTATAACCCGCATCAGCAAGTACTTCAAGAGCTTCTACACCCAGCACTTCTTTTGATGCCTTTGCCATTGGTAGTAACTGCCTAAAGTCACCACCTTCATCTGTTAGGTCATGGTGAATAATCAAACCAGTATTAGCATCAACTGCATTTTGTAAATTATACCCGAGCACCATTCCATCGCGGCCTGAGCGCATGATTTTAGCATCAGGTTCAGTTTCACAGTGTTGATTATCACCCAGCTCATTCATTTTGGCTTCACGGATATCTAATTTGTCTTTTTTAATTTTTAGGTTTTTTAGAGTTTCTAATACTTGGCTTCGATCTATTGTTCTCTCTTCATCCTTTCTATCAGAACGCTCAAGAAGATTAAGATATTTATCAACTTTTTCTTCGATTAACTTTCGATCACGCTGTATGTGTTTACGCATTAATGCTTGATCTTTACTGGCTGCGGCCTTGAACTTACTACCATCAATAGCGATCAGCCGAGTATCTAGTAAACCTGCCTGACGACAAAATTGAATGAATGCACGGCATGCTCCGCGTACCGCAGGCCCATTATCTTTTCTGAAATCAGCAATGGTTTTAAAATCAGGAGTGAGGCGACGCATAAGCCAAAAAACTTCAAGATTACGATTACACTCTTTTTCAAGTCGGCGACTAGTGCTTATTTGGTTGAGGTAGCCGTATAGATATAACTTGAGTAAGTCACCTGGGTGATAAGGTTTTCGGCCTGTTAATTTAGTTTGGGCCTTAGTAAATCCGAGTTCTTGAAAATCTAGGGTGTCGACGAAAGCATCAATAACTCTAACTGGATGATCACCTGCTACAAAATCATCAATGGCATCTGGGAGTAAAGTAGTTTGAAACCTATCTTCGCCGTTCTTATGTCGCATCACTGAAATGATCTTATTTCTTAAGTGCTTTATTATGCCTTAAAATAGAGATGTTTTCACACGCCCTCAGCGGAAACGTTTTTGGGATATATAAAATTTCTATTTAGTACAGCGGATAATAAGCAATATATGTCGGTTGACATTCAAGGGTATTAATATGATTTGTATGAGAAGCAAAGTATGACTGCGATTTTAAATTCAGATGATCAGTTTAATTTTGATATAAAAAGATCAATCATTCTTGCCGAATATGTTAAGTGCTGGGGCATGCCTGAAGCTCGCAACCTTATGTCTTGTCATAAAGTGTCTCGTAATAATATGCCGGTTGAGGTCTATGTATTTCCGGGTGAAGATATGGACCAGGTTACAAGAGTCGTCACCATTGGCTTGTCGTCTTGTAAGTTCAGTGATGGGAAAATCTGTAATAATGAGCTTCTGATGGTTTTGCCATTTGATGTGGCTGAAGACCAGTGGGAAGATGTAAGCGAATACATTTTTGATCTTTCAAATCACATCCTTAATACCTTGGGCCGTAATGTTAAGACTGAAGATTTGAAGGCTGAATCTGATTACGCTCCTGAAGGTTGGCCTAAAGCCTTGCTATTCGATGATCCACGCGGCGAACCCAGTGAGTTGAACCAGTTCTATATCGGCATGCAGCATGTAACGCTGAGTTGGGCTGTGCCTATTTTTGGCAGTGAGCTTGAATTGATTGAAACCAGTGGCATTGAGTCATTTGATACGGCAGTTGAGAATGCGGAAGTGAGTTTAGTAGAAGTAAGAAGGGAGGCGTGTATTTAGCTGCGTACTTCACTTGCTGTGAGTTTAATGTCTATCTAGATTGAGATAGAGGCATGGCGTTTATGTCCGCAGTGTATTTATGACTGCCGAATATGGCATCACTAATAAAGGCATGCCTGAATTGAAACGTTATTAGGATTTACAGAAATATTCAATTACTTGGTTATTAGAGACTGAAAGTCCAAAAATATGAAAAGGCAGAAACGTATCGAGTGGCAACAAGCGAGAGAGATTATCTTAACCTAGTTTTTATTAGTAAATATACTACGCGAGCTCAGGACCATAATTATCTTTATGTGGCGGATAAGGAAATCGTTGATTACTTTCCACAGCGTGCGGGTAAGTCACTTGAAGAGTTAGGGTTAAAGGTCCATAAAAATGCTGTGAGGGTATTAAACCAATGTATTTAGGTTTCTCAAAGATGTCTCCTCACTATCGAGAAGTAAAAAATTCAGCTTGCAATGATACAAAACCACTATCTCCTGAAAATGTTCCAGTATCGGTTCATCCAGAATCCATTGTTTATGAGTTGATACAAGCCCTTTCAGATATGCAAAAAGAACGGCTTGTTGATGAATTCAACAAACGATGGGTTGGTTGGCGAGTATTCGTACTAGGTAGTACTGTCTACATCACTTGCGCAAGCGGCCTCGCTTCTCGCATACCGTTAATACTTAAGGCCAGTGTGTGAA
>PJEL010003853.1_pt1 | contig 12586 bp, 11 predicted proteins | sample 1853271 | NCBI WGS metagenome assembly PJEL01 (sample SAMN08108733, study PRJNA415343) | Invertebrate metagenome, whole genome shotgun sequencing project. | host: Globobulimina | place: Sweden: Gullmar Fjord | collected 2015-08 | reverse complement strand
CCATTAAGCTAAGAATACACAGTTTTTTTTTTTTTTTTTTATTTCAAAATATTATCTCATTTGGTGAAATTGGTAAACACGACAGACTTAAAATCTGTTCCTTTTAGGTTATCGGTTCAAGTCCGATAGTGAGCATTAAGATCTTGTTATATATACGAAAATAAGCAAATAATGAAAGCGTTTTTTTATATTATATTTTAAATTTTATAAAATTTAATTATTTGATTGTTGGCTCTTTACTTTTTAAGCCTTTTATTGAAGGTATTTCTTCAAAAGTATGGAAAGATGGCGGACTTCCTAATAACCACTCTAATGTTGGTGAAGTTGTTGCAGCTTCTTCTGATTCTTCCCATGGATTATTTGGACATTTATCGTTTCCTGTTAGTGTCGCAAAAACAACATAAAAGAAAACAATAGCACTTAACACAGATAAGTAAGATCCGTAACTACAAATAGCGTTCCATCCAGCATAAGCATCAGGATAATCTGGTATTCTACGAGGCATTCCTGCTAACCCTAAGAAGTGCATAGGGAAGAAAGTAATATTAACCCCGATAAACGTAAGCCAAAAATGTATTTGTCCTAAAGTTTCTGGATACTGAAGACCTGTAATCTTTCCTATCCAGTAATAAAATGCTGCAAAAAGAGCAAATACAGCTCCCATTGATAAAAGTAGGGTCGCTGGCCAGACCATGGTTGCCCTGCAACTTTAGGTGCCAGAAAGCTCCCTCCAAACCGTACGTGCAGCTTTCACCACATACGGCTTTCCCCCCAGGGGTTGCAATTGCAACCCTCCCATATCTTGCGATTTCAAATCTGCTAACTCGGCTTCGCGTTAGCTCCCGGGAAGGATTTGATTGCCATACCGTCGTATTTCCCTTTATGGATTTTTATGTGGCAAAAAAAAAAATCTGTTTTCGATTAATCCGTACCATTTGGGCCTTTAGAGGGTTATCTGCAGTACTACGGCCCATTTTTCGAAGGTGCTTGATGTGGTGCATATGTAATTTTTCTTTTACACCTTGACCACCTCGTTGCACTCGGTCCTTGGCATTAGTTACGTTATCGGTGCGTTGCGAGCGTAGGATCATTTTGTCGGGGTCCAGTGGACGTGCCTTCCCAAACTTAAATTCTTTTTTGCTGTGCTTGTAACCTACGAAACTAATGATGGGTTTATTATTCTCGTCGTGGATCGTCAGGTTTTTTCCAAATCTTTTGAACACTTTCCGTTTTGTTCTTAGTCTAAGTTTTGATGCGAGGGTAAGTGCTGCACTGTACTTAAGAATATAAGCAATGCGATTAAGGAGTGATTTGTCGTCCACGAATGAGTAATAGTTAGCATATCCCCGATATACGTCGTTATAGTGTTTTATTATCTGGGCTGGGCTAAAAGCGGTCAACCATCCCACACGAGTTGGAGATCCTCGCCGTGCGTGGAGGTAACCAAGCGCTTTCATCTTATCACAGAGACGTTTCAAAGGTAGCCGAAGTTGGGGGCGCATAGCTTTCTTAGTGATCGTCCCGTCCTTTCTCTTTGATCGAGGAAACTTGCTAGGTGGAACGATTCGGATGTTCGTACCGAGGAAGTAAAAGGTTTTGTCTCCTGTGTGGGTTACCTTTGTCTTTTCGATATTTAGTTCCAGTTTTAGTTCCTTTGCGAGGAAATCCTGTACTTGTGTACGAAGTTTCATTGCGTCCGCCTTTGAACCGATTACTCCAATAATGAAGTCATCAGCGTAGCGTACGTACTGTAGTCGTTTGAATCCAGGGTCCATATAGTCCATTGACGGGACATTTTTTTTGAAAGCTTGCTTCGCTGAACCCTTCCCACCCCGGAGTATTTTTGTATATTTGGGGTTTTGTTTTCTTCGATTTCCTAGGTGGAAATCCGCTTGTAGTACCTCAATGATAAATCGATCCAATTCGTGGAGGTAGATGTTGGATAGCACTGGGCTGATTAAGGAGCCTTGGGGGGATCCTGAGTTTCCGGATGGTATAAATTGTTTTCCTTCCACGTAACCAGCTTTTACCCATTTGAAGTATAGGTCCATGAACCCCTTGTCATCGATCTTGGAAGCTAGGAGTTTTGCCAGGATATGGTGATCTAATGAGTCGAAACACTTTGTTATATCTCCTTCGACAATCCAGTTGATCTGTCCGAACTTAAATTTTACTTGGTGAAGTGCTGAGTGGCAACACCGTCCTGCCCGAAAACCATGTGAGCAGTCGTAAAACGTGGGTTCGAAGATGGTATTTAGTGCCATTCGACCCGCCTCCTGGATTATTTTGTCCCGAGGGCAAGGAATCCCGAGTGGGCGTAAGCCGCCCTTTGGTTTAGGGGCGTAAGCCGCCCTTTTTACCGGTTTTGGTTGGTATGATCCTGAACCGATCTCCTTTCCGGTGTTTGCAAACCACTGCATGGACAGGCCGTCTAGAGTTTCCCCGTCTGGCCCTGGCGTCATATTTCCCGGTTTTGATTTGATTTTCAGGTACGCGGCCTTCAGTGTTTCCGGATCTGATATGAAACGGAGCACGTTACGCCATTTTCCTGAGTTTGGGTCTTTAACCATCTGGGTTGAGCCCGTAGGAACTTCCCTGTTAAAGATTGGGCTGCTTCCCTTCCCACGGAATGTGGTACTACGAAAGCTCCGTGACCATAGGGGTTTCCCCCCGTAGGCCATCCCGAATTCTTTACGTATACTGCGTGCAGAGGTTAGGCTCCCCACAACTTTACCTTCTATACGGAAGACTGCCTTCTTCGTCCAGTCCGGCCAATGGGACACTACGTAAATCCCGTTGCCCGGTAAGAGCCCAGTATTGTACTGGGGGCTACTTCGAATGCCACATGTTGCTTTGGTAAGGGGTTCGTTAACCTGGCCGTACTCTGCGTTTAGCTTGCACCCCACTATTTCAGGGGTGCTTGCAGAACATCCTGATGTCCCGCCTTCCTTTCGGTCGGTCGGTAAGTTCCGTGCTTTAGCGGTCTGGGTCAGGGACCCAGGGACTGGATAACCGCGGGTCGTCGCTACAAACCCATAGTATAGTGTAAATTAGACGGCGGACCGTAATGAAAATGAGCTACCACGTAATAAGTATCATGAAGAGCAATATCAATTCCAGAGTTTGATAAGATAATTCCTGTTAAACCTCCAAGAGTGAATAAGAAGATGAATCCTATCGCAAAAAGCATAGGTGTACGTAATGTAATACTTCCACCCCACATTGTAGCAATCCAAGAGAAAATCTTAATACCTGTAGGTACTGCGATAATCATTGTAGCTGCTGTGAAATAAGCACGTGTATCAATATCAAGCCCAACCACGAACATGTGATGCGCCCATACTATAAAACCAAGAACACCAATTGAAAGCATTGCGTAAACCATTCCTAAATAACCAAAAACAGGCTTTTTTGAAAATGTACTTACGACATGACTAACTATACCAAAACCTGGTAAAATTAAAATGTAAACTTCGGGGTGCCCAAAAAACCAGAATAAGTGCTGGAATAAAATTGGATCACCACCTCCTGCTGGATCAAAGAAACTAGTATTAAAGTTTCGATCTGTAAGTAACATTGTAATTGCTCCTGCAAGTACTGGAAGTGATAATAGTAATAAAAATGCTGTAATTAAAACTGACCATACGAATAATGGTAATCTATGCATTGTCATTCCTGGAGCACGCATATTGAAGATTGTTGTAATAAAATTAACAGCACCTAAAATACTACTTGCACCTGATAAATGAAGACTGAAAATAGCTAAATCTACAGCACCTCCAGAGTGTGCTGTGATACTACTCAGTGGTGGGTAAACTGTCCAACCTGTACCAGCACCAACTTCTACTAAAGCAGAACTTAGTAATAAGATAAGTGATGGAGGTAATAACCAAAAACTGATATTATTTAAACGAGGGAATGCCATATCTGGTGCTCCAATTAGTATTGGGACAAACCAGTTACCAAAACCTCCTATCATAGCAGGCATCACCATGAAGAAAATCATCAAAAAAGCATGAGCTGTAATGATAACGTTGTAAAGTTGATGGTTACCGCTAAGAATTTGATTTCCTGGTTGTGCTAATTCCATACGAATTAACATTGAAAAACAAGTACCAAGAACTCCTGATACTGCACCAAAAATTAGGTAAAGAGTTCCGATATCTTTATGATTAGTCGAGAACAACCATCTAATGATAAATTTATACATTAGAAACGCCTAAAGTTCTTACCCGTAATTTTGTATAAATTTTTATTATTGTAAAGATTAGTTTTAAAGATATTTTTTTAATTACCCTTTAACTAGATTTATATATTCTACTGCAATTGTACCTCTAATACGGTAATAAACTACCAGAAGAGCTAGACCAATTGCCGATTCTGCTGCGGCAACTGTCAAGACTAATAATGCAAATAGTTGACCAATCATGTCATCTAAATAAACTGAAAAGATAACGAAATTAAGATTTACGGCTAGGAGCATCAGCTCGATAGACATTAACATAATAATGATATTTTTTCGGTTTAAAAATATACCCCAAATACCTAATAAGAATAAAATTACACAAACAGAAATAAATTTTACTTGCATTGTTTTTTTTTATTTATTTTTTAAATTTGCCCCCAAATTATTCTAATTATATTTTTATTTTTGTATAAAAACTCTTTATCTTTTCAGTTAATTTCATCATTAGCTTAAAATTTATTCATTTTTCTTGCAGCTTTTTAAAAAAAACTTGCTTGTATCAGTGTACGTTATTATGCTGCAGACAAGTCTGCAGCGGATATTATGTAAGTTCGATTGAATAATCCTTACGAAGAGAATCTAATCGTCTATATCTAAATATTCTTTTGCGTTACTAGAAGTTATCTTTAAAAAAGTTTCCTACTTAGATGCTTTCAGTAGTTCTCTTGTCTTAACGTAGCTAATTGGCATGCTGCTGAAACAACAACCTTTCACCAGTGGTTAAACTATTCCGGTCCTCTCGTACTAAAGATCGGTTTTTTCACTTCGTGTAACGACAGATAGGAACCGAACTGTCTCACGACGTTCTAAACCCAACTCGGGTACCACTTTCATCGGCGAACAGCCGAACCCTTGGAACCTTCTTCAGCTCCAGGATGTGATCAGTCGACATCGAGGTGCCAAACAACTCCGTCGATAAGGGCTCTTGGGAGTTATCAGCCTGTTATCCCTAGCGTACCTTTGATCCGTTAAGCGAGAGCCTTTCCACATAGAACTCCCGGATCACTATGGCCGACTTTCGTCTCTGCTCGACTTGTAGGTCTTACAGTCAGGCAAGCTTATACCATTACGCTCTACAGCTGATTTCCGACCAGCTTGAGCTTACCTTTGCACGCCTCCGTTACTCTTTAGGAGGCAACCGCCCCAGTTAAACTACCCAGCATACAGTGTCGTTATCACTTAGGAGGTAAAAAGAAAGAGAGTGGTATTTCAAGATTTACGATGTATCCCACCTATCCTACACACTTTATTTTTATTTCCACTGTAAACCTATAGTAAAGGTGCATAGGGTCTTACCGTCTAATCGTTAATACTCCGCATCTTCACGGAGAATTCAATTTCGCTGAGCTTTAATCGGAGACAGCAGGGCAATCGTTGTACCATTCATGCAGGACACTAATTAGGTGCCAATGAATTTCGCTACCTTAGAACCGTTAGAGTTACGGCTGCCGTTTACTGGGCATTAAGTAGAAAACGTCATTTCCTACTCTTAAACTTCCAGCACCGGGCAGGTATCAGACGCTATATATCATAGATTTTGCAGCGTCCTGTGTTTTTAATAAACAGTCGTCACCCCCATTTCTGTGCCACTTGTTGTTCAAGTACCCTTTGTTCCGAAGTTACAGGGTTATTTTGCCGAGTTCCTTCGACTAAATTGTCTCCAAGCCTTAGTTTATTCAACCTGTTTACCTGTGTCGGTTTAAGTACGGTCTCTTATAGATTTGTTTCCCGAAATATTTTTCAAATAATATAGATTCAAAGATATTATAAGCAATTACTATTTGTCAAGTCTATAACCCATCATTAAAAGTTTCCTCTTTTTATTTAGGGGCCAATTCACTACTGCGCCGTTTAACGATGCGCAGAAAACCTAAAACTTTCGGCCATCATGAATCTACATGATTTTACGCTACTTATGTCAGCATTTTCACTTCTGATCTAGTTTCCTTTTTTGATTACAGAACGGTCTGCTACCTTACTCAGCCTTCTAGGCTGAGAAATTGTTTCTTCGGTAAGTTTTTTGAGCCCCGATACATTATCGGCGCAATAAAGCTAGACCAGTGAGCTATTACGCTTTCTTAAAAGGATGGCTGCTTCCAAGCCCACCTCCTGGTTGTCAAAGCTTTATTACTTCCTTTACCACTAAAAAAATATTGAGGACCTTAAAACACAATCTGGGCTGTTTCCCTTTTGACTTTAGACCTTAGCACCTAAAGTCTGTCTTATTTCATCATTATTAAGTATTCGAAGTTTCATTGGAGTTGGTAAAGCTTTGGGCCACCCTAGTCCATTAAGAGCTCTACCCCTTAATAAAGTTTAAAATACGCTCTACTTTATAGATTTCGCAGACAACCAGCTATTTCCAAGTTTGGTTGGCCTTTCACCCCTAACTACAAATCATCCCAGTATTTTGCAACATACACGAGTTCGGTCCTCCAAAAGATGTTACTCTTCCTTCAACCTGTTCATAGCTAGATCACTTGGTTTCGGGTTCAATCAATAAAACTTAAGAGTATAATATTTTTATACTTCTTGATTTCATCTTCATTACGCTTCCTTTTTTTAAGCTTGCTTCATTAATTGACTCGCTGACCCATTATGCAAAAGGTACGTTATATTACTAACTGATTCTTGTTATTAAATTTAAGGATCTTTTCACTCCCTTTTCTAGGGTTCTTTTCATCTTTCCCTCATGGTACTTGTTTACTATTGGTTATAAAGATTATAAGTAAAGAGGGTGGTCCCCCAAATTCAAACAAAATGTTTTACTAGATACTATAATAAAAGAGTACAGGGCTATAAACACCTTCTCTGGCTAATTTCTCAAAAAATACCATTTTCGCTCTCTGCTACTAACGGGTTCTCGGTTGATTTCTTTTCTTCAGCTACTTAGATGTTTCAGTTCGCTGAGTTGAGTTATATAGTTATATATAACATATTCAAGTTTTCTTATGGAAATACATAGATCTTAGTGACTTCTTATGTTTTTCGTAAAACGTCCGATCTTTATACCTAGACACTTATCTAATATTTAGATATCTTTAAATTTGTAGAAAATTCTGATGTAATTATGACTAATATAAACATTTTAAATATAATATCTTAAAGCTAAGTCAACATCAAAAGAAGTAGGGTATTGAATCTGTTGAGGTGTGTATAAATAAATTGCCGTCAAAGTTTTATAACTGATTTCTAAATGTTGTGGTTTTCTTTTTAAGAATATCCTTTTCTTTAATTTTCGTTTTTTGTGACTAAATTTTTTTTTTAATTTTTTTTTAGGAATAACCTTAACCCTTTTTTTGATTAATCGTTCTCGTATCTTCGAATTTATAGCTCTATATCCCTGAAATTTACATAATAAACTAGAATCTTCTGAAAGATTTTCTATATGTTTAATGTTTGATGGAAAATAAACTGAGATAACATCACCAGGCTTTAACATAAAACTGCATAAATTAACTACTCTAGAATTGACTAGAATGTGACCGTGATTGATATGCTGTCTTGCTTCTGAAAAACTACGAAAGAAGTTTATACGAAATAAACAACTATCTAAACGTCTTTCTAACAAACATAGCAGTTTGTTACCTACCCCTATTATTGAATCACTTTTTAATTTTATAGCTTGGTTTTTAAGAGATTTAACTGTTTTCTTAGACAACCTACCATATAAAAAAACTAATTTACGCTTAGCGTTTAACTTTTCAATATAACTATAATGACGTCTTCGTCTTTTCTGCAGTTTTACAATTTTTGCTATTTTATATTTTTGTTTTTTAGTTAGGATATCAGGTTTATACCATAAAAGACTTTTTGTCTGTTTGCAAGATTTTACTTTAAAAGAATAGCGTTTTGTCATATGAACTTATTGTAATTTGAGAGAAAATAAATAGACTGAATAACCGGTAACTGTTTCTGTTTTAAAAGTTCTAGATGCAAATAGTCACTTGATTTTGATAATTTTTGCGCATCTAAATGGCTTATAGCAAAAGTATTAGAAGTCTTATTCCAAGATGAAGAGTAAGACGGGCTTGGTTTGATAATAATCTCAAGTAAAAGTAGCTTGGGCTCACGCCTAATGAAATTTAAGAAGGGTTTTTCTAAAATTTGACATGTATTCGAGTAAAAGAGACATGTGTAACCTTTGAAATAGTTAGTTAATTGGTCTTTATTACGGTTACCTACATTATTTTTCACGATCTTCATTTTAATTTCCGGGCTTATTTTTTTAAGGGATTTTTTAATTTTATGACGCTCAATAGTATCTAAAGCTTGATAATGACAAATCACTAGTTCGGTATGATTAAAATTGATCATTTATATTTTATTTTGTCTCTCGTTTTTATTTTTTATTTGTAGCCGTGCCAGCCCTGCGGGCTGGCACCAATATCCCTGAATTTTTATTTTTATGATACGCACCGCGTCTACCACCTGGCCGTCTGGTAGGAACAGCTGGAGTTGTAAATAACCTTATGGTTTTTATCCTGAGCTATCGCCGATAGCTCTATGAGCGCGTAAAATCTAACCTGGGCTTTGTCTTTTCAAATACACACTTTCTGTTTGTTTGTTGCTTACGAATGGTTTTTTTTTGTCTAATCATAAAATTCTAAGTAAATTCTTTTTTTAATTTAGCTTATGAGCATACTATAAAAGATAAACCATTCGTAAACAACAATTAAAATCGAAGATAGTAGTAATTGATTTAATAGATCTGGAGGGGAAAAAAAAGCTGATATCAGTAAAATGAAAATATATGAATATTTTCGTAAATCAATTAAGATATTGTAATGAATATATCTACAATCTATTAAAAGATATAACAGGATAATAAAAAACATTATAACTAGGAAGCTTCCTAGTAAATTCAAAGCAAAATAAATATATAATGATATTCTAGGTTCTATTACAATATTAGTTATTGTATTTTTTTGCTCAAAAGTTAAAAAAAAGTCACAAATTATTGGAAATATAACAAACAATATAGCAAACGCTACTATATATGCAAAATTAAATATATACACAATGTTAGATATAACGTCTTGTCGAAATGAACTGTATAATCCAGGACTAACAAACGAGAAAATGTTATACGTTACAAAGGGTAGAATTATACAAAAAGCTATAAAGAATGAGATAAAGATATTGATTCTAAAACCTTCAGTCATATCTATAAATATAAACTTTTTCAATAGAATTAAATCGGATATAATTAAAGAACGTGTAAATATGTGTAAAAGTTCACTAGAATATAAATAACAGGATATAAAAGTGAACATGAAAGAACACATAGAATAGTGTAACCGACATTTTAATTCATTTATAAAAAATTGAAATACCATTTTTATTTTAAGATAATTTTTAATTTTATAAAAAAATTAAAACAAGTTTTTACAAAACACGGGGAAAACGGGGCTCGAACCCGCGACCTCCGGCGTGACAGGCCGATGCTCTAACCAACTGAGCCATTTCCCCTGTGGGTGATAACGGGCTTGAACCGCTGACTTTCTCGTTGTAAGCGAGATGCTCTACCACTGAGCTAATCACCCAAAAAAACTTATATTAATAGAGATGGGAATGGAGATAATCGGATTCGAACCGATGGCTTCATGCTTGCAAAGCATGCGTTCTACCACTGAACTATATCCCCCGGAGGAAATGGGATTCGAACCCATGGGTTGCGAGCAACCTTTGATTTAGCAAACCAATGCCTTAAGCCACTCAGCCATACCTCCTAAACAATTTATTCATAAACAAAAAACAGCCATGGCTATTGAAACTGGAATTTCAACAAAAAAAGTTAAAAATTTTACATTGAATTTTGGACCACAACATCCTGCAGCGCACGGAGTTCTTAGATTGGTTCTAGAAATGAACGGTGAAGTTGTAGAAAGAGCAGACCCTCATATAGGTCTACTACACCGAGGAACTGAAAAGCTTATAGAATATAAAACTTATTTACAAGCTCTTCCTTATTTTGATCGTTTAGATTATGTATCAATGATGGCACAGGAACACGGATATTCTGTTGCTGTTGAAAAACTTCTAGGGCAATCAATCCCTTTAAGAGCTCAATATATTAGAGTTTTATTTAGCGAGATTACACGTTTATTAAACCATTTATTAGCTTTAACAACACATGCGATGGATGTAGGAGCTCTTACTCCATTTCTTTGGGCTTTCGAAGAAAGAGAAAAACTAATGGAATTTTATGAAAGAGTATCCGGTGCTCGTATGCATGCTGCTTATATACGACCAGGGGGTGTTTCTCAGGATATTCCCGTTGGTTTATTAAAGGATATTTATACATTCACAGAACAATTCGCATCACGTATAGATGAGCTTGAAGAAATGCTGACTAACAATAGAATTTGGAAACAAAGACTAGTTAATATTGGAGTAGTTTCAAGTGAAGAAGCTTTAAATTGGGGATTTAGTGGTGTAATGTTACGTGGTTCAGGTGTAAGTTGGGATTTACGAAAATCTCAGCCTTACGAAGTCTATGATCAGATGACTTTTGATATCCCTGTTGGTTTACGAGGGGATTGCTATGATCGTTACCTTTGCCGAGTAGAAGAGATGAGACAAAGTTTAAGAATCATATCACAATGTCTAAATCAGATGCCGGAAGGATTGATCAAAACTGATGATCGAAAAGTCACACCACCATCAAGAACTCAAATGAAAACATCTATGGAGTCTTTGATACACCATTTCAAATACTATTCGGAAGGTTTTAGCGTACCTATTGGAGAAACTTACTCTGCAATAGAGGCACCCAAAGGAGAATTTGGTGTTTATCTTGTAAGTAATGGAACAAACAGACCTTACAGATGTAAAATAAGAGCTCCAGGTTTTGTTCATTTACAAGCATTAGACTTTATGTCTAAGAATCATATGTTGGCTGATGTAGTTACTATAATAGGAACTCAAGATATTGTTTTTGGTGAAGTAGATAGATAGTAAAAGTATTGTTTAGTGCGTTATTCCCATTCTAATGCACCTTTTCGCCACTCATAAAGAAAACCTACTGTTAATATGATTAAGAATACAATCATTGTCCAGAATCCAAAAAAGTCTATTTTATTTAATGAGACTGCCCATGGAAAAAGGAAAGTCACTTCTAAATCAAAAATAATAAATAAAATAGCAACTAAATAAAATCGAATATCAAATCGACTTCTTGCATCATCAAATGGGTCAAAACCACACTCATAAGCCGATACCTTTTCGGCATCCGGTTTTTGCACAGAAAATACGAAAGATAATGAAAGTATTAGTAAACTTAAACCTAAACTTAAAAAAAGATAAACGAAAATGGGTAAAAATTCAATCATAATTTTTTTTTTAAAGTTGAAAAAATTGGTGTCTTGAGACTGACAATTTTGGGACAAACTCGACCCCACGGGTGGACTCTACTCTGTGATTTCTAATAAAACACTTTGATTGAAAGTATCGATTGCGTCTTGAGTTGCATACTCTACCGGTGCACCCAAAACTTCAATAACAGCCTTTAAATCGGCAATCAGTTTACAGATTGTAGTGTTCGAAACCACTTCATGATTGCTAGAAACTAAAAAATCTTTCCATTTTTTAATTAAACACCCTTCAATCCACTTCAACATAAATAGAGAAAACGTGGAAAGCAAATTGTTTATTATAACTAGTAAGAACAGCAATAGCTAATCTTATGTCTACAAAGGTTTGCGAATACTGCCCCCCTGTTTCATATAAAACAGCTTGATTTGCCATTTGTTCAAATGTTAATATTGTGTGTTTATTATCATTTTTCCAATATCTAAAGTCTTTGCCTAATTGCTTAGACAATTCTGTAATATTCACCCACCAGTCCTCAGTTCTTCGCACCTCGATTAGCTTGCCTTTATAAGGTAGAAATAGAGCTACACTGTTTTCTGGATCTGTTTTCGGGATATGGTGCGTTATAACTGCGCCCGCTTCAGTTTTATTTAGCATGGCTAGTAGCTCTTCCTTCTTCTTCTTGCTATAGCCTCGAATACCTTTTTCCTTACATAATTGCTTTAATTCTGAAACTTTCAAGTATTTATACATTTTATTTTTTCTAATTTATTGATGCGTAAAAAACCATCTCAGGCGAGGTAGCGAGTTTTTTTCGAGCGTAGCGAGATGAAGCGTAAAAAAAGACTTCAACAATCTCCTTCGTCGGCCCTGCCAATTTTTTTGCGGACTTAAAAAAAATTGGCGGGCGTAAGAAAAATTGGAAATTGGAAAAAGGTCTTCTCGCTACGCTCGCCTATGAAGCGTAAAAAACCATCTCAGGGGTGGGAATTCCCACTCCTGAAGCGTAAAAAAAGACTTCACGCT
>PJEL010003852.1_pt1 | contig 12588 bp, 4 predicted proteins | sample 1853271 | NCBI WGS metagenome assembly PJEL01 (sample SAMN08108733, study PRJNA415343) | Invertebrate metagenome, whole genome shotgun sequencing project. | host: Globobulimina | place: Sweden: Gullmar Fjord | collected 2015-08 | reverse complement strand
GCCATCTAGAACATTCTTAATGTTAAGTTCGCAAACCTGTCTGGTTCTCAATCGATCTACACTGGAGAGGCTTGTGGTGGAATCGCTATCTGAATGTTCATTGTCAGGACCGTTCTCTTGATTAATTCTCATCGAAAGATCCTCATCGGAATCCATGTGGTAATCATTAGGCTGATTGATTGTGGTGGAAATTGCTGATTCTCGTACTAGCCGAATAGTACCTAAATCATCATCTTGAGAAAAAGAATCCAATTCATCTTCAAGGATCTCTCTACTGGATAAACTACTTTCGCTACTACTCGAACCATTATTGAAGAGAGAACATTGCGAACGTTCATCTAAATAATCAGAGTTCGTATGAAAATTCATTAACTCCTCTGAATGGTGGATGAATTTTTCGGTCGACATCCCAGGGAGAGATGTAAGTACATTTGAATGAGTACCTGTAGACTTGGCCATTATGTTTCCACTTCTTTGTAACATTTGTTGTCCAACAGCCGATGGATTCCTGGTATCATTCCCTTGGCCGGTAACGTGGTCTTTGTGTACTAACGTCCTTTCATAACCTGAATCATTGCTTTCGAACTGAACGTATTGTACCTCGCTGTGTTTCTGATAAACATAAGTTAACTTTGGAATAGTGGCGTCCTTGCAATTGTCCTGTGGCATATTAAAATCTATGTCAACGTCAGAGTCCAATTGAAATGTGGAGTTGGATTCTTGGATGTCGGGTGCTGTAGGAATGGGTGCTGCTTCTACTTCCTGAGCTTGTTCAAATACCTCTTTACAATTATTATTCTTTCCTTTCTGAGACGTAAGATGCTTCATAAAATTTTCCTTTGATTTGCTGGCATAGGAAGCACATCCCCGACAAACCAAATAATCAGGATTATTTTTGCAATCATTGTCATGTAGAAGATGTGCTACTAGGTCTGGCATTGAAGAAAATTCATCATGACATTTTGAACATGTTAGGTTGCTGACCCTCTTGAGCTTCCTCTTTCTCAAAGAAGACATGGCGGTTGGAATAAATAGGTAAGTAATTGAATAATGTTCAATTCGTTTTTTGCCGTTGCATTTAAATAATGGTCTATTCATTTTTGGCCGTTGAAGAAAATCAAATTATTACAGGTACACTGCCGTTAAGTAAGAGTTTTGGGAATGATTTGCACTGACGAATGAAAAATTTACTCACGCGCCAGTATTTGTTCCTACCTCTACACAAATGCTACGTGATTTGAGTACGGATGAAAATTTCAGAGACTCCAGGGAGAAGCGCCATTATCTTGCATAAAATAGGAGAAGTATTTTCGATTTTCAGTGAAGGTATCAAATCAAGGTGGTATGTTTGTTTTCAATTGCATTTAATTTCAATTTGTCTAACTTAAACTTATCAAAACATATAAATAGGAAAACACACCTAAAAAGGAAGGAGATCAGCAGTCATACTACAATGACGGGGATTGTTCAGGAGATCGAATCATTGTCGGATGAACAGAAGGACCTCCTAAGTTACTATGAGAAGCCGGCGAAAGCCGATACCAAGAACAACAGATCTTTGGGAGAAAAGGATGTGAGGCATCATGTAAGAACACATGTTTGGTCTAACACAAAATTTCTGACTGGTGAAGGTTCCAAAAGAGGAAAAAATTGTATCCCGGAATTTGGAAAATCGCACGAAAGACCCGACTTAACAAAATCAGGGGAGGATATCGGTTACCCATATGTTGTACTTAAATCAGGGGGGCATGAAAATAGTACTCTAGAGCAGAAGGCAGAATACTGGAAACAATGGGAGAACATTGTTCGGCACGAGATCCAAGTCAAGCGCGCAAATGTGATGAAAAAGGTAAAGGATACTCTGACAGAAAGTAGGTAAAGAATTGAAATGAAACGGCAATAGATATTGGGATGATATGTCTAACCCAAAATTATTACTTTGAATTAAAACAGTGATGAGGCACGGTATGAGTAAAAAGGCGGGGAACTTTCCACGAGACTGTTACAACCTTCAGCGATATAGGGATTCACTCATCTCGGCAGTGTCATCGGAGGATGACAGTGGAACTAATGGTTCTTCTTCTAGTGCCACCGATTCAAATGACGAAGGAAGACAAGTCAAGCCAGGACCTAATGATATCAAGAAACAACAACAGGAAACACTCGAAAAAAATAAGCGTATTGCTAGGGACTTAGTAAAGAAGGCAAGTACGGAAACGGGACTACTTAGTATGTGGGCTTTCTATAACAATACAAAAGAGGCAGATGGGAGGATTCTTGTCAAGAACGAAGAAGACAGAGACATGTACTATATGTTTATAGATACATGTGTGGTAAACATGATATCTAAAGCAACTTGGAAAAGCTATCACAATTGTACAAACTTGAGTAAGTACATTACAGTGTCAGATGAAGCTTTTGCAATGCTTATTTTAGAAAATATTGCAGCTACGTTAATGGAATCGGAAGGGGTGAACAGTGGTGAGGGAGTTATTGGAATCCCGGCGGTGATGAAGGGAAGAAAACGAACAACAAGGTACACCAAGGGAGGCAGGAATGAAGAGGGACAGATGAGAGGATGGAGAAACACGGGTGTAAAGCGATTTAATGAGCTTTGCGAGAATGTGATTGTGCGCCGGGGGATTAAGCCGGTAACTGAACAGTTGGAGCTCGACTTGAAGAAAAGATATCAACGGAAAAAGCGTGAGGAGGAAGAAGCGGAAGATAATTTGGAACTTCAACATCAGGAGACGACAATCGATAAAAAAAAGAGAACTTACGTGCAGGGATATGACATGTCGATGAGGAAGATGCCAAAGTTGGAGCAAAGTGATTTCAATGTACCGGAAGAATATAAGGACTTCAAATTTGATATAACCTGTGAAGTGGCATTATAAAATAAAAACTGGTAAATATCTGAATTGGATTGGTATTTGCATTGGATTGAATGAATTGAAATGGTTACATATTTTATGGTGAGGCAAAACAATATTTTATGCAATAGATGTTACATAAGTTATGCTACTAACATAATTTATGTTAGCGTCGACAGCATAATTTATGTACGTGCAATAAATTATTTGTGTAGTGATCAATAAATTATTCAAACCACTACCAATTGTGGACATCAATAAAATCAAATAAATTATACGGTAAAATATATGGTACCGTATAATTTCCGCGAAAACGAAAATTATCCCCTAGAAACCCTCAGAACACCATACAACACTAATTCAACAACAACAAAACCAAATATTAAATCACACAGATTGCCATCTCCGCAATTGCCCAATTAATAGTCAACCAACAAAAAGTAAAGGAATCCATTAGAAACTCGATCACAAAGATAGAAAAGAAAAAAACTGACAACTTTGCGTCAGTGGTACTTAAGCTACGCACATACTCCGTAGGAACTCCAGAACTTGCAACACTAGTTAATACCTCTCTATCTTGATTAAATTCAACCGCCCAGCACTATCAATCGAAATCCAATACAACACAACACATAAGACACTCCTCTAGCACAAGTATACACAGCAACCCGCCAGGGTTCCCCGCGATGCCTAAAAAATCAATCATCATAAAGACTGAGAGACCTGAAGACCTTTCGTCTCCACATAAAGGATTCCCTAAACAACGACGCAAAATGAATGAAGATAATAAAGAAGAAGACCCTCAAGAACCACAAGTCAAAATTCAGCGAAGTAAAGGAATCCTCTTCCCACCGCATCCCTCCACAGTGTTTGACTGCTCCCGTCACATGAACCGTCCAAAGCAATGGAAAGAAGACGGTATGAAAGTAACATTCAACTATGTTAAGACAATGAATGAATCAATCAAAGGATATTTGAAATTAAAATCAAACAAGTGGCATATAGTCCCTGCCGATCCAACAGCGAGAATCCATAAAATCAAACAGCTACGAAAAATGAGTAAAAGCATATTAATTGGATGGTATGAACCACCAATTTTCGAATACTATATCCAATGGACACAGGAAAACAAAAAAAAGACGTGGCTGGAGTTCAACGCAGAAGGAAAATTGCCAGATATAAAATGCGAACAAGATGACTACTGGGAACTACTGGAGAGTACGGACTACGAGAAAAGATGGTGTTATTCCCCCAGCGAGTCCGAGAGCGAAAGTAGTGAAGAGAGCGAAAAAGATAGCATCATGGAGCATAATCAAAATACAGATGGACGTAAGAAAACGAACCATCTGCCTAATGAAGAAGTGATTATTATCGGATCCGATGCATCGGATACTACGATGGGTAAGGGATCAGATGATGACAACAGTAGTAGGGAAGAGAACAGAGAAAAGATCAAACAAGGCTCAACCCATACACCAACCAAACCCGATAAACTGTCTACTATCACACCTCCCTCGTACAAGACTACACTACTACAAGAGAAGCCGAGCTCATACATTTTAATGGCGAAGTGCAGAGAGGTAAATGAACTCAGGCATCATAGTAACAATTCGCAAAGCACCGGAGAAGCTGGTTCCTCCCATAGAACACTACACAAAGTTCAACTCGGTATCTGGGTACCGGCCAACCGCAACAACTATGAAGAAGTTACCAAATGCTTGAACAAATTTTTACTTGCGGTATCGAAAATCGAAGGCGGAGATAAAAACGCAGTGAAAGTCGCAAAGTTTTCGGAGACACAACCGAACAAAGACTTGATCACAACCTTCGGAGAAGGCAAATACCCAGGGAAACAGCTAGAGACATATGTATTAAATGTACGGTCGTACACAAAAGACAAAGCAGGCACTCAATATATCCGCTTAAATTTATCGGTTCTACCCTCAGTGGACTTCAAAACACTCTTGACAGAATTGAATACCGGAGAGTGGGGTGATCGTCCAAGACAATTTATTAGGATGGCCCCATCCAAATGCAACGAGCCGGTACTTATAGGATACCTTTTGAGATCCCATTGGACCATGACGGCCACGAAAGACATGACAGACTTCCACATGATGAACAGTGGAATGAGAATTGGATTTATGCCAAAAGAAATCAAATACGGCACAGGTGCATCAAAGGATTCCAGAGAGATTGCAAGATTCAAACAAGCACAGTATGTGGAATGTGAGAAAAAGGACCTGAAGAAAGCTATGAAATACTGCAGGACAGAATGGCCTACAAAAAATAAACGCCAGGACGAGGGAGGCCCGTCCCTAGGATATAAGTGCGCCTTCATTGCAATCCGCAACGAGTCAGGGAACCTACTTCCCAGAAATGAAAGGTTTGAAGAAAGTGTGATCGAACAGCAAATAGCAACAACCCAAAAGCTTTTTGTTCTGGAAGCCCACACCGGATTCCTAACCGCACAACTTGACTACGAATTTGACCTACACGGATCTCCGGGCACGTTACGTCAGTTCATCGCCACTATACAAACATTGCCGGACGATCAAGGTAAAAGACGTGATCTCTTTCAAGCAGTTAGTAGAGGCGAACGTAGCAACCAGGTTCATTTCATCATGCTCAAACCCTTTGCAGAAGAAGGACGACATGTACTTAATGCCCTTCCCCTCATTGTACGCGACACTCTCTGTTTAGACCCTCACCAATTTTTCACCGAAGACACAGTCAATACGGCACTCGAAGGAACGTGGAATCCCAAGACGAGGGTATTCCAAGAGTACGGAGAAATACAGAACAAAGAGGCAGTCGATGATGGATTCGATGACATTCCGGGGCTGAAAGAGGCATTGGAAGCGAGAGACTCAGACAGAAAACATATGACTGTAAATTTACCAGGTGTCAACGATGCACCAATGACAGCAAAGGCATTAAAAAATTTTCATCGTGCGATGAACGAAGATGATGAAACGGCTACCTTTGTCTCTCCGAGTGAAAGGGTTATTAAGAGATTGGCTCCTATGGGGAAAGAAGGTCCTCAAGTGTGGACACCTAAAGTTCCAAATGCTCCCCCTATTTCAGTCGAGCAGGAAGAAAATTCTATTACATCGACACTCACAGGCAACACTAGGGAATCAAAATTAAACAGACAACATATCGAGTTGACTACGAGGTACAACACAGTTATTGAAAAAAAGGAAGAGGCCCATCAGAAAGAAATGAAAGAAATGAAAGAAGAACAGGAAAAGATGAAACAAATGATTGAATCTCTTATGAAGTTACAAGCTACGAAAGTAGGCCCTGGCGCGGGTGAAAGCGCACGAAATGAATAGTCCCTACCCAAGCTCTTCTGGGCGATGTCAGAAGGGTTATCGGCGAAAAATAGCATCCACGAATGTAGCAGGTGGAAATCATCGCTCCGACGGAGCAGCACTACACATAAACCAAGAAATGCTGCAACAACGGAAGGAAGGTGGCGTCTTCGGACACCACCTAAGGAAGAAAGATTGTAACTCTATCCGAGTTTTATTTCAAAACATAGGTGGGTTAGGAGATCTTTTCAAAGATAAAGAACCAGAGAAACTCTCTCGATTAAAGACCTTTTTGATTAAGCAAGATGTAGATGTTCTCGGGATAGCGGAAACCAATACAGACTGGCGAACTCTCCCATTGGAAAATAACCTATGGAATAGGACATCGTCATGGTTTCAGAGTAGAAGAATAAGTGTTAGTCATAATGATAAAGTTGCACCAAAATCAGGCAGATATTTCCAAGTTGGCGGAACGGCGACAATGCTAATCAACGAAATGGCTTCCCGCCCGCTGAAACCAGGAGCGGATGCCAAAGGATATGGAAGATGGAGCTGGATTGTCCTCACGGGCAAAGACAGTAGAGTCACGCGATTTGTAACAGCATACTGTCCGTGCAAGAGTATCAATACCTCGGGCGCATATTCCCAACAATTATTAGCCCTATCGTTAGACAATCAACCCGACCAGTGTCCAAGGAAAGTGTTTTGGGATGATTTATCCCTATGTATCGACATGTGGTTACAAAAGGGTGAACAACTGGTAATAATGGGCGATTGGAACAGTGACGATGTCAGCACCCGGCAATGGTTTCATAACAAAGGATTGGTAGATCCACATTTTGATGCACATGGACCTGACTTGCCCCCGACCTATCAGAGATCAAGTCAAGGGCCCATCGATGGTATTTATATCTCCCCTGGTCTAACAGCATCCAGAAGCGGATATTTAGCATTCGGAAAATTAGCGGGAGACCATCGTGCTATCTGGATAGATATTCCTCGGATGTCCATCTTTGGCTTTAAAAAACACATGATACAACCAAAGATTGGACGAAGATTGACAGTACAGAATCCAGTGGTGGTTAAACGTTATAATCGACATCTAACAAGGTATTGTCACCGCAATAATCTGTTTCGACGAATGGCAGTACTACGGCAAACAGCAGGACCAACAGTCAACCGCAAATGGGCCACGGAATATGAACAGGTCGACTCACTCATCCGCCAAGGTCAAGAATTGGCAGAACAAAAATGTCGCCGAATATGCTTGGGAGGAGTACCTTGGTCACCACGATATAAGATAGTTTATGACACAGTGAAATATTGGACAATGATGAAAAAATTGATATCGGGAGACTACGTGGACTTTCGTAAGCTCTTGCAACTTAGAGAAACCTACGACTTTCAAGACACCCGGTCACCGGCCATCATCCGACATAAACTAAACGATGCACATGCTCAAAGAAAAGAAGTGAAAGCTAATGCAGAAGCCCATAGTTATGAATACCGCACCCGATTGGCAGATCACATGGCCACAGAAGGCAACACCACGAGAGAACAACACTTACGAAATCTCAACCGAAACGAAGCCAGCAGACGTCTTCATCGGCGGGTCCGATACATCACTGGGAAAGGTACGACAGGTAGTACGACATTTGTCACCGTACAAAAACAAGGTCAAATCACTGAAATAACAGAACGTAAAGAACTGGAAAGAGCGATTATAACGGAAAACTTAATTAAATATCACCAAACCGAAGATGCCTGCCCACTGTTACAGGACGATATGCTCGAACTAATTGGTACCCTCGGCGATGGCCCAGCAGTTGCAAATGTTTTAGAAGGTAATTTGGAGTCTTTCCAAGGGGTAAACGAGAACACACTCACTTTCCTTCGCCTCATGAAAAGACAAGAACCACCACCAGCACCGCTCCCATCTATAACACTAAAAGACTTCATTCAATCCTGGAAAATCAAGAATGAGCACACCTCGTCTATGGGCAGTCACTTTGGACACTACCAAGCAGCTACAAGAGATGAACTCCTTGCGTGCCTTCTTTGGTTGAAAATGGAATTACCTATGCTCACTGGTTACTCTCCCATGCATCATCGGCAAGGAACAGATTGTATGATTCTTAAAAAGGCTAACTCCTTTGACATTTCTCTCCTCCGTACAATTGTCTTGATGGACGCAGAATTTAATCACATGAATTCCGTTATCGGACGTCTAGCGATGCATAGAGCAATTGACACGGGCCAGTTAGCAAGAGAACAATATAGTCGTCCAGGCCGTACTGCGGCAGCACATGCCCTTAACCGCAGACTTATATTCGATACCCAGTTGACAAAAAGGATACCTTATAGCCTAGCCATGAGTGATCTGAAAAGCTGTTATGATCGAGTTGTCCACGCAGCCGTATCATTGGCTTTCCAAAGAATAGGGATCCCGATCACGGTTATTGTCTCTATGTTTGATTCGATCCAACGTATGGTACATCGAGTACGTACAGCTTTCGGTGATTCTGATGACACGTATGGCGGTGATGAAATTGATGATGGCTTTCAGGCTCCACCACAGGGTTTTAATCAAGGAAGTGGAGTCGGTCCACCAGGCTGGTCGATACTGAGCTCAATCATACTAGCTGCACTTCGCGACGCCGGGTATGGTATTTCATTCATCAATGCTATCACCCACGAAGCGTATCAACTGGCAGCTTTAGCATTTGTTGATGACAGTGATCTTATCCAGTCGGGAGAAACAGTAGAACTGGCCCATACTCTTATGGTTGCTTCAATGAAATTCTGGGAGGATATGATTAAGGAAACGGGAGGCTGCCTAGCACCAGACAAAAGTAAATGGTACCTGATTGACTATGTGTGGAAACATGGGAAGTTTCGGTGCTCGGATCCAATGATGGATGCTGACCTTACAGCTACTACTAAAACGGGAGAAGTTGTTTCCCTACAACGACTTCTTGCGACGGAGTCAATGGAAATGCTCGGTATATGGATGTGCCCTGACGGGAACAACAAAGCACAGATCCAGGCAATGCGAACAAAAACGAATGAATGGGCTGATAAAGTACGAACTCGATACATCACAAAAGAGGAGGCAAGGGTGAGCATCCAAATCTCACTACGTTCGTCACTTCAATACCCACTTCCGACATTAACTCTACAAGAACACGAATGTCGATACATCATGGCCCCAGTCGTAACCTTTGGACTTCCCCGTACAGGACTACCAAAAGCATTACCACGGGCAATTAGAGAAGCCCCCACTTCGGTAGGAGGAACTTCCTTTCCTTCACTCTATCATATGCAAGGATGTGCACGAATTGAAGCCTTAGTAGAACATATCCGGCTAAAAAGTCCAACGTACTACATCCTCAACTCCCTCGTTGACTCACTACGATTAGAAGCCGGTCTTGACTTCCAACTGTTTTCTCGACACGGTTTTCATGAGTATCAGTGGATGACGTTCGGCTGGGTTAGTGAATGCTTACGTTATGCTGCTCAAAATGATATTATCCTTAGTGATGTTGGAACACAACTCCATCCACAGCGCACCAATGACCGCTCCCTCATGCAGCTTGTATTAGAAAACCAAAACTTTTCAATATCCAACATCAAAGCGATCAATAGATGCCGAATGGCCCTGCATGTTTATTGGATGAGCGATATTATGGATGCCACTGGAACTACTCTACAACCAGGAGTATGGCATAATTCTAGATCCAGGCCGATCATTAGATCAAATTCATTCCAATGGCCTACTCGATACCATACCAACAAAAATGATTGGTCTATATGGAGATCAGCTCTCAAAGCAATTTGTACATCTACTGGATACCATCCAAAAATAAACCTTGGGCGGTGGCTCATTCCAACTCCTCTTTATCTTTCTGAATGGACGTGGTTTGTGACTCAATCGTTTTCGCATTTATACCAAAATCTTAACGGCGTATGGTATCGCTATGATCGCCACCCCGGTCGCTTGAGACGACACCAGCACCAGTTCCGACTAATAACGAAAACGGAATGCACATGCCCAGATACTCCACTGATATGCCGCACTGATATAATAAATCAAACAGAGGACATATTATGCGTGAGTAACGGATTTCCATGTTCTCAAGTCACAACTCAGATTGATCTTGCTCTCCCTATTGAGAAGACACTTACTCGCCGAACGTTACCAACGACTCGACATTGGATCCTTAGCCATATTGCTAGATCATCAAAAATCTCACGACTTCTACAGGACTTCCAACAAGGAACAACAAGAGTCTGCAGCGATGGCTCCTTTTACCCCCACAGTGGACAAGGTGCAGCAGCCTGGAGAATAGAATCAAGCTGTGGCACGCAATTTATTGAAGGAGGCGGACAGGTTCCCGGCGAACGTCTGGATATGTGTTCATATCGTACGGAACTTGGAGGCCTTATTGGATCGAGCTTGGCAATCAAAGGACTAGAAACTACCGTTGATACCACCACCCATATAACTGTCGGATGTGATAGCCTCAGTGCTCTTGAGAAATGTGGTACCCCACTCGACCTTATCAAACCAGCACATAAACACTTTGATCTACAAGGCCAGCTATCACACATAGAATCACGCACTAAATCGACGAAAACATTCGTCCATGTTTACGCTCACCAGGATTCCGATGGAAGTGACACTGCCCTTACCCCCATGGCGCTTCTGAACACAAAAGTTGATATATTGGCTAAGCAAATGATCCACCAAGCCCCTCCACCTACCATTATTGAATTGGGATTTCCAACCGTGACGTGCGGAGGCCGTAGAGTGTCTTCGCGTATTAAATCATCGCTATACAATCATATTACCACCCGCGAATTTTTGGCGTATCTTACTTCGACTGGCAAACTAGCAGAAGGTGCAAACTCATTTATCCATTGGACAGCGCTTCGAACCGCAAAAAGGGAATCCTCCTCGTTCATTAATAATATGATCGCGAAATGGACATGCAATCAAATGCCTACAGCCCTTGTCCAATCCAGATGGGGTACAGTGGCTTCTCCTATATGCCCACGTTGCAAAACCGCCGTGGAAACATCCAACCATATCGCTCGATGCCACAAAGCCCAGCCAACATGGAGTGAGAGCCTTAATTTGCTCCATTCATGGATGTCTACGCAATTTACAGACCCGGAACTTCAACACATGATCCTCACAGGCCTGCAAGTATGGACTGAGGGACGACGCCGTGACATTACATCGTTTCACAATCCTCGCATCACACTCTTGTACTACCAACAGGTTGATATTGGATGGTCGATGCTCCTAATGGGCTTCGTGTCCACTCATATTGTAGATTGGCAAGACTCATATTATTCAACCATTGGATCTCGAAGGTCTGGATCCAGATGGGCCGCAAACTTAATCAAACAGATCTGGAAAATGCTAAGCTCCAGTTGGCATGATAGAAATCAAGACATTTTCAGTTCAGTGAAAGATCCAACGGGCTCCCATGCCTGCCTCCTTCGTACTGCAATACAAGAAGAACACTCTAGAGGTAGAGATAGACTATCCCATCATTATGCACCATATTTTGCACATCCAGTACGATTCCTATTATCAAAATCAATCTACCAACAACAGCAATGGTACCGAATTATAAAAACAGCTCGGGTTGCCACAGCTAGTGACGTTCCGAATATCTTTACATATGACTCCGAACTTCGGCGATGGATAGGACTTGAATTTCGATCCATGGATTTTGCTCCAGTGGATGGTTAACAACCTTATTCTTCCACGTACTAGTATTCTCCCATAGGACTTCGCTTGCCGACCTTATGGATTAGAAAACATTACGACGACGTTCTGCAAAGTCAATGAGATATTATATCTCGTTGTTCGGAGATAGATTTATCATCTCCCTTACTGGAGACGTCAATAAACCCATTTAGACGGGATGCCTAATCAGTATAATCATTGAGTTACTTACTTAACCTTGTTTTCCCACCCCACCACCCCACAGACTACGAAGAAGGTGAATACATGCCCAAGGGGACTAATAGACTTGTCATTTGCCAGTTCCAAGGTGGTAAGACTAAGCGTATTTCCAAGGCAGCTTTTTTTCCTTCCAACGTGCGAAGGCTGGTAGGAAAATGAGGTGGTGCTGGGTTAAGGGTATTTTGGGTGAGGTTTTTTTGGGTGAAGGGTTATATTCGTAGGTACAAGCATTAGTAATAGTTGTAGTTCATAGTAGTCGTATATGATTCGGCATTATGAATGGATGTAGACATTGCAATTAACAGACAATTACTAAATCAGAAAAAGTAAATAAGCTCAAAGTAGTACTTCCTTTTGAAACGGGCCTTATTCTCCAGTTACTGTGTTTTGAAATTATACTTCAAATAATAAATACACA
>PJEL010003851.1_pt1 | contig 12588 bp, 10 predicted proteins | sample 1853271 | NCBI WGS metagenome assembly PJEL01 (sample SAMN08108733, study PRJNA415343) | Invertebrate metagenome, whole genome shotgun sequencing project. | host: Globobulimina | place: Sweden: Gullmar Fjord | collected 2015-08 | reverse complement strand
AACCTTTCTAAATACCTAGATAGGTTATTAACATAGACTGAGATTATTATGAAAATCGCTATTTTATCACGTAATGAAAATTTGTACTCAACCAGACGTTTAAAAGAAGCGGCAGAAAAACGTGGCCATGAAGTGGATATTATTGATACTTTACATTGTTACATGGATATCACCAGCAGCAGACCAACGGTAAGGTATCACGGTGAAGAATTACCTTTTTATGATGCGATTATTCCGCGCATTGGTGCATCAGTGACCTTTTATGGGACAGCCGTTGCTCGTCAATTTGAAATGATGGGTACATTTAATGTTAATGAGTCAGTTGCAATCAGCCGCTCACGAGATAAGTTGCGTTCATTACAGTTATTATCAAGAAAAGGCATTGGCTTGCCGCGTACCGGATTTGCATGCAAGCCTGATAACATTAAAGATTTAATTAAGAACGTTGGCGGCGCGCCATTAGTGGTTAAATTGTTAGAAGGTACCCAAGGGATCGGTGTTGTATTAGCCGATACAGCAAAAGCGGCTGAAAGTATTATTGAAGCCTTTATGGGGCTTAAAGCTAATATTTTAGTGCAAGAATATATTAAAGAATCCGGCGGTGCTGATATTCGTTGTTTAGTGGTTGGTGGCAAAGTCGTTGCGGCGATGAAACGTCAAGGGGCTGAAGGGGAGTTTCGTTCAAACCTTCATCGTGGTGGCTCTGCGACTATCGTAAGATTGACTAAAGCAGAACGCGAAACAGCGGTGAACGCGGCAAAAGCAATGGGCTTAAATGTCTGTGGTGTCGACTTGTTGCAATCACAAAACGGTCCTATGGTAATGGAAGTAAATTCATCACCCGGTTTGGAAGGTATCGAAAATGCAACTCGAAAAGATGTCGCTAATATGATCATTGAGTTTATTGAAAAGAGTCCTAAAAATAAGCTGAATAAAACACGCGGACAAGGTTAAGACAAGACAATGAAACCGTTAAGAATTGGCAATATTGATATATTGGCGGGTACCGATTGCAAAATAGAAATTCCGGTAGCGAAGTTATATACCGATGCCAATGTCTCTTTGCCCGTACATATTATACGAGGCAAAAGAGATGGCCCAACAGTTTTTATTAGTGCAGCGATACATGGAGATGAGTTAAATGGTATTGAAATAATACGGCGTTTACTTAGCCAGCCAAACTTTAAAATAATTAGAGGTACTTTGATATGTGTGCCTATGGTTAATGTTTATGGTGTGGTCAATCAAAGCCGCTATATGCCTGACAGACGAGATTTAAATCGTTGTTTTCCGGGTTCAGCAAAAGGCTCGCTTGCTGGTCGCGTTGCTCATATATTTATGAATGAAATCGTTAAGCATTGTGATTATGGTATTGATTTGCATACGGGGGCGATTCACCGTTCGAACTTCCCTCAGATCAGAGCCGATATTTCAGATGAAAAAACTCAAGAACTAGCGAAAGTGTTTGGCGCTACAGTAATTATTAATTCCAATTTATTGGATGGTTCATTACGTGAAGCAGCGGTTAAAAATAATACTAAAGTGTTGTTGTACGAAGCAGGTGAGGCGTTGAGGTTTGATGAGTACTCGATTCGAGCGGGTATCAAAGGTATTGAAAATGTCTTGCAACACTTGGGTTTGATGCGTAAAAAACGAAGTAAAAAGAAACAGGTTGAGCCTTATATTGCTAAAAGCAGCAGTTGGCACCGAGCGACGGCTAGCGGCATAGTGAATAACAAGGTTGAATTAGGCGATCAAGTGGTCAAAGGCGATGTCTTAGCGGAAATTGGCGATCCGTTAGGCGAAGTACTTGATGTGGTTACAGCCAGTCGTTCTGGGATATTAATTGGCAAGCAGAATATTCCGCTAGTCCAAGAAGGTGAAGCAATGTTTCATATCGCTTATTTTACTGAAGATGATAGTGAGATTGCGGAAAATATCGAAGTGGCGATTGATAGCGTGTTACCTGTTGGTGATTTAAATAATTAAGCAGCTACTTAATGATAGCGCTTGGCATGAAAGTAAGGGTTTGATATGTCAAAAGATAATAAAAAAATCGTAGGGCGATTAGAAAGTGTCGCGTTACCAGATTTAGCCATTGAAGAGCTTGAAGTACGTGTTGATACTGGCGCCAAAACGTCTTCATTACATGTGGATAATATTACGAAATATATTAAAAATGGTAAGCCGTTTATAAAATTTGATATCCATCCCGATATTCATAATGTTAAACGTCTAGTGCAATGCAGTGCGGCAATCAGTGATATTCGAAAAGTAAAGTCATCTAACGGTACGTCTGAACAACGTTATGTGATTAAAACGCCAATAACACTGGGTCTTGACACTTGGGATATTGAAATTACGCTTACTGATCGTTCAGACATGAACTACTTAATGTTGTTGGGTAGAGAAGGGCTTGGTGACAAGTTTTTAGTCGACCCAGCCGAAGTATTTCTGAATTCTTTGAACGATTAACGGCAACTTAACTAAAACAAAATAGAGCATATCACATTGATTAATATTGAAGATCTAAAGTCGTTGCTCAGTACTAAATTGATCACTATTGGAGAACAGCCGATAAATATCGGTGATGTTCTAATAATTCCATTAGTGCTGCTAATTGGTTATTGGCTAACTAAAGCACTGGTTAGGTTTGTTTCTAGTCGGTTAGAGCGACGAAACACTGATCCTAATGTGATTCACTTGTTACAACGCTTGTTTTACGTAATTGCCATTATTGTTTTGGTGATCACGATTTTAGATCTAGTCAATATACCGATCACCGCATTCGCCTTTTTGTCTGGTGCGATTGCCATTGGTGTTGGTTTTGGCGCACAAAATATCATTAATAACTTTATCAGTGGTTGGATTTTAATGTGGGAAAAACCCATTAGAATTGGTGACTTTTTAGAAGTTGAAACCACCAAAGGTATCGTTGAGGAAATTAACACAAGATCAACGAGAATTAGACGCGTTGATGGGGTTCATTTACTGATCCCTAACAGTAAATTATTAGAAAATACTGTGGTTAATTGGACTTTAGTGGATCGCTTAGTTCGAACTTCGGTTACTGTTGGCGTAGCGTATGGTTCACCAGCACAAAAAGTGGCTGATTTAATTATGGAAGCGACGGTGATGCAGTCAGAGGTATTGAAAGACCCTAAACCTTTCGTCTCTTTCGAAGATTTTGGTGATAATTCTCTTGTTTTCGAAACGACTTTTTGGATAAAAGCTAATGTTGAAGGCGGTTTACGAATTGTTCGTAGCAATATTAGATTTAGCATTGATAAGTTATTTGCCGATAATGGTATCGTTATCGCATTTCCTCAACGTGACGTGCATATCGATGGTTCAATAACGGTTAAGAAAGATCAAGCTACTTAGCTTGATCTTGAATTCTTTTCTGCTCAAACCACATGGTCATAAAATCGGCCGTAAGTTGCTGCTCAATAGCCATTGCTCGTTCTGTTGGGCAAAATATCGTAAATATCACCTGAGTATCTCCTAGCTCTGACGTAGCGACTTGAATATGTGGCTCAGGGCCGGCAATATTTATATCGAGTCGATTTTCAATTAGGTGATTATAGCGCGAAGCAACGTCTTTAAAATCTGCACAGTATTCATTGGCTTTTTTAGTTAAGCGATCATAAAAGGCAAACGGATTGACACTACCATCGCGAGTGATAGTAAAGTGATGCATCGCATAACGTTTTAAAAAATTTAGATTTTTAATCGACGAGTTAATCAATTTACTGTTCGGCAAATACAATGTTTTACCCGTGTATTCATAAGCATCAATATTAACCTCTAACAAGCTGAGCTTCATCCAGTCGTTTGAATGCACTTCACCATAATAATCACCGACTTGGATCCAGTCACCGGTCCGATAAGGTCGGCTAGAAATAATATACATAAAGCCTATGAAACATTGAATAAATTCACGGGTCGCTAATACAATGGCGACCATAAAAGCGGCGATAGAAAAGGCAAACTTTTGAATTTCTGCTGACCAGACATTAATAAAGACAAATAATAATACGACGGTAAACAAATTATTGATGACATTTATTTTTGAACGTCTATTCCTTTCAGAGCGTTTTCTAACGATATTGATCATTAACGACTTAACAAACAATATTGTTATAAATAAGACCAGCGTAATGACGAACTTATTGCTAATTACAGATTGCAAATAAGGATAATAATCTTGGCTAACCAAAGATACTTGATCTAACAAGAGGTAACTCCATTTTATAGTGTGGTTCTTGGTGAAATTTTTAAGTTATTGTAATGTGCAGATAGCAATAATTAGTCATACTAGGTCAAATATAACCTATTCATTTACTTTACTGTTTTTGACAATAACTAGAGTATTTAATTAGGCGGATTGTAAGCTTATTTTTTAATAAAGCAAACGTAAAAAACTAACCATGTTAATCAAAACATATTGTTAAAGGGCACATGGTTTTTGCATGACTACGAGGTACTGATTTAATATGCTTGCACGAATTGAAACAGTTAACTGTCGTGTGTTAAGTTTTATATCGAAAAATCAAAATTTTAAAGAAAAGCTTTTACATTACGTTCATAACAGTGCTTGTCGCTTACAATTTTCGCATCAGAGTGTTACTAATAATTTTGAATCATTCACATCTAATACCTAGTGTTTTTATACGTCGTCAACTTGGTCCGCTACTGGAGGATCAAAATGTCGCTGAAAAGTTATTAACCACCCATAAAATTCCATTATCAACGCTCACTTCGGAAGAATATATTGACTCCCATAAACTAGCCAGCTTAGCTAATTCTGTCTGGCGATTACTCGATGACGAATCAACTGGTGGGGCAAAAGCTAAGTTGAAAAATGGATTTTTCAAAATGCTTTGTCATGCTTGTAGCGACTGCACAACCTTAAAATCAGTTATTTATCGTACCTGCCAATTTTTTACTTTATTTAGTGACGAGTATCAGTTTTCATTAGATGTTAGGGGAGAGGAGGCGATATTTGAAATGAAGCATGATGCAATACCGGGATCTAATCATGAGTATTTTTTGTTAAGCCTTTCCATTGTATTACTTCGTTGGTTTGCTTGGTTAATTAACGATCAGATCAAAATGGAGCGTGTTGAGTTTAAATTCTCCCCCTTTGCACCCATCGATGATTTTGAAAATATCTTTGCAACGGCAGTATCGTTTCAACAAAGTGAAAATAAACTGTATTTTTCAAGTGAATATTTAAATAAATTAGTGGTTGTTAGCACAGAAAAACTATCAGCGTTGCTAGTTAACACTCCACATTGTTTCTTAAGTCATTATCGTCCTAATAACACCATAGCTGAAGCCGTTCGAAAATATTTTAATCTACGTGCTGACTTTGCCCATATCAGTGTCGGTGAAATTGCCGAACAACTTAATATTTCTCCAGCGACATTAACAAGGAAATTAAAAGCTGAAAATACAAGCTTTATGGAAATAAAGGACAGGGCACGAAAGCAAAAAGCCATCTCGCTATTAGGCACAGCAGACCTGCCAGTTGCCGAAATATCAGATCTGTTGGGTTTTTCTGAAACCTCCGCGTTTACAAGGGCATTTAAAAAATGGACGGGCATATCACCAGTAGAATATAGAGGCAGTTATTTTACCAAACAGACTGAGCAGTGAATCTTCTTTTATAAAGGGTTTAGCTATAACGATTAGACCTACTTCCTTGCCTATAAGCTAAACGACAGAGAACACCCGTTTGCGTGTTTATGTCAACTAGATGACTTTTTCGGTCATATCGAAGCGTTCGTTTTTTATCTATAGTTAATTAACTTTTATATAAGAATTAAGGTCTTCAATATGGCTGACGCCTATATTTTCGATGCGATCCGCACACCAAGAGGTCGGGGTAAAGCCACAGGCGCTTTACATGAAGTTAAACCGATCACGTTATTATCAAATCTATTAAAGACTCTTGAACAGCGTAATACCTTAGATACTCAGTATATTGACGATGTAGTCATGGGCTGTGTGACACCGATTGGCGACCAGGGTGCTGATATAGCCAAAACAGCGGCAATAGCCGCTGGTTGGCATGATGATCTTGGTGGCGTAACCATTAATCGTTTTTGTGCTTCAGGGCTTGAAGCGGTCAATATTGCTGCGATGAAAGTGCGTTCAGGTTGGGAACATTTAGTGGTTGCCGGTGGCGTTGAATGTATGTCGCGTGAAGCAATGGGCTCTGATGGCGGCGCGTGGGCAAATGATCCCCATACCAACGTTACTACCGGTTTTATGCCACAAGGCATAGGTGCAGATTTAATCGCAACATTAGGTGGTTTTAGCCGAGCAGACGTCGATGCCTTTGCTATGCGTTCTCATCAAAAGGCTGATGCCGCTTGGCAACGTGGTGCATTTGTTGATTCGGTGATTCCTGTGCTCGATCAAAATGGTATTGAAATTTTAGCAAAGGATGAACTCATACGTCCTGACTCTACGGTTGAAAGTTTAAGTCAATTAAAACCGTCATTTAAAAAAATGGGCGAGATGGGCTTCGACGATGTAGCAAAAGAAAAGTACCACTATGTTGAATCAATCAACCATGTTCATACCCCAGCCAACTCTTCAGGTATGGTCGACGGAGCAGCGGCTGTGCTAATTGGTAGCGAACAAGCCGGTAAAGATCACAATTTAACGCCTCGCGCAAAAATTATTGCTACCGCTATCGTCGGAACCGATCCTACGATCATGTTAGCAGGCCCTGCGCCAGCAGCGGTTAAAGCATTAAAGGTCGCTGGTTTATCTATCGATGATATTGATTTATTTGAGGTCAACGAAGCTTTCGCCTCAATTGTGATGCGTTTTCAAGCAGAATTAAATATTCCTGACGAAAAAGTAAACGTCAACGGTGGTGCTATCGCGATGGGACATCCTTTAGGAGCGACAGGGGCAATGATTTTAGGCACTTTGCTTGATGAGCTAGAAGCGCGTGGTTTAAAACGCGGTTTAGCGACGCTATGTATCGGCGGCGGTATGGGTATCGCAACCATCATTGAACGAGTTTAAGGGAGGAAATTGACATGACATCAGTAAAATATCAAAAAGACAGTAACAATATTGCTCACTTAATCTTAGATAAAGAAGGATCTTCTGCGAATTTAATGGACATGGCATTTGCCAAAGACTTAGCCGAAGCGGCAGCGCAGCTTGCCAATGATCAAGTTGATGGCGTAATTATTCGGTCAACTAAATCAACGTTTTTTGCCGGTGGCGATATAAAAATGTTGGTTGAAGTCAACCATGACAACGCCTCAGAAGTACATGATATGTGTAACTCAATGAAAGCAAGTATGCGCATCATAGAAACCTGTGGAAAGCCCGTAGTCGCGTGCATTGGCGGCGCGGCAATGGGTGGAGGCTGGGAAATGGCGTTATCCGCACACCACCGTATTGCGCTCAATAGTCGTAAAGTGAAATTAGGTTTACCTGAAGTTACCTTAGGCTTGTTGCCAGGTGGTGGTGGTGTCACGCGTATGGTGCGTTTATTAGGTTTACAAAATGCGATGCCATTTTTACTACAAGGTAAAAACTTTACACCAGCACAAGGCCTCAAAAATGGCCTGATTCATCAAGTGGTTGATGAAGAAACTCAATTAGTTGAACAAGCGATCGCTTGGATCAAAGAGAATACTAACCAAATAGAACTCGTTGCCGGTATTAATGCCCAACCTTGGGATATCAAAGGATATAAAATCCCTGGTGGTGGGCCACGCGATCCTAAAGTGGCGATGACCTTACCGATTACCCCATCAATTATTCGACGTGCTTCAAAGGGCACGTTACCAGCACCTGATTTAATTTATGCCGCTATGGTAGAAGGCGCTCAGGTCGATTTCAACAGTGCTTGTCGTATTGAAACCCGTTATTTTGTTGAATTAGCCAAAGGGAAAATTTCGAAAAACATCATTAATACCTTTTGGTTCCAGCTTAATACAATCAAAGCTGGCGGAAATCGCCCAGAGAGTATTTTAAAGAAAAAATTTACTAAAGTCGGTGTCTTAGGGGCGGGCATGATGGGTGCGGGTATTGCTTATAGTTTAGCCGCTAAGGGGATTGAAGTCGTACTTAAAGATGTTTCGATGGAAAGCGCTGAAAAAGGAAAAAGCTACTCTAGAAAGCAGTTAGATAAACAAGTTGCACGTGGAAAGTTAACCACTTTTCAAACAGAACAAACGCTACAGCTTATTCACCCGACGATTAATGCTAATGAGTTAGCCGACTGTGATTTTGTAATTGAAACGGTTTTTGAAGACAGAGCTATAAAAGCGGCAGTCACTCAAGAAAGTGAAGCAGTTATCACGGCAAAGACGATTGTTGCATCAAACACGTCAACCTTGCCGATTACGGGCTTGGCTAAAGCATCATCACGCCCAGAAAACTTTATCGGCATGCACTTTTTCTCTCCCGTTGACAAAATGCCGCTAGTTGAAATCATATGCGGGGAACAAACCTCAGATGAAGCATTAGCTGCTTGTTTTGATTTAACATTACAGATGGGTAAAACACCCATTGTGGTTAATGACAGTCGTGGATTTTATACCTCGCGCGTATTCACCACCTTTGTTAAAGAAGGTATTGCGATGCTAAAAGACGCACACCCAGCGTCAATCGAAAATGCGGCTTATTTATCGGGATTTCCCGTTGGGCCTCTTGCGGTGAGTGATGAAGTTAGCTTGACCTTGTTTGATAAAATACATAAACAAACCCAAGCAGATTTAGCATTAGAAGGTAAACAGCTACCAAGTCACCCAGCTGATGACATCATCAATGCCATGCTAGAGCAAAACCGAACAGGCAAAGCAGCTGGACATGGTTTTTATGATTACCCAATTGACGCTAAAAAAACATTATGGTCGGAACTTACTAGTTTCAATCAAGATAGCGGCGAGGGGGAGAACTCTATTTCATTAATTGATATGAAAGAGCGCTTATTGTTTATTATGGCCATTGAAACAGCGCGTTGTGTCGAAGAAGGCATTATTCGCTCAACCGGAGATGGTAACATTGGCTCAGTCTTTGGTTTTGGTTATCCAACATGGACTGGCGGTACGCTACAATTTATTAATCAATATGGTTTAGACAAATTTATTGCTCGTGCCGAACAGTTAACCGAACGTTATGGTGATCGGTTTACCGTACCTGTTTTGCTAAAAGAAATGCTTAAAAACGGGAAGGTTTTCTAAAATGAGTTCACCACTTGCTCAGCTAAAAATATTAGATTTTTCTACTTTGCTGCCAGGACCTTATGCGACCATGTTAATGGCGGATATGGGCGCAGAAGTGCTAAGCATTGAAGCGATTGGCCGTCACGACTTGGTCAAAGCTTTTGGGCCTTTATACCAAGACACTTCGTATGCGTATTTGACGCTTAATCGCAATAAACAGTCGATGGGATTAGATCTTAAACAAAGTGAAGCGGTCGAGATTGTTAAAAAGCTGATCAGTGAATATGACATCGTAATTGAGCAGTTTAGACCGGGAGTAATGAAAAAATTAGGGCTAGACTTCGACACCTTACAAGCGATTAACCCCAAGCTAATTTATTGTTCAATCACTGGCTACGGACAAGACGGTTGCTATAAAGACCGTGCCGGTCATGATATTAACTACTTAGCATTAAGCGGTTTAGCAAGTTTTAGCGGTAAACAGACGACAGGTCCTGTGCTTAGTGGTACTCAAATAGCTGATATTGCTGGTGGTTCACATCATGCCGTGATGGCAATATTATCGGCGGTTATCGAACGCGGCCTAACAGGTAAAGGACAGCATATTGATATTAGTATGACTGACGCAGCTTTTACCTTGAACGGTTTGTTTGGTGCTGGCGCCGTTGGTGCTGATATTGATCCTGAACTTGGCGATACTGTGCTCAATGGTGGTTGTTTTTATGATTACTATCAAACAAAAGACGGCCGTTACTTATCCGTTGGTTGTTTAGAGCCAAAATTTGCACAATTATTCTTCACACACATTGGCCACAGCGAATGGTTACCTCGGCTAACATTAACAGATATCGATGAGCAACAGGCACTTAAACAAGATATCGGTAACGTTATTTTACAGCAAACATTAGCATACTGGACTGATTTGTTTTCACCATTAGACGCTTGTATTGAGCCTGTCTTAACTGTCTCAGAAGCAGCAAACTCAAATCTAATGACTGACAGAAATATGGTCGTTGATGTAGTTACTTATACGGGCGAAACCGTTAAGCAAATTGCTCCAGCGATTAAATTCCACGCCAACGAAAAAGGTAAAAGAGCCAACGACGCGCAGCCATCAATGTATGTTTGTCAGCCAACGAAGGAACAAACAACAAAAATTTTACATAATATCGCTTATCAAGCTGCCGATATTGAACAATTAATAGCAAATAAGATTGTTAAGTAAATGGCAAGTGCCATTGAACACCCTGTATTTTATAAGGAAAGATCATGAGAAGTGAATTACAAGAAGAGTTAGGTATATTTAAAGAAACCGTATTACGTTTTATTGAAAATGAAGTCGCGCCGCACTATGAAGAGTGGGAAAAAAACAAAATAATCCCTAAGTCTTTCTATCATAAAATGGGAGAAGAGGGGCTATTGTGTTGCGATTTACCCGAAGAGTACGGTGGTTTTGGAGTAAGTTTCGACTTTAATATGCTGGTAGTAGAAGAATTTGCCAAAGCAGGTTTTTTTGCGTTAGCCGCTAATGTCATGGTGCATGCGGATATCGCTGCTCACTATATTTTAAACATGGGCACTGAAGCACAAAAGCAAAAGTACTTATCGAAAATGGTTTCAGGTGAGTGTTTTGGTGCTATTTGTATGACAGAGCCTGCCGCTGGTAGCGACTTACAGGGTATGAAATCATACGCGAAAAAGACCGATGCGGGATGGAGTTTAAGTGGCTCTAAAACATTTATCTCTAATGGTCAGAATGCTTCGGTTTATGTGGTTGCAGCAAAAACAAACTTAGACGTACCAGGCGCTAAAGGCACAACATTGTTCTTGGTTGACGGCGACAAAGATGGCTTTGAACGCGGCCAAAACCTCGATAAAATGGGACAACATGCCTCAGACACCTCAGAATTATTTTTTGATAATGTAGCACTTACTGATGCCGATGTTCTGGGCGAAGTAGATCAAGGCTTCTTAGGTTTAATGCATGAATTACCGAGAGAACGTTTAGCGTGCGCCTGTGCCGGTGTTGCCCATGCAGAGGGCGCGCTTAATTTGGCGTTAGAGTACATCAAGGAACGTCAGGCATTCGGTGAGCCGTTGGCTAGAATTCAAGATATTCGTCAGAAAATAGCTGAAATGGCAACCCAAGTCGAAATTCATCGTGTTCTAATCGAGCAATACAAGCTATTGTTGTCGGAAAAGAAACTAACTACAGTACAAGCGTCAATCGCTAAATATTCAGCCTGTGAAATGGAAGATAAGGTGATTGATATGGCGTTACAAATGTTTGGCGGTTATGGCTATATGAAAGAGTATCCTATTTCACGTTTTTACGTCGATGCACGTGTACAACGTATATATGGTGGAACATCAGAAATAATGAAAGAGATCATCGGTAAAAATGCTATAGGGCGTTTGTAAGCAAAATTCATCTATAAAGGTTTTGTTATGTTTTCAGTTGGTCGTTATTTTGTGCTAATAAAGGAATTAAATTGACGGATAAAATAGACTATCCATTATCAACACCGCCAACTAAGGAGGAGCTGATTGAAGTCGCTCCTCACATTTTTTGGTTAAGAATGTCGATGCCTTTTGCGTTGGATCATATCAATTTGTGGTTAATTGAAGATGAAGATTATTGGACCATTGTTGATACGGGTTTACAGCTCGATAATGGCAAAGAACAATGGCTAAAGATCGTCAATAAGTATTTGAATAATAAACCAATTAAACAAGTGCTTTGTACACATATGCACCCAGACCATATCGGGTTAGCAGGGTGGTTATGTGATACTTTCAGCGCCGAGCTATTAATATCTAAAGGGGAGTATGAGGCTTGCCAAAACCTAGTTGCTACAATAAAAAGCAATAATTACAGTAAAGCTCATGATTTCTATAAAGCGCGAGGTCTATTAGACAGCCAGCTTAAGTATTACGATAATCACATCAAAATATTTGAAACATTTGTCTCACCCTTGCCCAAAAGCTATAGCTGCCTATTTGGTGATCAGAAAATATCTCTTGGCGGTTATGTTTGGCAGGTTGTTATTGGTAAAGGGCATTCACCAGAGCATGTTTGTTTGTGGTGTGAGTCATTAAACATAATTATTTCTGGTGATCAATTATTGCCGACAATTTCATCTAATATCAGTGTTTATCCAGAGCAACCTGACGCTAATCCTCTGGATGATTGGTTACTGAGTTGCCACAAGCTGAAGTCTTTATTAAATAATCGAACTTTAGTCCTGCCAGCACACGGATGGCCTTTTAATGGCGCGATTTTTCGACTTGAACAATCGATCAATGAAATAGAACAAGATTTAGAAAACTTGACTCATTTTTGCACTGAACCTCGTCGTATGGTTGATACTTTCTATGTACT
>PJEL010003850.1_pt1 | contig 12592 bp, 10 predicted proteins | sample 1853271 | NCBI WGS metagenome assembly PJEL01 (sample SAMN08108733, study PRJNA415343) | Invertebrate metagenome, whole genome shotgun sequencing project. | host: Globobulimina | place: Sweden: Gullmar Fjord | collected 2015-08 | reverse complement strand
CGGTCATCTCGTTGGTGTTCGACTTGCTAGCCATCGGTCACAAGATGGCGTCGGGCACAAACATGGAGATCCTGGTCCTTTGGTCCGGGACTCTTTATTTTTGGGGATCTCAATAAAATATGCTTACTTATGTACCAGTTGACAGACATTTTTTCGTTTCGGTTATAATTATTTTTCTGTAAAGAGCAGAATTTATAGATTGTTGCATCTTAATTCACAATATCCGAATTTAAGTATAATTGCTGTTAATTATTTTCCTTTCAGTATAACATGCACGATTTACATCGCTACCCAGAAAAAACTGAATAATATACGGCGGCTTTCTATGATATCAATTAATGCGGAACGTAAATTATGTCATTGACCATTCTTCTATCCATTCTTTCGGGTATTTCGTTTGCAGGGGCAGGGCTTGGGTATAAGATGGCAGAACGCTGGCAATGCCGGACATCGGTATTTATACTTGTTTTTGCCATAACCGGTGGTGCTTTTGCAGGGATTAAGGCTTTCTTTGAAACTACGATATGGATGGAACCAAAGTTGTGGTTACTGGGAATCGCCATGGGGCTTTTATTCGATGTGGCTATTTATTTTATCATGCAGGCCAACAGGCTTGGGCCAGCATCGACGAGCTGGACTGTATTGAATCTGGGTTTATTAGTGCCAATTTTTGTTTCACCTTTCATAGCTAACGAGGCAGTGTTGTGGGTGGATCCAATTATTGTGCTGCTGTTCATGTCGATGTTATTGGTGTTTGCCCGTGGGATGAAAGACACAGGGGAGGTGGTCAAAGGGGAGCAGGGGCTTCATATCCTAATGCTGTTAGGAATATTTTTTGCCCAGGGTTTGTTTCTGCTGGGCAATAAAATCAAGTACCTGCTGTTCAATGATGCAAATACAGCCGGGCTGACCTTTATTGTTTATCTGAGTGGGAGCTTGGGGGTGTTGTTTGTTATTTTATCTACCCAGAAGCGGCTAAATTTTACTATGAGTGAATGGAAAGCAGGAACTGTAACAGGGGTTTGTAATAGCCTTGGGGTTATTCTGCTGTTGGGTGCCATGAGTCTGCCGTCGACGATTGTCTTTCCCCTGAGCGCATCTATCGCACTGTTAGGAGGTGTATTTTTGACCAGTTTGATTTATGGGGAGCGACTGAACCGATTAAAAATGATAGGAGTGATGTTAGGATTAATGGCATTAATCTTGGCTGTTTTCAGAGAAAAATTGGTAGATACCTTAACCAGTCTTTGAATGATCAATGTCTGTGGAAAGTTAAAGCCGCCCAACTATGTTAATTCAACCGATGCAAAAAGCTGCACGGCTGGTTAGCGGCGTTACACAATATAACAACCTCATCCTGAAAATTTATTCTCTAAGGTCTGAACCCAAATAAGATGAATAATGTATAAAATTTACAAAACAAAGAAGACTATTTGTTAACAGGTTTATATTCTTTTCCACAATGCTCACATAATACGATAGGTGGAATTGCCCTTAAAAACCAAGTAAATTTTCTTTTGTTTTTTGGAACATGATTTCCTTTTTTAACAACTACTAACAATTTTCCACAGGAAGGGCATTTAACAAATAAGAATAATATTAAAGCTAAGAAATTTCCAGATAACCATATCAACATAGGGGTTAGATGAATTTCTCGAATTGGCAACAAACGGTGAAAAACTATATTTTGTGAAAGGATCACACAAACAACATTCACCAGCATCGTAATCATTGACCAGAATCCAATTGTCATACAAACCATTCCAAAATGTAATAAAAGATATCCTCTTTTGAACATCAGGCCACCTGAAAAGAATTTAGCAAAGAAAATCAACTTTATTGGAGAATTAGTTGAGTTTTAAAATCCTTATCAGACATCTCTGTGAAAAGGATTTTTTATATATTATACACTTTAATCTGGACAAATGGCTTCTGACAATGCTTTTGACCCATATAGTTTAATCAAAATTTGGTGGACACTTAAAGACAATGGCAGGGCCATTTCTGACCCTGCCATTGTGATATAGTCTAATTAAACATAACTAAAAAGCATCCACAGCAGCTTTTGCCATGACTACAGTTTCAGAGACTCATCAGTTATGCGTAAATCTTTCTATAGACCTTACCTCAAAGCTAATCTGTCGTAAAATCAACAGATATTTCCTCGCTATGATTTGCTCCTTGAATATCCCATTTCACTTTTATATTAAAATTATTATTTGGATGATTCTTGATAGAAAACGATATTGGTGTAAAAAATACAACTTTTTTCCATAAATGCTCAGATTTAACAGTAAACAATTCCATTTTATCTAACAAAGTATCGGAGCTATCATATAATTCTGCTATAAGGGTTTTACCCAAGGCGTTGGGATGAACATTGGCTTTTGCAAGAATTGTAACCTCCTCCTTTTTAATTCCTGTAATTGTTCGTCTAAAATTGGGGGAACAAGTAATTGAGGAAAGGTCATCATCACCGTTAAGACCAACTAAAACGATTCGACTAAGATCCCAATAATCATCAGTATCCAACAAATCATTAATAATTGTTTGTCCTAACATTACAGCACCAGGAGCACCTATAAAATCAGCAAGAAACGAACCTAAACCATCTACTCCTACTATGCCTGAAAGTACAAGAGTTACAGCAGATTTAGCAACAACCTCATCAATAAAAGCCCCAATTTTGTTTACATCCCTATAAAAGACAATTCCATTTTGAGACATCGTTGCTGGCATTCCCCAGGTATAAAAAACTTGATATTTACCAGCTTCGTAACCATATGCTCTCATTCTCATTTCATGTGGTACTGTTCCATGAATCTGAACACATTCAATCCCTCTTTTTCTACCGCTTATTTGCGTTCCTTTGAAACCGTTGTAGCCAGTCCATTCGATTATTGAATTATTATAATTTGCAGATTGCTGGCTGATCCCATTTAATATCCCGTTTGGCCATTCTACAATTTTGAAATCTGATCCATCATCATGTGAAAGTTCCATATCAAGAAGTTGGATATCGACATCTGTAGTTTTCCCGTTTATTGGGTTATTAGTAGAAATTATAAAAATTGAAACATCTTTAACATCTTTTGCTATAGTTCCTCCAATTTTACTCCAAGCTCTATATGGTGCAAATTCAAAGAAAGAACCTTGTCCAGTATCACTACTACAACCCATGGTATCGTCCCAACTATAGTCAACAGTCGCTTCACCAGCTCTCCAGCCATAAACTCTCATCACAAGCTCACGAGTAGTCTTATCAATTTTTATATACTCATTCCCTGGACTTGTACCTGAATCACAAACACTATAGTTATAAGTTTCATAACTAAAAGCGCCGCAATCACCTTTATAACCTGACCATTCAATAGTCATATTTTCATATACAGTATTTTCTTTACTTCTATCATTCAGTATTCCATCTGGATAGCCAACTATTATAGTTTCACTTTCCTTGTCATAAATCTGTATATCAACATCCCTATCACTTTTAAGATTTATAATAATCCCTTCTTTTCCTGCTGGAATGGAACCAACTTCAATATACTGCTCTTTGTAGACTGGTTGCTCGAAATTCCCTGAACCTGAACACTCTCCACCACCAGACCAATCAAATCCGGCGTATGAAATGCTTGCAAAAAAGAAGATTCCTACTGAAACAAAAGTTACAACAATAAAATTTTTCATTAATTCATCTCCATGGTAGCCATGTTATATTTGCAAGTATTTAAAATTTGTCATAATACCTTTCAAATATCCTCACTATCGCTATTGTCGGATCCAAGAATAGGTGACCGGAGTCCCCTCATAATCACCTGTTACTGAAAAAATATTCGAAGTACCTGAAAGAAGAGATGAAATAGAACTTTCATGTGCGGTTGCCTGGAAATATTCGGATGTACTGTTATAATTCCAGTCCCCATTTCCTGAATTCGCATAGGCACCATAAAGATATTCTATAAAAGATAAAGACTCATTTACATTCAATGTTATATTGGCATAATAGGTTGACTTTGGCACCCCCACAATGGTTACCTGCCAAGTCCCAGTGAGGATTGAACTATCATCAACAGTGTCACTAATTCCTTCGTCTATAGGAGGCCTTTCACTGTCATCATCTGAATTTGATGTGCCATTATCAGGTGAATTAGGCGAAATCCCATATCCTTGACATAGACTAATAAATTCCTGGGCTGAAGTAAAACCATCAAGAATATCTGAACGACTTGTCCCATTGGATATGCGGTCTATCCAATTATTATAACCGCCTGTGTCTGGCTCTCTATTAAAAAAGGCTTTATAAAGGATGATCACAAATTCAGAATCAGATGTGTTTTGATTCTGAAATTCTTCACTGAAAATGAACGCCTCTGCTAATGCGTCACCAGCTTTGGCTCCAGTATTAAGGGCATTCTCCCAGTTATTCAGCCCACCGGTATCAGGTTCACGGTTGAGGCATTGCTGATAAAAACGGGTTACAAACCCTGCAACAGAATTATCTTGAATATTATCATTAGTCTCGTCAATCAGAGGTCTTTCACTACCATCATCATCTTGAGTATTATCAGCAACCCCATCAACCTGTAAATTTCTAATTTCAATTGTCTCTGATGGATTTCCATAGCTCGAATTCATCCCATAACTAAAAAATCCAATTATCCTATTCGGGGTTGTGAATTCAAACAATACATTAGAGTAGATTTTTGACCATACGGCCGTACCAGAAGAATCCTTAAAAGTAATCGTTAACTCTTCTGCAGAGTAGTCATAATCCATTGAATATGTATACCACTCATTAATATTAGGATTCATTCCTGCAGTACTATATTCGCTAAGCCGGACCATGGCTTTCATTCTGCTTTGACCATCAGCATAACCGAATTGAATCCATCGATAAGGTTCGTCATGTATGCTCAAAGATGTTATAAAATCTTCTGGAAGAATACCAAACTTGATATATTCTGCATAAGAAAAACCTGACGTCGTTTTGACATCAACGGATACATGGATATCGCTTAAACCATCCCAATTTAATGGCTTATATGCATACTCTGTTCTGTTTCTTATGGCTGTCATCGTACAAGAACCATCTGCGTTTGAGACGACATTGTTTGTGACCCAATCGCCAAATCCATCATTCAATCCCGCATTAACATTACCACACAGAAAAAATCCAATTACAAATAGAACTGCAACAATAATTCTTTTCATTCATTCTTCTCCTTAAAGATAAGAAAATGCATAACCTATCCGAATACATGGGGAGAATTACTAACACAATTAAGGGGATTTAGTACCTGTCAGATTTGACAGGTATTAAGAATTTTCATGAAGAAGTTGGGGAAGGGCAATGACAACCATAAAGGATAATTATATTATCAAATTTTTTAGTCTAACTGTACAATTTCAAGATTGTAAGCAATAGCTACTGCATGAGTTCTATTTGATGCATTTAATTTCTTCACAATATTATTAGCATGAAAATTCGCTGTTCGCTCACTGATATTTAGAATTTCAGATATAACCCAGGATGATTTCCCTTGTTTTAGCCAGTTGAGCACTTCAATTTCTCGATTTGTAAGAATGGATTTCAAACGAATATTATTTACTGTTTCAATTCCAAGACTTCTTTTCAATGCTTCGGATAAATGTGGTGTCAAATAAGTGATTATTGCTTCGGTTCTCTTTTGGTAATGAGATGATACACCACTGAAAGAGAATGTTGCTGCTGTGGAAAAATTTGGTTCTATAGTTACGGAACTATAGCCGTCTCCTATATTACCATCAATAATCCAATCTGGATAAGATACCCCATTTTTCTTAAAAGCAAGATTCCAATTCTGGATAGTTAGAGAACTCATCAACTCTTTTATCACCGGATCATTCGCATTGTATTCCATTTCAAAATAGTAATCCAATAGGCCAGTTGGATAATTTATATCAACCATCTCAATAGCTGGATTATTTGAGGTAGCCAATTCTTTCAAGTTCACGAATGAGCAAAATGAATTGGTATGGGGGAAAAGGTCTTGCAAATTATATGCAAAGTTCTTAAAAGTATCTAAATCTTTAACTTGAATGCAGTGTGAAGTTACATCGAGTATTTTTATAGCATCACTTTTATCAATATACTTATTCAACTCTAACAATTCAACTCAGCCTTTTTACAATTGTCATGGGCAAATGTTCAAGATTTAGTGAGGTTATAATATGGTAGATATTTCAAGTAAAGAAAAAATTATAGCTGCCCTCACCATTCATATTAGCCAGGTAGCATCCACGACATCCCCGCTGTACAGAATAACAACTTTTTTTCCCAATGCATACCAACTTAACTATAAGATATCAAAAGAAATTTCAAGAAATATTTACAATCCAAGATACCCTACCGAAGTCAAATATTTAGGTGATCTTATCAGAAAAGCAAGGATAGATTTAAATCTTCAGATAAAAGATTTGGCTAAAATTCTGAATGTGAGGGAGGATACTATAATTAATTGGGAGTGATCCTACCCCAATATTGTAGACAATCAGTTAAGCTTCTCTGGCAGATTCCCGAGTGGGCAATTATGGTATCATGAGTGACGAGGAAATTTTCCAATTGATCGACTGCTTCCAAAAGAAATATGCGGGGATCAGGATCTGGACGACAGCGACTGACTATAGTAACGTGTATGTGTCGCTTTTGAAAAAAGTCTTCAAACCCCAACATCTGGTATAGACCAAATTGTCAGCCTTTAATGTAAAATCCATCTATATGGGAAAAGGCCTTTTTAAATGAATCAATTCCCCGATAAACTTTATTGGAGATACAGATTACCCCAGGAGGGGAGATCCAACTTGATTTTAAATGAAAATTTTAAATTTCTGATATTGCTTGCCAGAGTACAAAAAAACATTCCCACCGAGACGCTTGACTAGGATTTTAAAAAATCAACTTATTCTCCAAATAAGTTTACAGTTGGGCTTTGAGCTGGAAAAATTTCGGGTACTATATATTGTGGTTTGAAATTTTCAAAAAAAGACAGGACTTCACGTTAATATAATCGCAACCACCCGGATCCTGATCACCGAGTATATATTTTGGAAACTGTCACTCCATTTAAAATCTTGCCGGTCACGGCTAATACCATGAAGGCTCGTCTTGACAGACCTGAGCCGTCGAGATCTTATAGTTTGTCAATCAGCGTTGACAATTTTTCATTGTTCGCTTCCAATTTTGAACATTGATGAACCTGCAAAAAGTCAGATTTTAGCATTTTTTCGGCTGTAACATACTGAAATTATAACTAAGGATTTCAACAATTTCGACTTTTTACGAGACCATCAACATTAGTTTTCCGAACTTTCCTTTCCCCCTTTGGTAAAGGGTAGGTGGACCCCATGTCCCTCCTACCCCTTATTGTAATCAAATCAGATCAACGAAACCCTGATGGGCCAAGCCAGCAAGTTCCTGTGGGAGACGGAGCGTGATGCTGTAAAGACCCATCAATGTTACGGCAACAGGATCAAAAGGTTCGGCAAGTCCCGACCGGTCAAGTAATGCATGGGTATCTGATCTCCGGCTGCCCAAATTTCGGCCAGATTATCATAAAATGGGCTCAAGTAATGGCCCGACTGTCCGGGCGGACTAATGAATGTTGAACTCTCCACATCAGAGAAATCCACCATCATCCTGATCACACCGCCAGAGCTCATAGCAAAAGGCTTTTCAGGGTTCCAGAAACCGGAATTGATTGTGTGGTGGGAACCATGGGTAGAAACAGGATCAATATTTAGAAAAAATAATTTACTGCCCAAAGGATGGTTAAAAGCCATCTGATGAACTCGCCCCCATTTCCATTTCTCCGGGTCGTTTCCATAGCTGGCAGAAAGATAATCCATTGCCTGTCTGGTCGCACGGCGGATAATGTCGTCCCGGTTTTCCTTTATTTGTGAGGTGCGCTGATCATCGAAAATCGGATGATCCGGATTCTGAATTAAGCGGCTTAGCAAAAGATCAGGTATATAATAAAGATATTCTTTGCTCAAACCATTTTCCCACAAGTTTTCACCTATCTCATCCATGAGGGTACCGGCCATCATTTTAAAATAAAAATAATTGAACAGTGTGGCCGCGTTACTGCCCATGTCAATCTTGTAATCCCAGTCCGACATCAGATCAACGACCGAGGCAAGGTCAGGGTCCTGGCTGCAGGCCTTCAATATCAGCGGTGTCCATCGCTGGGCTACAGTCGAAATAGTATCCAACTGCAACGCCTTAAGCTGGCCGAAATCTAATGGTTTTCCAGCCCTCTTTTCCATAATTTCTTCAAATCGGATAGCCCTTTCAAATAAATAAAAATTGGTCAGATGATAGGAAACTCCGCCAGGGTCGTTGTTAAATGATCCCACATACCCGTTTTCAGGATTATAATCAAAGGGAAGATCTTCAAACGGAACAAACCCGGTCCAGTCGTACTCGCCAGTCCAACCTGGCTGAGCCACGGACCCTTTTCCGGCTTTGCGAATAGGGGGAGCAGCTGTAAACTGCCAGCCGATATTCCCCTTCTTATCTGCATAGCCGATATTGAGATTGATAGTTCTAATCAGGCTTAATGCCTTACGGAACTGGTCAAAACTCCGGGCTTTCAGTAATTGGTTCAAGCCGTCAATATCCCGGTTGGGCAAATCTAAGGCCGCCCACTGCATAGCACAGTTACCAGGGGCATCGGGCAGGACATCCGATATCATCGGGCCATGCCGGGAAATTCTGATTTTCATGGGCCGTGTTTCGATTCGGTCACCAGATTTAATGAGCAGCGTCTCTTCAATGACCTGAAAATTTTTGTAGCCGTCTTCGGTCAAATACTGGTTTGGATTGTCCGGATTAATTTTTTCAATGAAATAATCTAGTTCGTCTCCTCGGCCGTTTACAGCGCTATAGGCGAAATGTCCGTTAAATCCCAGCGGTCCCATTCCTGGAACCCCAGGCAGTACACCGCCCACTGCATCAATGTCTCCACCTTTAAGATGCATAAGGTAAAAGAGTGCTGGCAGAGTCGGGGCCAGGTCAGGGCTACCTGCAAACAATGCCTTGCCGGATTCGGTCATGGTCCCGGAATAAAGCATCCAATTGCTCGCCGCTATATCCATGGGATACGGGAAATCAACATCCATAGGTTCTATCTCTGAACTGGCTGCAGCCTCTTTTTGCAAGACAATATTTTGGGGGCGTTGTCTACTTTTTTTCCCGGTTAATGTCGGCGCAAATTCAGGATAGGAAGGCAATATCAGTTTAAAAAATTCGGGTCCTGCCTGTTCAAGGATACTGGTCATGGTCAGATCCACCTTTTTTGAACGGGTCAGGCTGTAGGACATCAACATGGCGGTTACTACAGAATCTGCCGGAGTCCAGGGCTGGGGCCTGGTTTTTAGAAAAAAATACTCCCTGGGCAGAACGTCAGCAGTTTCCAAATACCTATTTACCCCTCGGGTGAAGGCCTCAACAGCCGCCCTGGTTTCTGGTAACAGAGTTGAGTAGTTTTTTACGGCATGGCGGTAGAACCCGACGGTTTTCAAAAACTTGTCCTTTTCCAGGGTCCGTTTTCCAAACACGGAGGACAACTCTCCTCTTCCGGCCAACCGGGTCATGTCCATTTGGAACATCCGTTCCCGTGCTATGATATAACCCTGGGCAAAGTACAGGTCTTCTTCGTTTTCAGCAAAAATGTGGGGTATCCCGTGGTTATCGGTCCTAACTTCTACCTTTTCAGTAAGGCCCTTGAGGCGCAATGTCCCGTTATAATCGGGTACAGCAGCTCGGAAAAAGAAATAAAATCCGGCAACAGCAACGACTGCGGTTCCTATCAGTACAGCAAGAAGAATTTTGACAATTTTCATGATTTCCCCTTTCGAATATTAAAATTTACTGTTTTTTTTATAATGGCCTTGGAGCATGGCATCGTCGAGACTCCATGCGTTTTAAAGCGTTATTTCTCCAAAATCATGTTGTTTCCTTCAACTCTCTTAAAAGGTTGAGGGCATTTTCCCGGCGGATCGGGTCATTGATCAATGTATGTAAAATGGTATTCATTGCATACCGACCGTGAACAATCAGGCCTCTGTCGTCAATTTCGCCCCTGGCCCACTGGAGCACCACATTAAAATAGTTATGGTAGGCCAGGCTAGCGCACACGGACAGGTCAAGATCCTTCCAGATCAAATCCCTTTGGGCAGCCATTTCCAGGGTCTCCCGAATGATATTGATCCGCCTTTTATGTATTCGGGTCAGCTTTTCTGCACAGGGGTATCCCAAATAAAAACCTGCAATTATAGAGGGCTTGAGCAGGGCCTGGTTTTCCAGAAATATAGGTTCGATCCCTTTGAACCAGTCCTGATAGTAGGCGGTTCTCCACGGACCGTTTTTCAGGTCTTTTTGAACCGCATAGGTTGCTTCTTCAATGACCAGGGTTCCATGCTCAAACACTGCGATGATGACATTCTCCTTGTTGCCGTACAGGTTGTAGAGGGTCCGCAGTGCCAATTTCGATTCATTAGCAAGTGTACGCATGGAGAGGGCTTCGATTCCTTTTTCACGAATAATGGCCCTGGCGGCTTGAATGATTTTCTTTTTGCTTTCGGTCGGATTCTTTCCTTTGGGTGTCCCCATCAATACCTCATTTTGCAAAAAATATAACATTGTTATAGTTTATCTTAAACAAAAATATAACATTGTTATATAATTTGCAAGTATTTATTTAAAATAAGAAAATATCGGGTTATGCGCGATTAAATTAATTCGTTCTGGTGTGATCATTGGCTCCGTTGACTTTGTCTATAATCAACCGCTATGACCCCTTGCTTAAAGGGCGTTTAATTGATTTGGTATCACTCATGGATGCCAGGAATACAGCAGCGACACATTGTATTCATAGTTCTGGGTTTTCTAAATCAAATTCCGACACAACATATGGTGGTTGGGAAAAATTTCATTTGATATTAAAACAGTCAACTATTTACATTAATGAATTGATTTTGGGTCTCTTTTTGCCAATGGATTTACCTCCACCAATTTTTATCAAAAAAATCAGTAGTTTCTAAATAAGGCACTGACTGTTCTGGTAGAATTTCAAATTGTTTAAAATTTGTTGAAAAAACATTAAGACCCAAGATTGACAAGGGTCTTTTGTGTTTTTTTGGTTAAATTCCAAGAATCCATTGCACAGCACTATTTAAATCTTATCAAATCCTTTAGAAATTAACCACTGCACCAAACGAGGATAGTCCTTAATTGAACTAAATAGATGAACACTGGGTTGTGGTACTGATAGGATGGGTACTACATTATAAATATACTATACTCTATTGACTTTATAAGAGTCGAGTTTTGTTTTGCCTCTGTTGATGTATGTGTATGAATCTAATTATAGGGCGCTCAAACACGCAATTTAACCCTTTATAGACCGTTGATTTCATAAAATTGGATTCCTAAAGATAAGAGACCCGATGATGAGTCGGGTCCCTTACGCCTCCTTAAATTGTATAAAAGGTAATTTAGGTTTGATTCTTTTTAGAAAAATAAAACAATCGAAATTTAGCAATTTTTTTCCTATTGACCAGGCGCTCTGTATTCAGCACTGATATTTGAAACTTGGTCTAATTCTTCAGCAGTCAACAGAACTGTGATTTTGGGAGAAACTACTCCAGTAGAGCTTGCGATTAATGCTCCGGCAGCGGCTTTCATATTGTCAGGCATATCCACGGTAATGAAAAAATCTTCCGTTCCAAAAGCAAAGTACAGGCTTTCCATTGTCCCGCCAAGACTTTTGATTAGTTGGTCAACCGCTTCTTTTCTTTGTGAACCGCCATCTTTTAAGAGCCCTTTGATGCCGTCACCAATATATGAACCTGAAATTAGGTACTTTGGCATGATTTGCCTCCTTAAAGTATTTAATTAATAATATGGATTTGAGCCCTTCTGTCACAAGAGAGTAACATTTAGACAGCCATAAGCAGTACCTCCTTTTTCATCACCAACCTATTAAATTTTAGTGCATGAAATATTTGTATCCCAATTAGATTGTTGTTGTTCCCGCACAAATTCGATCTCCTGATGGCATTTTTTCCGTCAATTCGTATTCGGCATTCGGAATTAATCCTTTATACATATTTTTTGTAAATGCTAAATGCCCACTTTGGCATAATCTCCAGTCATCAGGCATATCGAGAGCGAGGTTAGTTTCCTGCCAGGGACATTTGGTATACTTCGATTCGATGGTATTCCCCGATATTTCTTCACTCATTTCCATTCCATGCACGCTCGTTGCCATTGCTCCCGACTGTTGAAGGGCTTCAATACTCACATTATCACCAAACAAAGGTTTCAATTGTTCAGCAGTTTGCTGTCCCATCATGGCCCAGGTTTTATCACTCGCTTTTTTAACCTTTGCGACATCTATACCTTCTTCCATTAAATTTTTAATTAATAAGGTGTATGAATAAACCATTATCTTTAACCTCTGGGTTGCCAACTCTTCTACAGGCAATGCTTGTTCCATTTTTTTTTCCTTTTTGTAAATTTTTGAATTGCTGAAGTTAAATTATTTTT
>PJEL010003848.1_pt1 | contig 12593 bp, 1 predicted proteins | sample 1853271 | NCBI WGS metagenome assembly PJEL01 (sample SAMN08108733, study PRJNA415343) | Invertebrate metagenome, whole genome shotgun sequencing project. | host: Globobulimina | place: Sweden: Gullmar Fjord | collected 2015-08 | reverse complement strand
CAATGTTTTTCTGATTAAAACTATTTTCTCATGATTTTTCAATAAATTATTTCAACAAATTTTTATTCATCTAAGGCTCAAAGAACCTTTCAACTTCACAAGTATTAGTAATCACAATAATCTAACAAAAAACAAAACACAAACATATTAGTATCCTAAATTGGCATGATATGGTATGCCGACCATCATTCAGAATCCAAGGAGAAAGTTTGCAACACAGATCCATCATCAAATCCTTCTCCAAGTATCTGACTATAATCTGTTTCTGGATCGAGGGTTCCATCATACACGAAATGATTGAACAGACGCCATTCTTCCCCCTTTTTCTTTTTTTCAACCTTTTTCCTTTGATATTCAACTTCATGTCGAGCCTCTGTCAACATGCTACCTTCCCGTTCTTCCAGTGGCGCTACTGTTGCATATAACCGAAGAGTTGAATAGAGACCTTCTTTAGCATCATCCTTCTGTTCCCGATCCAATTTATTCCATGCCTCTGGCAATGCCCATTGTAATCCATTCATTGCATCTGATGCCTCCTCCAGCAAGCTTGCCATTGCGGCTTCTTCTCCATCAACCCGTCGTTTACTGTATCGATCCCTCGCATCTTTTCTGATTTTTTCTATTGCTTCTCTGTCTTCTTTACTCAAATGATCATTATCATCTGCATCCGGATATGGTGATGGTTGTTTCTTTGGTGGGTATTCTTTCCCTTCGTCCACTCCAGCCAAACATTGTACATGACATTTCTGACGAGATTTGCCCAATTGGATAGACATACGATACAAACGCATAATATTGGTTTCAAAATCAACAAGTACCCTATGTCTTAATAACCAATCTAACCCCAATATGATCAATGGCAAGCGCTCATCATCATTTATTATATGTACCGTTTGTTGGAACTCAAGTGTATTTAACGCAAAAGGCATTAACGCACGTCCCAAAATGGAAATATCCCCACCAAAACCAGTCATTAATTTATGTTTGCATGACTGTAACTTGTCCATTCGACCTCCAGCCCGCACATAAGCTGACCGTTGCATAACAGTTAGTGCTGAACCACTGTCAACCAAAGCAGCTACCATACACCTCTGAACTCTCCTTACCCGATCCAAGACTCGCAGTGCTACTTCCATTGGCTGCAGATAGATTATGGTTTCTGGGTTTACCGTCTCCCAGTCAGGTGCAGCAGTAAACACAGTAGCCTGCAAAGTTCTATTAGACAAACGTGTATTAATATCAAAGATCGGTATTTCGTCTTCTGTCGAAAATATTTCTATTTCAGGAAATATTTCGCTATAAGGTGCAGTTACAAATACATTTGAGCCAAATTGATTCTGGGGTACTGTAACTGGTTCAGGTAAGTCGGTAACAACTCTGGGTATTTCATTATCAACTTCAATATCGAACAATCCTGCTATATCTACAGGCTGCTCTTCGTCATCAGAAGCTGATATCGATTCAGTATCTGTCCAAGTATCAAAACATTCACCCCAAATAACATCATCAAGTAACTGTTCTGATTCAACTTGCAACGGTTTATTATCACTTTCAAAAATTCTTTTTAATTCTTCCCAATCCCATGGAGTAGTATCCTCCTCCCGGGATTCTTCCTCTATATTATTTGTCCACGATAAAATAGATGGCTTACGTTTTTTCGCTTCCGCAATACAATCATCCATCCATTCTAAATAGCGTTCTCTCCAAATAGAATATGGAAAGGCTTCATCAAAAGGGTTTAAAAATTCAGGCAAGTTGGCAAAATCGGTAGGTGGAAATGGTAAACCTTCCTCTTCAGCCCATTCCGCCAAATAAGTTGCATACGATTTTGGGCCGCCAGCTACATTCCAATCCGGTTCTACCTGATCTTTTGTTACAAGTATGACTATCTTACTTGCCCGATCCCTTAGTCCCAACAATGGTTTTTTGTCTGAGGGTTTATCCTTTCCCTCTTCCTCTTTTGGAGCCTCTGGACACTCATCCCGATAATGACCCTTCTTTTTACATGTATGACAAACAAAATACGGTGGCGGTTTAGCTGGTCGCCTGGACTTGTCTGCATAATATGACAAGCCGCCAGGTTTGGTACCCCGAGGATTTCGACGCATTTTCGATCCCTCATTTTCAAATTTTCTTGCCGCCTCGGTTACCGGTGATCCCTCCAATTCCAGCTTAGCTAACCGTTCCCGTTCCGCATCCCGAGCAAATTCATTAAATACTTCTGGATAATGAGTCATAGCTTCCATTCCAGTATGTCGAACCTCGACTCCCAGACTACCGTCCAAGCATGCCATTACAACATAATATACATCAACGTTAGAAAAACCTGCTAATTTCTCCAATAAATCTTGAACTGTTAGAGGACTACCATTTTTGACGGTATTTTGTATATATTTACATAATTTTGATCGATTAACCCCGGTAGGCTCACTCATGAATGGTGCTGGTGGCTTACTGACCGTTCCAGCCAATATTTTAGTAGGGGCAGTAACAGGTATACTTCGTTCGACCGGAGTAGCTATTCGAACTCCTGTATGTACTATAGGACGTGTAATCTCTTCGTCCTCAGTATATCTGCGCATATTTTTACGAATACGACTGGCCAACTCATCCCAATCCGGTTCATTCATCCCATTCATAAATTGTTGAACCAATGATTTTTCACTCGGATTAACCTTTTTTAAAAATTCTACAAACATTCTGTCAGCCTTACCAGGCTCACGAACGCTGCCAGGAGTGGCCCGCATAAACGCAACTTGAAACGCAGTTACAAATTCAAACAAAGTCATACTACCCTGTCTCATTCTTTCATAAGCCGATACTCGAGATTGTTGATTGCTTATATCCCCATAAATTGCACGCAACCCTCGAACAACATTTTCAGTGCGAAAACGATGTCCGTCTAATTCAGCCCATTGTAAATAATATTGTTTAGGGGTACCGTCAAGGAAAAAAAATAAATGGGAGTAAAAGTAGTCTTCACTACCAGCCTCTAAGCGACACAAAATTTTGGCTTTCAGTGCCCATTCTTCAAAATTTTCATTAGGGTATCCATGGAAGATATGATCCTCCCGAATATGTTTAGCACTGAATCTGCCCGTTAATCTGCGTCGTGAATGTGTTCGCGAATGTGATGTACGTGGTCGTGAATGTGGTGAATGTGGTCGTGCTCTACCACGTCTCGGTGGTCCTCCTCGGCCCCGGTGGGGTGTTGTCATGTACCCAGGGTGGGGTGTTGGTGTATATGAACGAGCCCCACTACGATCCCCCGGATGTACCCAACTTGTATCACCTGAACCTGAACTATCCGGACCCCCAGGGTCTGGTGGACCTCCATCCCCACGACCATAATGTTCCCCACATTCAGGTACATTATGCATGCTTGAAACAGCTGTAACAAGAGTCTCAGCTGTTGTATTTCTAGCCGTCGAGTTACCCGAAGCCCGCGACTGTGTACGACTTGACCGATGTGATCTCGATGCCCGGTCACTTGGACTTTGATTACTGTCATTTACACCCGCTCTACTCGATAACTGAGTAGTTCGCGTCCGATTATGAGTATCCCCACCATGTGATCGATGACTCGATCCATGATCATTAACCGAACGATTATTATTATTATCTGGACGTCTGCTAACCCCAGGTGCATTTCGCCTGGCCGTTGGATTGCCAGTCACTTCAGGGATGGGAATAGTATTACTCCTTTCAGTACCGTCACCCCTATTTGAATCAACTTGACTCTGATGTAATGTACCTGTACCATTAAGATTGGTCGCAGAAGTCCGAATTCGAGTGCTTTGATTCGCATCACGTTGTCTCGGCTGATTGGGTAAAGTTGCTTGTCCGCGCAACGGTTGTCGACTACTGTGTGACACCTGACCAGAAGCATTTGTTTGATTCTCCAAAATAACTGAAGATTGATTACCTGTGCCAGTAAGATCCTGAAAAGAAGTATTATTAGGCACTGTACGATTTCTCTGCATAAATTCATTTTGTTGATTTAAAATAACATTTTTAGCCTGTAATTTAGTATTCTCCGCCTCAGTTCTGCGTCTCCGCGTCTCTTTCTCTAATAATTTTCTCTCAACCGCTTTTGTCGCTTTCTTCATATTTTGAATGCGAGCATCCATTCTCGTTTTAATCTCTCTGTCCTGTTCACTCAATCTCAACACTTCCAATTCTTTCTCTCCATACATTGTACGAAATTCTCTTTCACTACGTTCTAACCGTTCTATTAACTCCTTCTTCTCTTCCTTCAAATTATCCCGCGTTAAGAGCGCTTCATCCCGTTCTTTACCCCAAGCGTCTCTTTCTACTATAGCTTCCTGTAATTTATCGTTCATATTACCTTTTTTGCTACCCCAAGGAATCCGTAACCAAGCTGCCAAACTGCTAGCAGGTGGAGATCGTTCGTCGTTCTTCTTCTTTGAAGCCGCTTGAGAAGATGAACGTACAGGCCGTGTAGCTGTCGGCTGTGTACTAGTCGGACGCTTATTATTTAACAATTCTGAACCCAATTGAGTGGGTGACTGTTCTATCAAAGGTGCCCGTTTAGCTGTTGAGTCACCGTCCGTTCCAGAAAACGAATGGCGCCGTCTAGGAGTCGGTAATGCACATGTATAAAAAGGATGCTCCTGTCGATCTGCATTAGCAACAGGTGTTGCCAATAAAAGATCGACGTCAGGCTCAATAACATCAGCATTCGGAGTTATTGAATTTTCCGAATGAGCTACGCTCAATCGCGAAGGATTACTACGATCATCTTGACTACCGCCAACCGATCGACTTCCCGTAGCTTGTTCGTCTCCTGTATGGAAATCACTCCATGATGAACCCGATTCGATATCATCCATTTGACCGCGCAAATTACGACCCGCAGCTAAACCCTGTTGACGTTTAGACTTGCCCTGATCCTTAATAGCCGTCCCTTGTACCGACGCTTTCTTAGCCTTTTGTACCGTACTTTGCCGTGTTGTCACAGGCATAGCAAAAAAGAAAATTTAATTTCCAAAAAAGAAAAATATTTTTAAGAAAAGAGAGAGAAATGTTTGAGAATGAAAGCAATTGCTCTGTCGACAATGGTCGGCACGCTTAATCGCTTCCCGTAAACAGAACTGAGAACTTAGGCCGTTAACAGAACTGAGAAATCAACAAAAGTATCATACACAGAAATATCAGAAAAAATAAATAAAATATCTTAACAACTAAAATACAAAAAACAATATGAGTTAGCTGCCACCATTATGATAATATTGCCGCTATATAAATATGAGAATTGTATAATAAAATGTAATTTGGCCAGCGATTGTTCGTCCCTGCAATAATGGCAAGCCGAACAAAGAAAGAAGATTGGTAGCGACAATGATTACCACATGATAATCAACGAACTTCTATTGTATTTATCCTAACCTAGAATGATATAAAATACCTCGAAGTTCGGGACTTGAGTTTATTCTACACAAAAACAATAACCAATACTTTGCTCAGAAAAGTCACAATATAATAATAAATCCGAGAGCAAGAGTGATCACTATATCGTTTGTCAACTGAAGAGAGCAGACCAGTTTGGTTGAGCACTGCACAAAGGCGGCCAGTGATATGCAAATATTATTTGCGGCCTTGAAGGACATACAATATTGATCCACTTGTTAAACTTGGCGTCGTGGCTTGATTGATGCTGCGCTTTCGCCAGATATGATCTAAACTACGGCCGCTGATACGGTAACAGAGCGCCATCGGCGATAAGCCGCAACGTTGTTATTAATTAATCAGCGCCGTATATGATGTATTTGCACCAATAACATCATAATCCTCCATGCCGATCTTTTGGCCATTTCGCTTCATGCCGACTTCTTCATGTTGTAGTGATCTAGAATAACAAAAATAAATAACAGTAATTAAGTATTTAAAAGAAAAGTAAACTTATTCCCTTTTGCCATTGAGCATGAATAAAATTAAAATTCTTATTACCAACTAACGTCATTTTGATGGTAGCAAAGTGATCTTCTAAGGAGGTATTGAGTCGAATGCGCTCATATTGCTCATGTACCTTGATGTTAAAATTGGCTAAAATTTAATGTAAAAACAACACAAAACCCCTTTTTAGGGAACTTTAAGAGTTCCAAAAACACAAAATACGAAATATAGTTTCGGATCCCTCCCCTCCCAATAAATTGGATGGATTGGAAGCCAAAACCCAAAAATAAAGAGTAAATGTTAGTGCAAGTGAGACTAAAAGAAACTTGCAAGCCCTAAGCGGCAAAAAATATTGCTAAGCAAAAATAAAGAAAAAATCATGAAGAAACCAGAAAAAATGAAAAAATACTAATCCAAACCCCGAATTGTCGTTTTCGCAAGTGATTTCTTCATCTCCAAAGCACGATTCCATGTGAGACATCGAAAACGAAACAATTCAAACAAAAATGTTTGATATTTAGCTTTATCCCCTGTTGGTGGTTTACCATCAACTTTACGGACCGAAGCATCAAGAAACTGTCTCAATCGACCAATCTTTCGAATGATCATATTGGGTTTCGCAAATACTGAATCAAGCCATTCCGAATCACACCTTCGGACAGCTGTAGGATCTCCGGCCAAATAGTCCACCAACAATTTAGGTTTCCTCAATGAATAAATTTGTTCCCTGGTAAGCTGATCCCAGCGAACATGTATTACATCCAAATCCCGTTCTTTAATCTTGATGTAATTTGTCTCCTCATCAAGTATAGGCATAGCAATTACATACTGTTCCGAAATAGGAGCAATAGCTGGATGTGAGGGATCATAAGCAGTTTCAGATTGATCCTGCATTTCAACATTAGGAGAAGTATATTTATTACCTGATTGAGCTCCAGAGGCACTACCTTCACTTTCCATTGGTGTTTCAACAGTCCCCAAAACAGGTGGTGTTCCCTCAGATGCAACTGCCAAATGTACCATATTTTCTGTCAAAACTGATGGTTGTAAAAATGGAGTCAACTCGGCTGCATCCTCTGTTGTCACTTGATTTTCATATTGTACTTCGTCCAATGATACCTTAATCAAATCACCTTCTGGATCTACAGGATTTTCTTCTCCAGTGCCTGATTTATATTCTTGATAGAAATGTTGACTTGCACCTGGATCCAGATTGGGAAATTTTCGATTTTGACAATTCCATGGACATTTATTAGGAAAAATATTGTCCAGTGAAATGACAGCAGGAGGTCCCTGATTGGACGTATGGATACTAATATTGCGTCGAGTTGGAGGAACTGTTTTCTCTCGTAGTGCATCTGGGAAACCAATACCACCATTCATCCAATGTTCCAGAGATTCTGTACCTGTATTAAGTATTGGTTGATGTGCCCCTGAAGCTTCCGCATCCACACGAGCTTCTAACAATGGTCGTAATTTATGATTTGTATCATACCAAAATTTTCGGTCGATACCAGCATAACGAAGCCAAGAAGCTACGCCATTTTCAAATAATGTATTATTAGCCAATGCATAGCGGCTAAGAGCATAGAGGGGTAAGCTAAGATCTCCAGTTAATGGACAACCCAAAATAATGAATGCTTCAGTATGTCTACTGGTTGCAACATTAATACGATTTCGACTTTGCAAAAACCCTGTAAACCATACCAAAGTATAAACTGGAATTTTCAAATGATCGTAATTTGGATAATATTCGTTAGTTTGAGGTACCCCTTCCTGTTCTCGTAAAGCATACAGTTCACGGAACTTTTTCAAATTAGCCATACTAGCGCATCGGACAGTTACAAATACAATACATTTCCATTCCTGACCTTGTGCTGAGTCGATTGTTATTGCTAATGGTCGTTTCTTAACATAACCCCATTTTCGAGCAAATTCATCATTGAGAAGTGTAGCAGTACCTGCATAAGGAACCAAAAAGATTACTTCCTCTGCCGAATAAATCTGCATAACTTCTACAATATACCATGCCAAAACTACTGCTTGACGAATTTGATTGTCATTGAAGCGACTCTCCCCATCACTACTTCCTTCAACACCCCGGACTCCCAAATAAGCAAACTGTAACCCTTCAGTTCCCCATGGTAAACGCCATGCTGACCAGTCCTTTTCCATCTGTTCTGCTGGACTCAATCTTGATTCTACCTTTTTGTCATAGAAAATGTACGAAGTATGGTGTCCCAATGCCTCAGTTTGTCGGAAATTATCAACCAACATCTGAGTACGTACAGTTACTGGTATATTCAGTATTGGCGCTACCAAACCATCAACTGTTGATTCTACTGTATAAGGAGTTATTACCTTATTCATTGCTAGTCCAGGAGTGAATAAACGAGATTGGGTATTAATCGCCTGAAGTCGTCCTGCAGCAGCTCTTGCATGTACAACCGGATCCAATTGCATGGGATCTCCACAAAGTACCATCTGTCGAGCATTATTTTTATCCAACAATCGACAAGCAACAAAAGTGGATATGTCAGTTGCATAGGATGCTTCGTCAGCCAATAATGTTGTAATTCCCAATTCGAGATCAAATTTTCCCAAATAAGCTTCTCCCTGTCTATAAGTCATTATGATTAAATTAAACTTACATTCTGCGAATACTTTACGCATCAGGGTGACCAAAACCTTTTGAGCAGTTTCCAACTTTTCTTTACGTTCTTTTTCCAATCGTTTAATTTCAGTTTGACTCGTTTCCATCATGATAGAGTCGGTCAATTCCTCAATTGATTGCCATGCATTAGTATATTCCAATCGAGTCTGTTTGACTTCTACAGATACTCCCATGTCTTTAAACATATAGTAATTGATTGAAATAACATTGACTTCTGCATATGGGATTGGCATACTCATAAAATCAATTGAAGTTAATAACACAACTCGATATCTCGGTAGATGTTGAATTGTAATATTTTTGTTTTGCGTCCTACGAGCCATTCTGGTCATTCCCCATTGCTGTAATTTATAACCCATCTTGGCCAGAACGTAAGTTGCCTCCCTTGTGGGGGCAATAATTCCAACAATTTCTTGATGACGTTTGAATACTCCGTTAACTTTCAAAGTAAATGCAACTCTACCATCATCATTACCAGCTCTATCCAAAATAGCCTGGACCAAAGCGTACAATGTAAGCGTTTTACCTGTACCAGGGGGTCCAATAAGATTAATCAATACTCGGAGAGCTGAATAATTATCAGAGTCTGTCTCCAAACAAGCTGCAATAATTTCATTTTGAGTAGCAGTCATTTTAATTATCTCCTTGTCTCCTGTTTGAAAACAATACTCACCAGGGTGAGTAGAATATTCAACCATATTACCATCGAAAGGACGACCCAAAAAGGAATTAATAATTTTGTTTTTGGCGCTAACAGTTGATGACTTAATTGGGCCCATAGCAGTTCTTTTACCTTGTTTTACCTCCTCTGAATGTATATCGGCTACTCTTTCACGATCCATTGAGGAAAATATCATTTTTTCAGAAACTTGTTGAGCTGCCTTCTTTCTCGCATTCTTGCTTGTCACTGGTGCAATTTGTAAAGCAATCGAATTCTGTTTGTTGATTTCCTGAATGAAAGGGAGTGCACCATATGGATTCATTGTTAATGTGAGGAAACGACCGACTACAACCATGTCGTTATCTTGTATCGGGATCTTTTCCGCAAGCTGAGGATCCGGTGTATCCAAGGGACCGGTCTTCCAGAGTGGACCTTCATCGTCTTCTGCTTTCGTTCGTTCCAAATACGCTGGTTGTGAATGAGTCAGGTACATGTTTGCTCCATGAATCTTTGTATTAAAGTCATATGTTTTCTGGTCCTCACCTTCCAACGAAGTCACCATAAGCAATTTTGTAGCAATCGGCATATTTAAATGAAAAATAAATTTTGCCAATTTTTGCTTCAAGCTTGCTTTTGGACAACCCCGAGAATTAGGTACTAAAATTTCAACAACTAAATTCGGAAATGAATATTGCACCATCGCATTTACTCGCAAGGATAAATTTTCGGCGCGCTTTTGGATAATTCCTTGTTCGTTTGCGACCAACAAATTGTGACAGCGAGCGTACATCATTATAACATACTCAATTTCCCCAAAATTAGGTCGTGTATATTTCCAAATCGGTGGAATATACTGTGCACTAAATACTGTTGGAATGGCCCAAGCCTGTAACCGATCCCAAGCTTCTTGTCCTAAAATACATTTCACAATTTTAGCTGGAATAAAAACCTGTTCATGTTTTTTAGGTGGAGCTTCTGTTGCGCCTTCCTTCTCCGATTCGGTGTCACTTTCGGTATCAGATTCCTGACCTTCAGGTACAATTCGTTGTTCTCTTGGGATACTGCGAAGCTTTTTACGACTTGGTATATAATGTAAATAACAAAAAGCACCAATTCCAGCAGTATCTGCATTGTATGTATCACGTTGTGGTGACATGTAACATGGTCGGACTATTACCTCTTCCTCCAAACCCTCTTGACCCGAAAAAGCCACTACCCAATGAATCAAATCTCTGGGTGTGTCAAATCCTTCATATCGAATATCTGGGATTTGGGAACCGTCATTTCTCACGAATGATTTAATAACCCCAATAGTCTCTTCAATTCGGGTACGATTTGTGAATTGACCCGCTTCTGCATATGCACGAGCATGAGTTTGGACAGGCATTAATAATGGACGTCCTGGAAAACCTGCACTATCCCATACATCATATGGCTCATCTTGAATTCTGACCCGAACATTAATTTTGTCGTCTCGCATAAATTGGGTTACATATGGTTTAGTAAAGTCAACCGTTGCTCTACTAGAATCTCCCCAAGGTTCTGCTACCGTTCGACTGGCAGGAAACCATGTTTTAAGATATCCCTTTTTGTGTAGCTCCTCCCCTTTATAACGCTCAATATAGCTTATCCAAATATGATTTGACAAGCATGGTAAGGGATCATTTCCTCTCCTCCAATTCTCTCTCCTTTTAGCCATTATAAACCGGTAGGATCCATCCGTCAACCTTGCCATTATTAAGTTGTTACTTACATGGGATACTACTGCTACACAGTCAAATGTCTGTTTATCGTCAGGAGGTTCTAAATGAGACCCAAATATCAATTGTTGACCTTGTATAACACGTGCTTCTGATCCAGGACCAAAAGTTGTAATTGTCTCAATTGTGGTCCCAACAACAATTGTTTCTGAATCTTGCATCCATTCCTGTGTACCACTTGTCCTGACACTCTTTTGATCATCCGTGCCATAATATTCCACTAATTTAACAGATGGTGACCGTCTCATCTGTGCTAGCTGAAAATCAAATAACAACATTTTTACTAGTGCAGTTCTGGCACCAATATTTAGAATACTGTCAAAAACACTGTAAATTTCAGAAAACCGGTATTTCAAATACAAATTTTTCATCCATGTATAAGCCTCCGATAACCCTTCATACTCCAACTCCTGAGCCACCTGCACAGGTGCAGGTGTTTGAATATTGCGTCGTTGAATTCGACTGGCATCCAATCCCTGAATTTCTCGAATACATGTTTCTTTGAATTCTTCATCCATTGTGTTGATTTCAGCATACGCTGCGTCCAATTGTTGTCTACCTTGAACCATAACTTGTAGTCTTTTGATTCTGACTGCTATTTCAGCTGTCGATTCAATCGCATGTACCTGCGCATCGAAAGTTTCCCATGTCTTCTGTTGATATTTTAACTTTCGCGATGGTACAACCATTCGAATACGACCACACCGTTTAGGTTCAGGACCTATTTGCACTACATGGATTGTCGGTTCGCCCTCTGTTGTAAAAGGTTGATCTTTACGTACTTTATGATATTTTGTAGGATTGGCCGCTCTTGTATTAATATCCAATCTGTCCAACTTCTCATCATAACGTGATTCCAATGGTGTTGCATCTGGTATAGGGATGCCTGCATACAGACAGCAAACTTCTCCTTCTGGTACATCTTGACGCTGTCGTTTCGGCAATGGAGCTTCACCATATTTTGGTTGAATAGGTACCCTACTTGGATCAACTCTCCTTGGTAATGTAGATTCAGTTCTACGATGAGGCGGACGATAAGAGTATGGCCTATTTCGTACTTGTCTACGAGTAGATTGAGTCGCAGAAACTGGGCGAAAAGGACGTGTATCTGTAGGCCATGGTCCTCGAGGTGGGACAAAAGTAGGTTCATTAAGAGGACTGCGTTGTTGTGGATGTGTTTCTCTATATCCCTGTAATTCCGAAACCTCAATTCCCAATTCTGATACCATTTTTGGGGGGATGGTTGAAGTAACCGATGCCGTATCTGAGGGAGGTACCCAAGTCGAAGTAGAGCTAACTGTAGGAGCTGGAGATATCGGGGATAAAGTAACATCGGAAGGCATAGACGGTGTAGTTTCTGACTGAGTGACTACTACTGACAAAGGTTCATTTACCTGTATTTGAGAGATCTCCTGAGTTTCCATTGGAGTACTACCAGTTTGTTCTGGTGGTTCACCCGGTGGCAATGGGATGTTCTGAACATGCGCTGTTTGTAATTTATCCAACTCTTGAAAAATTTTAGTCTTTTTGAAAAGTTGCCGATACTGCGGTCTTGCGTGGTCTTGTTGGTTACCGAAGGGTC
>PJEL010003847.1_pt1 | contig 12594 bp, 15 predicted proteins | sample 1853271 | NCBI WGS metagenome assembly PJEL01 (sample SAMN08108733, study PRJNA415343) | Invertebrate metagenome, whole genome shotgun sequencing project. | host: Globobulimina | place: Sweden: Gullmar Fjord | collected 2015-08 | reverse complement strand
GACTCTTGTATTGATCGATCGATCGATCGTCCCATGCTCTCTCTCACTGCTACTATTATGTTGCACATCAGCCTCCTCGTATACTCAGGCGCTTAGCATGCCAGCTGGACCGTTTTCTGTCATACTTCCCTCAGGTTGAGTCCGCCCCCTGCGCTACAATCTCTCTTTACTTTACCCTCAGTCTTTAATGCGCCCATTGCATTTCCACGATCATGATTGTTGCCCCTCAGCACGCCGCCCTCCCCAATCCACATCTTCTACTCCAAACCACCTTCAACTGTATTCTCGCTCACCTCGCCCTACCTTAAATATTTCAACTCGCACCAACTGCAATCCACTCTTTGTTATTTGTATGTCCACCGCAGGTATTGCCAGGTCTAGAGCCACTTATTGAGCTTCATCAAGAGGCGTCACCTACTTTTTTTGAAAAGAAATGTTGTCCTTGCAGTACGGACGAAATTGAGTGAGTTGTCAGTCTAGCTAGCTGTTTCCAGCTTTTGAAAGGCAACAGCAGTGTGTTATAGGTCTACTGTAGGAGGTTCACATTAGTTGAAGAAGTTGATAAGCTAGCTATAGAACCACCACCTTACTGTATGTAAACACAATAAAGACGAAAAATTGTCCAGGACGATGACATGAGGGGGCAGCACGCAGGAGTGGGGCTGCTTCTATTGTCTTGAGTAAGATTATTACTACGTGGAGGATGAGGTGGAACATAATCCTAGAGGAGTGTAGGGATTTAAAAGGGGCAAGGCAATGCGAGAATTGAACGGCGGTGGATAGTCCTGCAAGTCGTTCAAGTTCTCTACATATATAGCATCCATCAACCACGTCAACAGGATGAATGATGAGATGGGGTGGTTCCCAGGGGATGGCGGCGGTGGTCAATTCCATTGACATTGGAGCCTTTGGAGAGAGAAAGGGCAGAGAGGGGGGAATTTGATTTGATCACTTTCTTCTCGTCACACAACAACCATTGCCTCATAGAGTAGGCAGCGCCTCATGTTTGAGAGTTAGTTACCTCCTGGGCAACCCTGTGTAAGGTTGAGAGATTTTCACTTCCAACAGTGGGACCTCATGATGAATGACACCCTGATACAGCCCCTGCTGCGGAATTGATGCATCATCACCGTCACAGGAGGGGCTTGGATCACCATTCTTCGTGTCCTCTGCTAAGACATTATTATATCCTTCACTTTCATTCAACTTTGGTGTGTTTTTACTCCACGACCACTCAACTGGTGTACGTACAGAAGGAAGTGAAAGCAAGGTTAGGGGTTACACGGGTTGCTATTTTGGTGGCTATAATTATTCAGAAGTAGCACTATAATAAAATAAGAGTGGAAACTACTTTAGAAGCTGATGTTACAGGTTGTCATCATACATACTGGAGGAGAATACATTCGGTTTGTGCATCGATTGATACGCGTGCAGGCAAAAAACAATAAATCCCACCCACCCACGCACTATACCTTCAATCCCATCCAAGTACACATGCATTGGCCTCTTAGAACAATATGCAACAAATTGACCACGTCCAACCACTGTAACATCAATAAACTGCTGACTTCTGCCACCGTCAGCAGTAAACATGAAGGACTCCTCAACAATGGCTGAGGAAATGGAAAGAAGATGGTAGTAGTAAGAAATGGGATGGCCAGTGCCGAAGCTGAAGGGACTAGACTGGGAGGCAGGCAGCAATGTAGCACGCTGAGGCTGAAGATTATACAGTGTTGCAATAATCATGAAAAGAATGATACAAAGAGAAGTGCTGCTGCAGCAATGAGACAATAAGCATAGATATCGTCCCCATCCTTCCTTTCTTACCTCCACCAGCATTGTAAAGGTTAACGAGGCCAATACTGGCCCATTGCAAATCATTGTCTTCATCATCTCCACTCCTTCTTCTTGCTAGCTGTAATGAATGGACTCTCGAAACAGCAGCCACCTCAAAGTTAAGTACATCTAAAGTCTCAGCCTCATGCAACCTGTGAAAGGTGGAAATGGATTATAATTTTCAAAAACAAAATATAATGGGGGAGAGAGTTGGGTCTTTCGTTGGTTAAGACAGTATATGCTAGTACATGCAAAACCCCACTAAAGATTCAGGATATTGCCGTCTACTCCCAAGAAGCAGCAGCAGCTATGTTAAGCAGCACGTTGAGATTACTATTGAGAAACAACTTCGGTTGGTGGTGGGTCATGTAATAAATGCCACGAGTAGGTATATCACATCAAAAGACAAGGTTAGAAGATCATGGCATAGACAACATGAGAGTATTCTAGCCCAGTGCTGAAAGTGCATCGATCAGGGGCAATATTGCAACAAAAGGTGCTGGTAGTATGCGGAATCTTGAAACAGCTAAAAACTCTGTTTACACTTAAACTCTGTATAATGAACTGCACTGTAAGAGAACGAGCTAGCTGCTTCATCATTCATTACCTCTGTACTGTGAGCTTCCTCGCTTTCAAAAAATACATAGCAAACAGCTCCTCTCTAAACACATTATATCCCCTCTTCCGAGAGTCCCAGCTATTACTTTGACCACACAATTTCTTGTATCCACCAGTCTCCTTTGTGGTCGCTATTTTAACTTGTCTTTTCTGTTCTTCTTCTCTCTCAAGTTCCATTTCCTGTATTACGTGGAGGAGTTAATAATCATTTAATCCAACACAACCCTTGCTTCGGTGCTATGAAAGAGCAGGGTCGAAAGCAGCGCAGCTTCACAATAACACCACTTCACTGGTACCACCCATTTACTTACTCTCACCTTCACAAGACAGTAACAGTCGCTCGGAAATAGAGATCCTTGAATAAATTAGACACCCGAAAAGGTATGCGCGGGTCAACGATAGGACGTGTGATGAACATTAGAGAGTTGGGCAACATTATCTTCTCAACATGATGCTTACTACAATGCCTCTAGCAGGAGGCATATGCATACATTATAAACAAAAACCTATTAATCTCACACGTTCGAGAGCTACAACGTATGCCAATAGTAGTGCAGGAAGTACAATCACCATGGTATCCCTATCTCCACATGTACGCTGAATGACTGCAGCATTACCTTTGATAACCCTCTGAGAGGATTCGGTGTTGCCAGGAATAGCCGTGTACATCTGTTTTGTTGGGTTCCAAGAGCTGCCATAGATGTTGAATGTTCCTAAGATGCCATGCCCATTTACTGGATTTTTATTCCAAATGATCAGAAGAGTGTTAGGGTCACTCTGAAAGTTGTAGTTCATAAGTTGAAAAATAATGCAGAACGATGCCAAACCAATGCAACCACATGGAACGAAGAACAAACGGGAGAGCAAGCGGGTCAGAAGGTGTTTGGATATAAGATTGCAGCAGTTCACCTGTCAGAGTAGCAGCTACAATGTAGGTGCAGTGCAAAACATGTGTTGGCCACAGATCAACTAAATCTCAAATACCTGGGGATCACTAAACATTGTTCTGGCAATCGGAAGAGCATTGCCAGCTGGAATTGGAACACTGCCTGCGTAAATACATAAGACAAGTGGTAATTTGATTCAGCTCAGCGGTACAACAATGCATTGGTGGTAGTAGCATGAAGACAGATACAAAATATAATCTGGATGACCAATAATTACCATCATCCAAAACTAGGCTCGATAGTATGATACGGTTGCATTTGTCGGGCCTATACAAGAGAAAATGTGAATCTAATCAGGACTGATTGGAGTGTAGTTGTGTTGCGTTGCAACACGGGCCAGGCCTGGCCCCTTCTGAACTAAAGTTGAGAGCTATGGAAAATGATGAATGCAGTCTAAATGGTTACACATGACCAAAATCATTGCATATGTCGTAGAAGTGGCACACAAAGAGGAGGGGTAATTGCCTGTCACTGATATAAACTGGGCCACCACTGATGGCACGCGCAGCTGCGTGCATCTCACTTGGTACTCCAAGGTTTGTCTTCGAATTAAGTATTAAAGTTTAGTTCCTCTCTTGTGAGAAGCTGAGACACTACAGCGCAGCTTGTCTTATATCTGTTTCAATTGACATATCGTAGTAGTACGTACTAATGGTAATGTGGTGGCAGTATTCAAACCACAACATTAGAAGTCTAAAATCTATAACACCCACAACCTCCCAACCCTCTTACGTTGCACAAGGCAGAGAACATTTCTCAGGTGTGAAAACATTTATTGTTTTCTCTTATCACAGCGCAGCACATCACCATGCTGCACTATTACTACCCTACCTGAAACATGTCCCAGTCCTGCAACCCACATCTTTCACATTCATCAACATGGAAGTGCACACACGCGTCCGGGCCGAATCAATAAGAATAGCAGAAAATGAGGTAGTATTGATATGCTGTTGTTATGCTGCTGTGCTGTTTTGCGAAGGAGCACCACAACTAGCAGCTCCTAATCATCCCAACACCACCACACGATATAAATATATATCTGTCTTGAACTCACCTTGCTATCATCAGACCATTAAATGCATTAGAGTACAAATGGGGCCCGTGGGAAGCAGTGTCTTGGGGATAAAAGTCATCTGAACCACGAATGGTGGCTCTGACACCAGTTAAGAAAAAGCGCGTTAGTACATCTATGGCTGTAAAAACATCAGAGCTGGAGTGTGAAAGGGACGCACGACCACGACTTATACAACACTTGCAAATCATCCCACCCCCCGTCAAGCACATAAACCTGTAAGGTGCGTAGCAGGCCGGCAGTTGGAGTAGAATCTGCGAGTCGTGACACCTTCCAATCAAATTATCAGAGTTAGTTCTTCATGGCAAAATCAAATCAATGGATAATGAAAGAAGAAAAAAACAAACACACATAAAACTCACGCACATACAGTGAATGATTCGCCCTGTTTGGCCATCAGATTCCTAAAGACAGCAGCCCAGGGGGCCAAATAAGACTTAATTGATAAGTATAAGTAGGATAGCAGGTCAGGTTTTCAAGTAATTCTACGAAGGCAGGCAGCTTCTTCAAACTCAATATGGATTTCGCTGCAATACAAAAAACCAACTGCTGGAGAGAGATATTAATCTTTGGAGACCGACCTCATCTGGGAAATTTGTCGCAATGCTCTTGCTTAGGGCCTTGTGATACGCACGTGCGAGAGCCACACTCCCACCATACCCCTTCCCCACACAGTTTATAACTGATTGAGCATCAACTTTTACACCGTCAACTCCTTGAGCCTTTAGGTATTTGTGATAGTCATTATAGAAAGCCCTGAGACCACCATACATGGATTGATGATACATTATATGGCCGCACAAATATATTGTCACATGATGTTCAGTCTGAGTCTAAAAGGCGGCCATTAACTATACTTACAGCATGTTATTCGGTGGCACAACACCAAAGTGACGCAGAAAAAAAAGACCAAAGCGACGCGGGACAATCCTGTGGAAATATGAAATGATCTGGAAGAGCATCATGTCACCGAATGGGTTAAAGTTAGTAATATCAAAATCGAAGATAGAATGGCAATAGCCGTACAGCAACCACTTTACCTTCAAATCTCGATCAGTCTCTACAATACCTGGAGGAAAGGCAAAAAGAGCACGCTTGGGGCCATACCTTGGGAGGGAATCAGTCCATCCACAAACGAAATGTCAGACACAAGAAGAATCATAGTATATTCAGAGCAGCTAAGCTAGCTAGATCATTACGATTTGGTTTTGGGTTGTGCTTTACGCTTTAGGCATAAGAGAAGGAGGGTGGATACTTCACAGAAGTGTGCAATGACGAAACGATCAAGTTCAGTCATCCTCTTTGGGGCTATGCATGCTGAATAGTTTTCGAGCGAGAATCATATACGAGGATGGAAATGCAAATAGGGAAGATAGATACTTTCTTAGCTCCTGCGAATCCAGGTCTAATCCAAACCAATAGCCAACCATGGCGTGCCAGCAGAAGAAGTGTTTAATGCCGAAATTCTCTTTCGCTTCCCTTACAGTGTTCGCAAGGTCAAACTTAGAGTTTGCTTTAAGAGACGTCAAAGAACTAAACCACTGCGTACGCAGAATATAAGGGCCAGTGAGGGAGGGAGGGGGGGAAAGAATAAACGGAGAGAGAGAGAGAGAGAGAGATGGATTAGATGCCAAGAATGAGCGGTCAACAAAAAAATGATAAGAATAACTCTAACTCTTGCTCTTCACACACCACTTCTCACTATACTGTTACTGTTTGTACACACCTGCTCTCCATTTAGGGCTTTTTCATTGGTCGTTGATTGCCAACCATCATCCAAAATTACCCATCGGGGCTTTTGTCCAGCTAACGAGAAGTCCTGAAGGCCTTCAATAACTTTTTTTCCATTTACCTAAGAAGAAAAAAATAGCAACCACAAAGTAGCTTAGTTGTTTGAAACGGGTGAGGCGGCCAGCCGGCCCACAAATTTCTACAGCAGGCATAGCAGAATAATATCTAAGAGGAAAATTGTAATGGGTTGAGAGGTATTATGAGTGTAAGTTCGGGCAGAGCAGAGCTCACACGACGGACGGACTATAGCGCAAATGCTAATGCTACAGAATAAATGCATTACACATGCATACCGTTGTATAGAAGCTGTCCCATGTGCACCACCCCAAGGACTTACAAAAATCAGGAATGAACACCTCAGGCTGGAAGTAGATACACATCGATTGGTATAGCTCAGCGGAGAGCAGTTGACAGACAAATATTGTGTGATGTGATTCAAGGTACGGGTTGCACTAGTCTCATGACATATAAAATTTATAAATGCCTTCAATAAAATTCTAACCCTAACCCTAATATCCTAACCAATAAAGATAGATAGGTAGACTTGGGGCATTTGAAGAAGCAAATACCACTACAGCCAGCATTCTGCAGTGCCCTTGCATTGCAGTCCAGCATGAGTGCGTGTTAAGTACAACAAGACCTAGCACTACAGGAAAGCTGCTGCTCTGCTGCAACGTGGTGAACTGGGGCTTAAGTACCTCATATCGAATGACCTCTCGGCGTGTTAGCTGAAATATGGCACTCTCAACCTTCCTAAGTAATTGCCCACCAATGATCTCTGGGCGTTTCACCTATGTGCTCCACAGTGTGCTGCGTCAAAGAAACATTGTCTTTTATCAGGCACCCCACTCATTATGCAGCTAATGCATTACCTGTAGGGCCATATGACTCTTTACTATTCGGAAAGCTTTGAAGATCAGTTCATGCACATCATCATGAATAGCCACAAAGAGGGCTTCGACATCGCTGTGGACGGGAACGTGATCGCAACCAGTTTCCGCCAAAACCTGAGAGGAGGATTTGCCACATAATATAAGTGTCATTATCATGGTGGCCGTGTAATAGCCCGCGCGTGTTATTGGAAGAGCTAAGCTAACTCTGGCTACTGCAACACCAACGGGAAATACAAAAAAAAGAAGAGTACTACTACTATTGCCTGCTCATTAGTAGGTTGCACTGCAGCATGCTATTAAATTTTGACTGATAACCTAACCCTAACCCTATGTACACCTCTATTGATGTAATTACACTCAACTATAACTCTAACCCCATTTCAAAGCACTAGTAGGGCTAGAATATACACATCATGTTAAGAGATGGATAAGGGGGGGCGAGGTTACAAGAAAGATGATTTCTTGTTCTCTCTCTCTCTCTCTCTCTCTCTCTCTCTATCTATCTAACTGTTTTATGGTTTCCACAACCAACCAACCAACCAACCAACCTGCAGGTATCCATCCTCAAGACCTCTCAGAGAAGCTTTGGCTGGGCCGTCCAACAGGGGAATAAAGACACTGTAGAGCGAGACATTCCACTATCAAGAAGACTAAAAATATTGTGGAGATGCTCACTACGTACACTCCATGTCAAGAACATAGACAGTGATTGTTGTATCATTTAAATAGAAAAACTCGCGTATGGGAGCATTGCACCTGTAAAACCTTTTCCCACTATTTAGGTCAGGAGGAAGCTCTCCAACCAGCAGTTGGGTTTCCGCGGGGATGCCACTGGGATTTTTGCAATGACAAGGTATCATCCACCTACGAGATAATGATAGAACTAAAAATTAAAAGAAAATGTGAAAGCAGCCGCCAAAGGATAGGAAATGAATTGGGATGGACGACCTATAACACAGCAGCACGGCAGCACCGTAAAAACCTAACCCTAATAATACATCCCTGCTTAATGTATTCGTTGTAAGGTAGGGACACAACCGGTCTGAAAACTACCACCGCATGCCTGGTTCCCACGTGTTCAAGCATAGAAACAGCATACTAGGTCTCATATGTCATTCATCCCGCGCAATTTATCCAAACTTTAGGTAAAAATAGAGTGTTGCCGTGACAAATGCAAATTCCACCACTATCACAGACCCAGAACTGAACATACCACAACTTAAACCTATGCAGGGCAATGAACTGTTGTCCATTGGGGATGCCTAATTTCCATGATTGCCGAGAGTTGTTGCCTCCCGTGCTCTTTCTGAGTGAAATAAAAGCCCCGCCAAAGGCTGTATCAGACTCAGACTGTAACACCTGAGCACATGCAAAGCATTTATGGTCAGCTCTCTGCCGTGTGATTATGTGGTGGAAGACTCGAAAAAATTAGCGCAGTAATAAGGCAAGGGAAAGAATGGGAAGAGCAGGTGAACAGAGTGATGAGTGATATGAGGTTGGAGCTTGGTCGGTCAGTCTCATGGCATTGACAAATACGTACATGAACAGCAAAGATCTGAGATCCATCTAGCTTTCCGGATTCAAACGGATCGATCTTAAAGCTCCCCAGCCTGAGTTTAAACTCTGTTGCATTGACCTCAGATGGTCTCTCGAAAAACGAGTCGGATGTTGAAGAAGGGCTATCGGGTATAGTAACAGCCTCGGGTGTATGAGAAAATCCAAAAACGTTCTGATTACACCATCCGTGTAACGTGGGAATCTTTGCAAAGCTGCTTATCATGTAGGGAGAAAAAAATTGTAGCACATACAGCACTGTCCACCTCATCGATCACCTGATTTGTCACTGGAAACTATACTGCACACACATCACCAACCGCTACACGACCGCTATAAAAACATGGAGCTGAGCCGATATGTAGATGACCCATCGTTAGGGGACAGTTTACGCATCATTGGCGGAATCGTAGCAAGAGAGAAGGGGGAAAGTATATGTATAACAATTAGGGGAAGATTTACCTGCCAAGGGGAAGATCTTAGTCTCCTCGACGTCTAAGCTATTTGATCAATCAATCACGGGGTGTGTGTATTCAATACGAGAACCGAGCGCCGTATTATGCCGCTTTTACTGTCATTACACCTATGGTGTGTGTGCACCCATTTCACTCTCCTCATCACAACGCAAATCGTGCTCTGAGAGTGTAAAACTGAGGTTTGACGCGTGTGATGCAGGATGGCCGCACAATACAAAAGCTCTGCTGCATTTCTTTTCTTCTTTCCGTTTCATAATATAGTCACTTGAGACATCAGACGGCAAGCTTAATCTCTACAATTTTAACTTGGTAAGTCTACCTGCTATGCATGAACGGGTGGTGGTTCGGATGGTTCTCATTACCTTCCATTCTCGTTACTTCTTCAAAAGGTGAGAGCTGGGGGCTTCTGTTTAGTCACCCTTCCAATTAAACTCATTGCATGGTACGTGAATTGGATTGCAATAGATTGTGCGTCAATGCACCTAATATGAAAGAATCATCACACCACCCTTTTGGCTCACTGTCAGAAAAAGCACGGCAGCAGATAAACTGAATGCTGCAGGAAAGAGATAAAAAGCGGAACGCGAAGGTAAACATGCTCCCTGCAATAGAAGAAGACATGTATCTAACCATATTCCAGTAAATACTGCTGCTGCTGATTACTACGGATGTGCACTCTATTCACACTTCAGATCCTGGGTCTGTCAGTGCCGCCGTACGTACGTTGCTTCAGGCTAATGAAGTTCTTCACCATGTATAAGACGGGAACATTTGTGCCCGTCTCATACATTAGCTTCTGATGTTTTTCAAGATGATGTCCCATCTTGTTTTTTAATACTCGTCATCCCATCAGTGCGCCGCCTATTTCGGGCACAAGCGAGGTACCTTTAAGGTACCTTTAACTCGCTATAGAAAAAATGGTGGAAGGGTGCAGAGTTTTCCATTCTTTACCATTGTATTACCACCTGACAGATAGGAGTCGATAATGGCAGCAGCGTATCAATGGTAGTCACAAAGATAGTAGTAGTCATCATTGCTAGTGACTGATGCCCCTATTATATAATATTCATTAAAACTGCCACCACCTTGCACTAACATATACCTATATGCACCAGAAAATCAAATACAAAACGGTTATCCAGATTGGATGGCCAGAACAAAATCCATTAACATCCCATTTGTTTCTCTCGCAACAGCAGCCAGTTCTTCCTCTTCGTAACAATATTCCATGCGTTTCATTGCCTTTGTAAACCAAGAGAGCTGCAAGAACGACCACACCACCTAGACATTGAGGAGGAACATTGCCTAGAACCTGAAAATGTGGACAAGACCACTGGATCTAACATCATGGTAGGAGCTCTACATGCTACTCAAAAACCAGCAGCTAAATGCAGTTGGGCTAGGCTACTACACAAGGTTTATGTACTTCATTGGAAAAAACACCTTTCTCCCCCCTCCATATATGTGGGAGACAATGCAGATCCAGACACACTGTGGTCACCCACCTCTCCCTTAATCCTCTCGTGGCTGGCCCCCCCATAAAGACATTAAGTAGTAACTGGAAATCAACAGAAGCTTGCTTTCTTCCCTCACTGAAGAGGAAGAAGATTTGTAACAATCTAAACTAACCATAACCAGAATGGGATGGCTGGCCACACGTCCTAGTATAACTCTAGCCCCATCCTGCCCCCACATCCTCTACATACTCCCCCTTGATGGCTACATCACACATATCTTTCAACCTAGCGGGGGGCTTCTTCCCGTACTGTTGCCTTATCTCCTTGTACGCATCAAGCGTAGCATAAGGCAAACCTGAATATGGGTCACAATACTTTGCTAGTAATCCAGTTATTACACAGATGGGACGATCGCGAGGTTCAGGTCTCCCTTGCTCCAATACCGCAGGGAAGTGCGCACAATCAGGAAATGTTAAAACATGTATACCACCTCGACTACTATGGTAGCTCCATGCCAAAGGTTTCTTGGGGCGAGCAGCAGATTTATTTTCCTGTTCTTTGACCTCGGCTAAGCGTTTCTGCTCAGCAAGCCACGCGATATTTCTCAGTTCAGTTTTAGTTGCATCCTCAAGAAGTTCCTCCTGCCTGAATTTTTTCTTTGGCACTGGTTGATATTTCTTTCGGTTCATTCTCGCCTCTTTCTCTTCCTCTTCCCTTAGTCGGGTGCTTTCTTTCGTCTTATTTTTTGTGCTGGCTCTAACATTCCTATCCGGTACACTGGAATATGCATTAGTGGTGCTACTACATTTTTCAACTGGTTTCTTTTCCTTCTCAATGGGTTTGCTCTTCTCAGATGCCACTCCTCCTTTGCCACCACCACCTTTTTTCACAACCTTCCTTTTAACTACTACCTCCCGATATGCTCCAGACTTAGCAGCTGCACTCCTATGCTTCTCGGCCCGCTCTGTCCGCCTAGTCTCCCCTTCTGCCTCGATACCCTCATTTTCTTCATCCTCCTCTGATTCAGTGTCATTGAAATCACTATCAAACTCGTCCTTGTCGCTCTTATCTGAACTGAACTCAGAATCTGAACTGACAACTTCCCAAGCCTCCTGTCCCCAGAATTCTTCATCAGCCTCAGCCTCTTCTCCAACCAATGATTCCATCCTTTTCCCTCGAGTACTTCGTGCGACTAGCTTCACGCTGCCCGCGGCCCCCACGGCCATCAACTCCCGCTCTCTTTTCCTTGTGGCAGCCATGTTTTAAGACAACTTCACAGCTCTTGCAAAATACCTTGTCCTGGCCCTTTCGCAAACGAGTTAGGGTAGCCGCCTTCCTGCTCTCAGCAAGCTCTCAGCAAGCTCTCACCACCTAAATAATGTGACTACTACTCTGGTAAATGGCTCATCTCAACACCACCTTGCGTGTTTCAGTTGGTAACACATGCCCCCAATCACTTCTCACTAATTTCATTACATATTTTCGACACATCGCCGCTACCATAGGGTTCATGATTTTCAGTGCGCAAATATCGAAAACATTACAAAGTGAGAGGGCAAGCAGCGGCCTTCTCACTTCTCCCTTCTGTAACAACATATATATCTATCCATCACGGCGGTTGTGGACAACTTAATAGGAAGAGATATTCCTCCAACGTTTAGGTGATTTATCATTTCCGGCAAGACCATTCGTCTTTCATTTTGTTGCACTCACTCTACTTCTTTGGTAGAGCTAACCCTAAATCGTAATAATCGTTTGGATATCTTTCAGGCTAAGGAGGCGGCTCTATTTATGCCCTTTTAGGAGTATGTAAAGCTACATTTGTAGGTTAAATTGAAATAGCGTACACACCGTAGGTGTAAACCCAATGTGGATAGCACATTGCGGCGCTCGACTGTCGTATTGGAACGATCCCCAATGAGTGATTGTTTTGCTTGTTGGCTAAACGTG
>PJEL010003846.1_pt1 | contig 12599 bp, 1 predicted proteins | sample 1853271 | NCBI WGS metagenome assembly PJEL01 (sample SAMN08108733, study PRJNA415343) | Invertebrate metagenome, whole genome shotgun sequencing project. | host: Globobulimina | place: Sweden: Gullmar Fjord | collected 2015-08 | reverse complement strand
TTGGCTGTACCCCGGTGCCTGAACCAACAAAACGCCACTGCTAGTTGTGACCGCCGTAACCTGTACGCTTTCTCCTGGGGTGTAGACTTGTTTATCGGGATAAAGGGTGACACTTTGTTGAGCCGGACGCAGATGTAAGGTGTTTAGATGAATACTGCGGGTTGAGGCTTCATCATAAACCCCATAAAAGAGAATATTGCTACCACTAAAATTAACGGGTATCTGGAAGTTGAGCGTTTGGGTTTCATTGCCCGTAAGGGTAAAGGATTGGGTTGTTTCATAACCTGCATACCGCACCAGCAAATACAGATTGGGGGTGACGGCGGCTGAGTTATTGGTGACATTCAGTGATAAGTTGGCTGTATCGCCGACTTCATAAAAGGGTTCGTCCAGGGTGGCGGTTACATCCAAATCAAGTCCATCAATGATTAAGGGTAAATCACCTGCCGTCACTTGACCGCTTACGGGGTTAGAGAGAACATAAGTGCCGATGATTTCGCCTGCGGTGAGTTCTGGGGGCAGATAGAAAGCAAAATCCACACTTTCTGTATCACCCGCTTCCACGGTAATTGCCTGGACTTCATCTTCAAAATCGGACAAGGTTAAGAACAGTAGGGCTTGCCCGACACTGCCGCCACTATTTTCCACCCCAAAGGAAAGGGTGTTGACGGCATCTGTGGTGAGTATTGTTCCGGGGGCAGGATTTGAGACCAAGGTGATGTCTGCTGCTGCCACACTAAAATTAACATCTTGTGAAACCAAGACCTGCCCATTATTACTTCTAACAGCAATGGTGGCTGTATAATCACCAGGGGTAGCATTGGACGTGTCAATAGTCAAGGGGGAAGCAGGTACCCAGATATCTCCCGGAGTCAGGTCGTCAAAAATGAGTTTTGTGCTATAAAAATCGGTCTCTAGGCTAATATAACCTTCAAGGGTGTTAGAGCCAGAGTTGGTCAGGGTTATATCCAGTGGAGTTTCAGGGCCAGTGCTGGCTTGAAGCAAAACATCTAGCTCAACCTGATTAGGCGAGGCGACCAACCAGGTTAGGCTACCACTTTCAAAGGGGGTGTTATAAGTCAATTCATAATTGCCTGGGGTTAGGTTATCAAAAGCCACAACCCCTGTCAGTTCATCTTGGCCGACAGGCAGTGCCAGGGTCAGCAAACCACTATCAATGACCGTGCCATCAAGCAACAGACTAAAGTTAAGGCTAAAGTTTGCGGGTAATGTCCCCCCATTACTAACGTTGTAAGGGAGTTCAATCCGCTCAGGGCCGTAGATTGCCTCCGGTGAGAATGTGACTGTAGCCTCTTCTCCCATTTCAACATTTTTGAGTAGGCTCTGGTTGACATCGCCGCTAATCTCGGCGGTTAAATCGGTATCCGCATCAATTTCAACCGATTCTACTACGGTTTGGGTCTCGCCAGCAGCTAGGGTTAGGTTATGCTCAACCCCGACCAAAGTTGCGGTCAGGGATAATTCTAATTCGGTTGGGTTGCTCATGGTTAATCGTAAGTCAAAGGGGGCCTGATAAGCGACTACATCGGGGGCTTCCAGGCTGGTTTCCAGAGCAGGGACGATGATGGTGACGATATCTTTGACCGTGACGGTATCAACCGTAGCTTGAAGGGTGACGCTGCCTGCACTATTAGGCGTTGTGGCTGAGGTAGTGAAGGCATACTGACTTTGGGCGGCAATGTCGATGCCTGTTTCTGTATAAATTTCCTGATTATTAAACCAAACGGTTAGGGTTTGATTAGTAAGCGTTTGTTGGGTGTCGTTGATAATAGCCCCGCTTAAGGTAACGCTTTCATTGGGTTTATAAAGTGCTTTATCGCTGTTAAGGGTCAAACCTGTATCGGTGGGAAAGATATAGAAGGGATAACGAGCCGAGGCCAACAATTGATTATTGCTGGCGGATAAATCAGCTTCCAAATAGAGTTTTCCGCTAGCTCCCAACTGTGCGGCAGAGATATCATTAACAATTTCTTGCACAGTTTCTAAGGGGTCGGCACTTATTGTGGTGTCGTATTCCCACAAAATCTGGTTGGTGTTAGTCGGTTCAGCAAACTTAATCAGGCCATCATTATTGGATGCTAACCAAACCGCTCCGTGACTGTCTAAAGTCATGGCCTGTATTTCTTTATTATCTAAACCACTACCCTGCTCATAAATGGTCCAAACATCGTCTGTTACCGTATCAAAAGGCGAAGTCCCGTAATCGAGAACGTGAACACCTTCATAGTAGCTATTTCCGTAAGCAAACCAAATTTGCCCTTGAGTATCAACCATCAAATTCTGGGCATCGGCTCGTTCATCATCAAAGTAAACCACTTGACTACCATCAGCAGAAATGACAAAGCTACCATCAGAATAAGTACCTAACCAGCGATTCCCTTGCTGATCAATAGCCACCGCTTCAAACTGATCTGTAGTTAGGCTAGGGATAGTTGTACTATCAAAAATTTCGATTGCCCAGGCACCACCATTATCATAAATTCGTCTGGCCCCATGGTTGGTGGCTAGCCAAACATCCCCATTGGGGTCTACAGCTATATCTTCAAAATTAATATAAGGTTCTGCGGGAAGGCGTTGATAAACGGTTGTCCAAGTTTGGTTGGATAAGTCATAAATAGCAATCCCTTCATTATAATCATCACCTTCTTCAAATGTTACCCACACTCGATTTCCTTCAGCTGCAACCAAACGGGGAGGGCCATCAAAATTGACTGGGGCAGAAATTGTATGCCACTGCTCATCAGTCAATTTAAACAGACCGCCATCGTAATTATCATTCAATGCTGCCCAAAGGTCACCATTAGCATCAACGGTTATTTGGGTTGGAGCACCATAATTGTAAGGCTTAGGATTGAAGATAGTCCATTCACCGCTCGGTGAAAAACGGCTAATCTGGGTATCATAACCGGAGCCTTCTTGCCATAAGGGGCTAGCCAATCCGGTTGTGGTTTTAAACGGAGTCAGATGGGCACCCACATCACAACTTGTACCAGCAACCCAGATATTGCCCGCTGCATCATGGGTTACATCATACAAACAATTATCTGTAATACCACTATTATCTCTATGATAATAGAGCCAGGGTGAAATTGAGACGGGAAAACCACTACCCAAGACACCCGTTAAACCACCAGGGGCACTGATGCTGTCATATTCAGCCGCTATCCAACGATTGCCTTGGGCATCTATGGCAATATCTTGAATGTAGTTACTGCCTAGGCCGTCTTGGGCTTCAAATCTATGCCATGTGCCATCTAAAGCACGGACAGCAAGGCCATCATTTCTGTCGCCTACCCAAATATAGCCTTCTTGGTCAACGGTTATCATGACAGCACTATACGACAATTGAGGATAGTCATCTGGATCATAGTGAGTCCAGATGTCATCTTCATTATTTAGGGGAGTGCCATTATCATCAAGTTCAAAGACACCCCAATTATCATTACTAAACCAGTAATGGCCCGCCCCACCAATGGCAACATCGGTCCAGTCATAGTAATTAGAGGAGGTGACAATGTGCCACACATCATCACTGTTATCAAAGAGGTCCTGACCATAATCTAGTACTACTATATCATCATAGGTTACAATCCAAACCAAGCCATTGTCATCAAAAGTTAGAGCCTCAACATAGTTATCGGGTAAACCTGAGTTTTGGGTGTTAAATAAAATTCCAGTATCATCACTTTCGTCTAAGGGGGTGCCCTTATCATCAATGACGCATAAGCCATTATACTCAATTTCAAACCAAAGCCGCCCTTGGGGGTCGATTTCAAGATTGTTGGCATAGGAACCATCAACACAATTATTTGCAGCGGTCCCATAAAATTGGTGGGTAGGGGTTTGAGATGGATTGGTAAAAGGGTCGCCCGCATCATCAAGAATCCAAAGCCCACTATAATTACTAATCCACTTGTAGCCTGTTATGGGCCCATTAGCGGGTTGACTAACGGCTAAAGCTTTGTAACCAATATACGTATCTGTAAACCAGGTGGCCCATTGGCTATTATCTGCTGATAAAACGCTGAGACCATCATAATGGCTGACCCATTTGTTACCTTGTGCATCAATCACAACTCGGTCAGCATTATTGTTATATAAACCATCATCCTCGGTAAAGACCACCCATTGGGGGGCTTCAAAAGTGACGGGGTTAATAATTTGCAAATGTAATGGCCCATCTACTAGAGATGGGCCTTGGTTGTTAATCGTAGCAGTGGCTTGAATCAATTCATTGGTTAGGTAAGTTTCAGCATCGGTTTGGGTTGTTAAAAAGGTTTCTAACCCGGTTAAGCTAAAAGCCTTATAAACGGTGGTGACTTTGTTGGTTGATAAATCGGTGATGTGGCCCAACAAACTGTAGTTTCCGCTTTTAAGCTGGTCAGATAGCGGCATGGCAAAATCAAGCGGAGCATCAACCCGCACCTCATCGCCACTACCCATAACCTGAGCCACCTCTAAACCAAGCGAGTCGTAAATGCTAATATCATAGGTTAGGGTGGTATCAACCCCACCATGATTACTAACGGTAACATGACCTGTTTCGCCAGCAGCCGTTGGGATGGTGGTCATAACCCCGTGTAGCGATGATTCTGGCACATAAAGTTCACCGGGTTGATGGCTTAATTGGCTGCCAGAGGGTAATTGAGCCGTAACTGTGAAGGGATGTAAACCAGGTTCAATAGCTGTGGGCAGTAAAACATTGTAACTTTGGGTTAAGCGTTGTTTGGGGTTAAGGGTTAGGGTGCGGACTTCGTTAAAGGCTAGAGAATCAATATCGAGGGTAAAATCTATATCTTGAACAAAGGGGCCAGGGTTATAAAGGGTTAAATCGACAATAGCGGTTTGGCGCACTTTGTATTCTGGGCTATCGCTGTTAGCTACAACGCTATAACTTAAGGGTAAAGGCGGCGTTTGCCAGTTTTGGTCATCATGTTCATCATTAAGGGTGACATCCAGATAATATTCGCCTTCATAATCGAAAAATAGGGGGGTATTCATATTTAAGGCCAGCGTGGTTTGTTGATTGGCAGCCAGCGTAAAGTTTTGCGGGGCTGTTGTGGCCAATTCTGTATCTTCCGCAAATAATTTAATTTGAGCCTGTCCATTGTTAACATTAATAAAGGGGCTAAGATTGTTAACATCTAAATTAACGGGATGATTACTGCCTGGAATTAGAGTCAAATCAGCGGGGAAGGAGCTGCCTAAAGGGCTGGCAGAGACCCAAAAGGTGGTGTAGTTTTGATTGGGCTGACCATAAGGAACGGCTAATTCAACTTTAACCACCCCACTGTTGGCTGTGGGTGGGATGGTAAAAGGCTCAAAGGTGAAAGGGATGGTGCTGTTGGCTTCTAGCGGCGGGAGCGTTGTTATACTTTGATGGATTTGGACACCTTCGGCATCAACGGCGGTCATGACTACTTTTTGATTGGGTAAATTATAAGCTGTACTAATAACCGTCGAGACTTGAACTGGATTGTTTCGGGCATATTCGGGGGCATCGGTTTGAATATTGCTAAATTTAATGAAATTGAGATAATGGGCGAAAACGGCATAATGAGCATAGGCTCGGGTTCTTCCACCTTCATCTGCTCTGGCCCACAGACGGTCGGTGACAAAAATAGTGGGTGAATAGACAAAGGTACTTTCCTGGCCCGCTGGCACAAATATATCTTGGCTGCTACCATAGTGGAAAGAATATGGCTGACCCGTAGCTGGGTCGATGCCTTTTTCCCAACGATGATGGGGTAAGCCGTAGCGGACCGTGACGGTTTTATCTTCGGCACTGTTATTATAGACATGGAAGGTAAAGGCCGTTTGCTCACCCCGAGGGAAGATGTCAGAGGCAGCCGTGATGTTCAGCCGAATGTCGCCCACAGTAGGCAGGGTTTCTGGCGGGTCGGCAACGGTGAAGGAAGTTTGGGGTAAGCGAGGGCTGATAGATTGCCCACGCTCATTGAGTAGGGTGGTATCAATGCGCCAAAGACCCAAGGGTGCGGTAGCGACGGCATCAAAAAGTACAGTCGTCTCCTCGCCATCTGCTAGGGGAATGGTGGCATCTCGAATTTCTACAACCTCCCGTTTGGGATTAATTAAAGTATAGCGGATGGTGGTTGCATCGCGTCCAAACTCATTGTTAACGGTGACAGGAATTTCAATGGCATCATCTGGTCGATATTCAGGTAAGGAGGCAGGGGCTAAGGCCCAACTGACTAAATCCCGTAAAAGCGTTTTGGTATCGTTGGTCACTTGGCCCCGAGCGGCCCCCCAATCATCATAAATGCTGGTGACAATAATTTGTCCGCCACTGCCGTCGGCAGGCCAGGGATAGATCAGGGTTCCCGGCATACCATTTTGGGTGCGGGTTAAGAGCGTTTCGGCATTGTCAGGGCGGGTGGCAAAGTAACCATCAACATGGGCGGTTAAGTAGCTATGATCAAAGCCAGAGAGCATGGGGTGTTCGGTAGTGAGGAAGAGGGAGGCTCCATAACAACTGTTATCTTCGGCCCAACCATAGCCAGACAGTTGGGTTTCTTCACCCGTGCCAGCGATGACCCCTAAGACGGAGGTGGGTTGCCCTGCTCCGGGTAAAACATTAAATTCATAGCCGTGTTGTTGGGCAAAGGTGACCACGGTGCCGCCTGCGGCGGTGTAAAGCTCTAGCCGTTGTTTGAGGATGAGGGAATTTTCCATACCATACAACCCCCCAGAGGGAATGAATAAGAGGGGGTATTGTTCAGCAGCGGCAATGGGGTCAAAATCACTCTCAAGCAAAACAGCAGGTTCGCCCAGTTGAAAGAGCAGTTGCCACAAGTCATGGGCAAAACTGCGGTTAAGGACAGCCACCCGGGGGATGGTCCGAGAGCCATTGGGGGCTGGAATAAAAGTACCCTTCGGCACAAGCGGTTCAGCATCCGATTCATTTTCATCGGGGTGGTCTCCGCCAGGGCCGGAGCCACCGCCGCCGCTACCACACTGCTTTTTGCCCGGATTGTAAATTTCAATTTGGCTCATATTGCCCGCCCGGTCAAAGAGGCTAAAGGTGGCGGTTCCTTTTTCAGGTGGAACCCAAGCAAAGGTTCCCGCATAAAGAACCCCAGGTTCGGTCCAGGAAAGGTCAAAGGTTTTTGCTGGACTGGCAACGCTGATCAAATAATCCATGCCAATCTCAGTATAGCCGCTCAAGGCAATGCCCACTGGCGTACATTTATCCCAGATAAGCCCCCCATTAAAGAAAGGGATCATTCCTATCCCTTGGCATCCTTCAACAGCTCCTGAATCGCGTACTCCGGTTACGAACTGAAAATCTTCACGGGCACAGGGCAGCCAACCATGATTTTCGGTTAAAGCAAAATGTTGCCAATTATCATTTTCACCGCCGTGAGGTGGACCTACAAACCAAAGAAATCCTTGTACTCTACCAATTTGGGCAACATTGTTAAAAGCATCAACAATCCAACCAATGGGATAGTTATTGGCTGGAACATGAAGTGAGTCAGCATCTTGTTGGTCTACATTACCTTGTGGACCTCGTCCTCCTGCATTGGTGTTTATTTCGGTAATATAGATGGGTTTATTTCCCAAGCCTACAGAAACTATTCTGTTAACCTGATCTCTATAGTTCAAAAAGGAATCGTCTCCCTCCCAGGTCTGACCAATGCCTTCACATGGTCTAGTTGGATTTTGACAATTCGTTATTAAGAGTTCATCATTAGTGAATTGATCTGTATCATCGCCAAAACCATAAGAATGAATAGCAAAACCATCAACCTCGGCCTCTCTACTTTCAATTTCTGCGGCAACATCTGCCACCCAACTTACGGTATCATCTTGATGGGCGGCCTGACCTGCTACTAACAGTTCAATATCATCATAAGCTGAATTTCTCTGCCCATCTTCATCAAGATGAATAGCTCTCCACAGTGCAGCATAACTAGTGGCGTATTGATATGGCCTTATTCCTCCATTATCTCCAATCCCACTGCCATCCTCAAGTCTAGGTTCATTGCCAACACTATAACGCTGAACTTGGTCATGATGTTCATCAATAAACGCTCTAAATTCCTCTACCCACTGAACACCAGCAGGAAAACCTTCCCAATCTGTTATTGTATCTGGCATCACGGGCACAGCAAAGCGACCGGGAGCATCATAACGCACAATAGGAATTAAATTAGCATTAACAACAGCATCAATTTGATGTTCATCGAATTCAGCCATAAGTAAAACATATCCAGCCCCTTCACCATTTGTAGAGGTAGGAAATAGATCTGTAACACCAGCCCCCCAAAAATTAACGCCTCCGAGAAGATTGATTGGTGGTGGTGTGGGAGTAGGAGTAGGAGTCATTGTTGCCGTAGCCGTAGATGTTCCTGTAGGACTTGGTGAAGGTGTGCTAGTTGACGTAGATGAAGGTGTAGTGGTGGCAGTTGGGATATTGGTTGCTGTAGGAGTAGAGGTGGAGGCTGTTGGGGTTGCTCCCGGAGTTGGCGTGAATGATGGCGTAGGTGTTGGTGATGGTGTAGGCGTTGGGGTTTTTGTTATCGCTGGGTCGTCAGGGGTATATGAAGGGGGTAATCCTGTTAATGTAGGAGGCTTCCACACCACCGGTGTTGGTTCTACTGTAGGTGTTCCTTGCGGTGTAGATGTTCCTTGACAACCAGCCATAAAGACGATGATTAACAACAGAAAACTTTGTCTGGTCAATATTCTGCCTATATAGTGAAACATAATTTTGCCTCCTGCCAACTATTTGCTGGCTCAATGAAATTACTTTGCTAACTTAAATCAAGTCGATTAATAATCAGTTATGAATTTTTTCTTAGTTTGGTAACACACCCCATAATCGCAGGGACCCATCTAGTGATGATGAAGCTAAGAATTTACCATTTGGTGAAAAAGTGAGTTGTTGGATATTGGCGGCGTATTTGATAGAAGTTGGTAAAAGTAAGCCTGTCTCTATATCCCATAATTGAATAGTCGATGTTAGAGACCCAATCTGTGATCTTTGGTCACTCATCCCAGCTGCTAAGATTTGACCATCAGGTGAAAAGGTTAAAGTGATAATCCGCCTATCATCTTCCTTCAATGTCCTAATTAATTCTCCCCTTGAAACATCCCATAATTCTATCGTGTCTTTATGGGTTCCAATCGCTAAGGTGTTTCCATCGGGGCTAAAGGCTAGGCTAATGGCAAATGGGCCAACTTTCAAATCGTGTAAAACCTGCCCTGTCTCAGCCTCTAATATAGTTAAGTTTTGTTCGTCTGACCCAAAAGCTAATTTAGAACCATCGGGCGAGAAGGCAAGATGACGGATACCTAGTTCACCACCCCCTGACAAGGTATACAAATTTTTACCTGTTTGAGTATCATATACCCTTCCCCAAACCCGGCTATCCCCCACAGCTACTAGCTGTCCATTGGGAGAAATAGCCAAACTTTTGCCATAACCCGTATCCGCATAAACCTCATAAATGCCCAAGGCTTCATTGGTATTCGCATCCCAAATTCGGATGATATAATCCCAAAATTCAGCAGATACTAGGGTGGAACCGTCTGCTGAAATAGCAAAATCTGTCAGGTTACTGGTATGTCCCGATAAGGTGTTAACTTTATTTCCTGTATCTAAATCCCATAAGTCTATATTAAAGTCAAATGGATTAGTCACAAACAGCGTATTACCTGCTGAAAAAGCGGGTAGAGGGGGTGTATGGAGGGCTAATCCCCAGTCATTACGTTCAAAACCCGTTATTGTCTTAACTAGAACCTCTGTTTCTATATCCCAAATCCGTACAGTTCCATCTACTGACCCAGATATAAGAAACTTGTTATCTGGGGAGAAAGTTAAGCTATTTATTCCATTTGTATGTCCCTTTAGCGTATAAAGGAGTGTTCCCTCAGGAATTTGCCATATTTGTATTACTTTTTCTGAAAGCGTATCAGGCACAGATGAAGGTATAGAGACTTCCGCTGCCAACATAGTTCCATCTGATGAAAAGCTCAAATCACCAGCTAAAGAAGCAGAGGGAAGATGAAGCGTCCGAAAAAGAGCATCTGCGTGTATATCCCACAGCCATATTTCTCCTTCTGGCCCACCTATGGCAAGCAAAATTTCACTCTTGTGATTCTCTAATATGGGTGCAAAGGCCAATGAAGTGCTTCTTCTCTCATAACCCTCCAATGTCTGTAAATGCATTCCAGTCAAAATATCCCAAATCCAAATTGTTTTATCCCTTGATGCTGTTGCTAAAAACCTGTTATCCGGCGAAAGGGCTAAATTTTTGATGGCATCTTTATGGCCTGTCAAGGTCTGTAATAGCTGTCCACTGGCAACATCCCATATCTCTACAGTTCTGTCATTGGTTGTAGCGGCTAGACGTGTGGCATCTGGTGAAAAAGTAGCAATACCTGGCGAGTTGACTACATTACCTTGATAGGCTTGGCGAACTTGGAAACTGCTCAATTGTTCTCCAGTCATTACATTCCATGTTACAAGCCTATTTGCCCCCACATCTGCAACCAAATGCTGGCTATCTGGGGTAAAAACTAAACTGCCAATGAAATTACCACTATTTATGAAACGAAGTTGTACCATTGTTTCAGTGTCATATAACCATACCCCAGCTAAAGTGCCTACAGCTAGAAATTTGCCATCAGGGCTATAAACAATCTGTTTTATGCGGCCTTTACCCCAAATTGCTAACTCTTGGATTTGGTCTACGTTCTCTGGGGTGATGGGTTCGTTGGGTAGCGGTACAGGTGTTCCGGCTAGTACAGGCAATTCTGGGCCGGGGACAAAGGTTTGGGTCGGCAAGGGTAGGGTGCTGGTCGGTTGAATTGTTGGGGTTGGTTCAACCATTGTGCTGCTAGGTGGGGATGTAGTTTGAGAAGCAGGGGGTGAGGGTTCGCTGGGTGGGGGGGTAGAGGTTGAGCTAAAGTCGCAGCCAGCTAATAAGATGATGGTGATAATTATAGTTAAAAGATGTTTCATAATATTTCTCTTTTGTTGGTTATCTCTCGCTAAATTATTCAGCAAAATCTTGGCTTCCATAAATAAGGCATCGGAAATTACAGTGGTTTTAGGCTGAGGGGGCCAGAGTCGTATTGTGCCATCATCGGAACCCAAAATTTATCTATCACTTAGGCAAATCCATGTCCTAATGGGGGTGACGATACACTGAATCGCCGCCCCCATTAGGGCCATCATCTTAAATATTTCTTTCTTATTGATAGTGCCACGTCTGACCGTGCGAGATTAGGATTATAGTATCGGCTCCGTAAACGGCCTGATGATGGGACCGGGCTGGGAGCGGGGTGACAGGCGTAGCTTCTTGCCAACCCGTGGCAGTGGTGTAGTGCCAGGTATCGCCCAGTTGCGTTTTGCCGTTGTCGGGGCTACCGCCAGTCAATACAATATTGGATTGGGCTGTATCTATAGTTAGGCTGTGGCCCAATCGAGCCAGGGGGATGCTGCCGCCGCTCTGTTCAAGCCAAGTGTTGGTCGTCAAGTCAAAAAGCCAGGTATCGCCCAAGGCCGTGCCACTTTCATCTCGACCGCCAAAGAGTAACAATTGAGTTGTGGTTGTATCATAAACCATCGCTGTCAAGGTACGGACAGGCGGTGAGGATACGGGGGTAATATCTGTCCAAGAGCCACTGCTGTAGCTCCACAAATCGTTATAATAGATAGTACCATTATTACCGCCAAACAGATACAAGGTTCCATCTGGGGCTGCTACCAATGTTGCTTGAGTTCGGGCTGGGGGGGTGTTGGATGGGGTTTGTAATGTCCAGTTGAGGCCATCATAGGCCCAGGTTTCGTCTAAGGCGGTATCGTGCTGATCGCTACCGCCAAATAACACCACCTGATTGCCATTGTAGGCCATTACGGCTCCGTAACGGGCCGTAGGGTTTTGAGTGGTGACAATCTGGTTCCAATCCAAGCCATCATACTCCCAGGTACTATCTTCATAAGGGTAGCCTGTGGCATTACCGCCATACAGCACCACCCTATTACGGTTACTATCATAAGCTAAAGCATGGTGGCCCACCACAGCTAAAGTCGGGGGGGTTGTTTGCAATTGCCAATCTCGGGCCGTGGATGGGGTCGATGGGTGGCTTAAGATATAGGCCCGTAAAGATGGGATAAGAGAGAAGTCAGTACTCCAAACATCAATATTATGGCCCTGGATAGCCAGTACGTTTTGACCTTGTTGTAACAAGTCGATGTAGGGCGTAAGGTCATAAACAACTGTTGTTCCGGCTTCGCGTTCGCTGTCGGCTGGGGCATCAAAAGCGGTGTTGTTGACCCCATCAAGGGCAACTTGAGCGCCATTGAGATAGGCCACAAAACCATCATCATAGTCTATTACCAGTTGTAAGCCGGCAGGGATGTTATCTAAGGTAAATTCCCGGCGGGCAAAGACGGTCAGATAGCCCGTGTTCATATCGCTCAACACCGTGGCATCGTCACTGTCACCATAGCCAATGCCGGTGGGGCCACTTAGCCAACTGCTGTCGTCAAAGCTCAGGCTGTTCCAATCGGCAGGCGGGGCTTGAGTGCCTTTAAAGTAACGCCA
>PJEL010003845.1_pt1 | contig 12599 bp, 8 predicted proteins | sample 1853271 | NCBI WGS metagenome assembly PJEL01 (sample SAMN08108733, study PRJNA415343) | Invertebrate metagenome, whole genome shotgun sequencing project. | host: Globobulimina | place: Sweden: Gullmar Fjord | collected 2015-08 | reverse complement strand
GGTACTATCCCCCGCATCAATGGCTGGCGAACCGAGTGATAAGGCAAAGGTCTGTGTATTGCCGCCATTATCAGCCAGGCTCAATAGAAGCGGGTCAGCCGTGGAGACAGGCGTACCACAACTGGTGTGGCTTTCAATTAAGTTGTTGGTGTCGGTGCCTAATATGCCATCATTGACACAATCTTGACCGCTACTGCTATTAGCCAGAATAGTATTTTTTAAGTGTAGCGTGTTGTCGATTTTGTTGTAAATAGCCCCCCCATCCACATTGGCCGAGTTACCAGAGAAGGTGCTGTTATTGACGGTTAACGTACCGCTATTATAGATACCACCCCCATCTTCATTGGCGGTGTTGTTGGAAAAGGTGCTGTTGTTAACGGTTAGGGTGACTGTATTATAAATACCGCCCCCGCTACTACTACTCCCATTCATCGTATTATTGTTAGCAATAGTGCTGTTGTTAAGGGTCATATTGCCACCATTAAAAACACCACTCCCAACGCTTGAAAACCCTGCCACTCCTACATTATCGGCGATGGTGCTGTGGCTGACGGTCAATGTCCCATTATTTTGAACCCCACCCCCCAAAACGTTAACACCGCTGACAATATTCAGATAACTCAAATTGACAGTTTTATCAGGCTTAACCAAAAAAACCCGTACATCACGGTCACCATCATTCAGGCTGTCGCCACTAACCGTAATGGTGTAACCAGAGCCGTCGATTGTCACATCCTTATTAAACTCTAAAGTACTGTTGAGGTAAATGGTATAATCTGCATCAAAGGTGATGGTATCACCGTTGGTGGCGGTGTCGATGGCCTCACGTAAGGAGCAGTTAATGATACATTCGCCGTCATTGGTATCACCGTTGTTATCTACTATGGGGCCTTGGGTATAAGCAGGGTGGATTGTCCAGGCACTCCGGCTACAGCCAGTAACAGGGTCAACATCAATTTGATTATTTTTGAAATAGTAAGTTGGTGTCTCATTTCATTCTCTTAGTTATAACTTTTGCAAACTATTTTACCACAAAATAAAGGGGCTGTCTGTCGTCTATGGTTGACAATCTTGTCACCTAAAGTTGACAATTTGGGCAATATAGGAAGGTCGGGGGTATCACTGTGGGGTTTTTGATTAAAGGTATAGTTATCCAGAAAAGTTTTCCGTAGTGCGTAAAATGAACAGAAAAAACTTATCTGGACAGTTATATTGTATAGCTTTTAAGAAAAAGATTTTGAATGTTTGTTATGCCCAAATGTCTTTATTGGGCATCCAGAGGCATTGAAGACTGGATTCCCGCTAAAAACGTGCGGGAATGACATGTGTAAGTCCATATCTTTATCTGAACATCTATATCATATTTATATTGTTTTGCCTGTTGTAGATATAAGACAATTTCGTGGCGTTTTCTGGACAATTTTAGCTATTTGAGCTAAGTAAGCGTTTAGCCCCCAATTTGATAGAACGCAGATAACGCTGATAAAGGCTGATTTTTTAGGGGGGGGGTGAATGATTATATAGGGGTTTTGTTTAAGAGCAAAATTTACAGAATGATAGAAAATAGGAAAAAATCCGCCACGAATTACACGGATTTTCACTAATTTTTTCTGCTCTTTGGGGTTTTTGGGGGTAAGCAAAGGCTATGATTTTTGTTTCGGCCAACCTGTCAACGGATTGGTAGATGCTTAACGGATAGTTGCAGCTTTATCCGCTAATCCGTTAAGCATCTGTTGATAGGTTAGCCCACTGTCTTATGCGCTTGGCTGAAACGAAGACCAACGCCCATTTTTAAGTGCCTGGGGTGATGATATGCGTTGGTTGGAGCGATGAGACGATTTACGATTGCCGATTTGCCGATTTACGATTGGGGGAGGTTTTTTTGGGGTAAGAGGAGAATGTTTTTGACTCGTTTGAGGTAAATCACTTGCTTTATATTACACCCTGAGTATCATGTCTGACAAAAGGAGCAGCGATGAAAACCGATACCCTATACAATGTTATTGTCATTATCACTTTAGAGTGAGGAGATTACAATGAATAATCCAATTGCTGCTGTTTACGAGAACGGAATTTTACGCCCCCTCACGCCGCTGGCACTTCCCGAACATACTCAAGTGCAGATTTATATACAGTCAAGCACAACCACTGTCGAGGCAACAGCCCACCGGCATCGAGTGCGAGCAGCATTGATCTCTGCTGACTTGAGTTTGCCCCAAACGCATCCCCCCTCCATTCCTCGTCGTTTACATGCCGAAAGACGTGAAGAGTTAGGTCGCTTATTTGCAGTCGGACAACCTCTTTCCGAACTCATCATTGAGGAGCGAGAAGGTCGCTGATGACCGACTTTTACGCCGACAGCAGTGTGCTAGTTAAACGGCACATCCACGAAACAGGAACGGCCTGGTTCCGTATCCTGGCCGACCCCGCTGCCGAGAATGTCATCATTACCGCCCAGGTCGAGGGGTTGACAACTGATAACCCCAATTTACACCCTAGTAGTCAGACCAAAACCCCGAAATCCTAATCGTTGTCTAAAACTCATCCCTCAAGACAACCTCCTCTCACATCCCTCACAAGCAGTTTGAAGCATCGAAAAACCATCAACTATCAACTATCACTTTTTACTTCCCCTACTTATTTTCGCTAGAGTCCTGGCTCATAATCACAATCGGCAGATAGATTGTGGTATCGGTACTGATGGCCGTCGCCGAGAGGGTGAAGGTGGAGGTCAGGCTGTTACTGACATTGCCGACCATATCGTGTGCCTTTACCGTCCAGGTGTAAACCCCATTCGCCAGAGCATTGGTCGGAGTGTAGCTGGTTTGGGTGGTGGTAATACTATCCGTCGAAGCCTGAATCGACAGCCCATCTTCGCTGCTATATATCGACCTGCAAGGTGTAACGGTAGCGGTTTTTGGGTGATGCGGCGTAGCTCAGGGCGGCAAACTCAGATTCCCAATGTTACTAAAATTGTTCACCCTAATTTTTAATGACAATGGGTAAGTAAATGCCCTCAAAGAAACTAAATAGCCAGATTTCGGATTGATCAGCATCAATCCCCTGGCTCAAAAAATCGGAGTCACTGGCAAAGGCCACTTTTGTACCATCGGCGTTTAGACTGGGGTTGTAACTGTCTCTATCTGCCCCATCCGAGGCTGTGGTGACCCGTAAATTACTAAACTGTGCGGCCAACCAAACCTCCACTTAAAAGCATAACAGCGGCCAGAACCAGGCTGGCCATACTCATTAATATTCGTCGTCGTTTTAATATCATTTTATCTCCTTTTCTGAGAACAGAATAAAATTGGCACTTCTTCTGGATACAAATCTAATACAACATTTTTTCACAAAGTTAATTCCCCATAATCACAATCGGCAGATAGACCGTTGTACTCGTGCTGACGGTTGTCACCGAGATGGTGAAGGTTGCCGTCAAACCGCCAGAACTAACATTACCCACCTTATCGTGAGCCGTCACCGTCCAAACGTAATCCCCATTGGCTAGAGCGTTGGTGGGGGTGTAGCTGTTTTGGGTGGTGGTGATGCTATCCGACGAGGCCTGAATCGACAGCCCATCTTCGCTGCTATCGACTTGCAAGGTGTAATAATCAAGGCCGCTTTGGTCGTCGGTTACGCTCGACCAGCTAAAGGTCAGGCTGTCGGTGTTGGTGATGGTGCTGTCGTTGACCGGGGTGATTAAGGTGGGGTCAGGCGGGGCGGTGGTGTCGCTGATAACGGTGAAGCCGACCATATCACTACCGCTACCAGAAGAATGGTCGTAGGTGGCTGTGTTGAGAACAATGGCCCCATAACCCGCTTCATCGGTAACGGTAGCCACAATGGTGAAGGTTAGTGACTCGCTGGCGGTGACAAGACCCGTCCAGTCGAGGTTGCTGCCGCTGACCCCCGTAGGCAGGGTGTCTTGCACGGTTACGTCGTCGGCATCGCCCTGACCATGATTAGCTAAGACAATAATGTAAGTGAGCGGATCACCGGGCACGGCGGGATTGCTACCCGATAAGGCAACCGTTTTGGTGATGACCAGCTTAGGCAGGGCCCCCTTAACGGTGATTAACACCGTTGTGCCGTCGGTCAAGCCGTGCGTATCGGTTACAACCACGGTGATGGTATATAACCCTTTTGTGCCAGAGGTCGGAGTCCAGGTGAAGTGACCGCTACTATCCAATATCATGCCACTTTCGGCATTACTGAGGCCGTAAGTGAGCGTATCCCCATTACCATCGGAAGCGGTTATGCTAAAGGTCAAGGTTTCGGTTTCGGTGATGGTTTGATTGCTGATGACATTCAACACGGGAGCTGAGTTGTTGATGGTTAGGCCTACTTCGGCCTCGTTGTTAGCGGAATCAGTATCGTATGTGGTGGTAATCGTGGCCCTGTTGGTGATGATGACTCCCGCCGTTAGAGGTTGGGTGACGATGGCGGTAATGGTGATGATGCCGCCAGCACCGATTGAAACCGCAGAGGTCTCAAAGACCTCTGCGGTTTGGCTGCTGAACGTCCGTGTAATGACCACATCCCCACTGCTGATGACTTTTTGCACAGTCAGGCTAAGGGGTAAAGTATCGGTGATGACCGCGTTTTCATCAGCATCAGCACTCCCAATATTGCTAAAGGTCAGGGTATAGGTGATGGTTTGGCCCGGTTGGACGCTGGCAGGCGTGACGGTTTTGACCAGATTTAAATCAGCCAATGCACCCGTGCCAGAAATGACAAAGGTGTAGGGAGTCTCATCCGCATCGTTGTTGGCAATGGTGACGGTGTCGCTGAAAGTGCCCGTACTTTGGGGGGCGAAGGTCAAGGTAAAGGTGGTGCTTTGGCCTGACGACAAGGTGGTCGAGGTCGGTTGGGTGACGGTGAAATGGGTGGCGTTGGTCAGGGTAACCGATGGTGAGCCAGCCAGGGTCAAATCAGCCGAGCCATTGTTACTGATAGTGAAGGTGTGGTTGAGCGTGTTGCCGATAGCCAATGAGCCAAAGTCGGTATCATCCAAGGTGTCAGGGCTACTATCGCCGTTGTCGATTTCCTGCTCTTGACCAGTAACCATAATCTCTGGAGGAGGCGTGTTGCTTTGGCGTTCGTAAGCCCCCATATCCACAATCGGGACGCTTCCATTCCCGGTATCAACCACGCCCGTATCATCATAGAAGCGGGCGTTGCCGTCTAAGTCAGTGCTTTCCGCAATGCTGTCATTATCACCACTATCAATGGCGGGTGAATCAGCAGATAGTTGCAAGTCGTCATCCAGGGTGCCGGTGATGCCGTCTGTGCCGAGAGCATCGGCAAAAAGCGGGTCGGTGGTCACGATGCCGGGGCCGTAGGTAACAGCAGCGGTTAAACCGGAATTGATAATCGTATTGGTATCACTTTGGATGAGGGTATAGCTGATGACTGGTGCGGCCCACTCATTGTAAAGCTGTGTGCCGCTGAGAGTAGCTGTATTGCCCCATAGGATGACGTTGGACAGGCTGGGGCCGCTAGTAGCAAAGATGTTCCCATATTATAAATTGCTCCGCCGTTGGCCGCAGCATTGCGCGAGAAGGTGACATTGACCAACGTAGGGCTACAAATCTCGTTGGATCCTGCATTATTGCCCATCGCCCCCCCGTTTGCGACCGCAGAATTGCCGGAAAAGAGTACATTGGTCAAACGGGGCCAGCCATCGCCGGTGTTGTTATTGTACATCGCTCCACCATCGCTGTCAGCCCGGTTGCCGTAAAAGCGGACGTTGGTCAACGTGGGACGACTAAATGTTGAGTAAATCGCGCCGCCGCCTGTACCGGCAACGTTACTAATAAAGGTGGTATGGCTCAATATGGGGCTGCTCGTGCCGATGTCGCCACTACTTTTAGCAAAGTTATACATGGCCCCCCCACTACCAGTGGCCGTGTTGCCAGAGAAGGTAACATGGCTCAGCAGGGGAGAACTGGTCCCCCCCTCAGCGGCATTGTTGTAGATTGCCCCGCCACTGTCAGTAGCGGTGTTGCTCAAGAAGGTGACCTCAGTCAAGATGGGGCTGCTATCGCCGCTGCGTGCCCCCGAGTGTGTGCGCCAACCGTAGTTATAGATCGCTCCCCCATTTTGGGCCGAATTATTCACAAAGCTAACCTGATAGAAGGTGGGTTTACTTGACCCCTGTAGTACCCTAGTGGCAATTGCCCCCCCGTTTTCGGTGGCACGATTACCGCTAAAGGTGACATGGCTCAAGCTGGGGTGGCTATTGCCACCAGAGTCAACTCTAAGAAACATCGCACCGCCAGACTTCGCCAGGTTGCCAGAGAAGGTGACGTGACTCAAACTGGGGTTGCAAACAGAAACCACAGCTCCTTTGCAGTAGAAGCCGCCTCCTTCCCCATCAATCCCACTGCCAGTGGCATGTCCGGCGGTGATGGTAAAGCCATCCAGGATTGTATCTTCAGTGATGGATGCAACGTTAGAGCCATCAGCTAAAACAACATGGGTGTTGTTGCTGCCACTAATGTGGTCGGTCGCGGTCACCACCCCATTGGTATCGGTTAAATCATCGCCGCCGATATCGCCGCTAAGAACGGTCAGATTGGTGGTATAGTTTCGCTGAGATCGTACTGTTTCGTTCCCGGCAAAGCCGCCGTAAAGCTGGATGTCATCAGTGAGAGTGAAGGTATCACTCTGGGTCAGACCGGGGGTGTAGATACCCTGGGCCACCCAAATCTCAGCCGGGCCGCAAGCTCGGGCCAGGGTCAGCCCATCTTGCAAATCAACAAAGGCATCGGCCCAGGAGTGACCATTGTTTTTGCCGCTGGCAGCCTGGTTAACGTAGATGGTGGGATTGATACAGCTACTACTTTGCCGCTCGTAGGCCCCCAAATCTACCACCGGAGCGCTACCACTACCGCTGTCCACCATCCATGTCAGGCATCATAATATCAAGCAATATTAAATCGGGAGGGTGCTTTAGGGCCGTAACCAAGGCATGGGCTCCAGTGGGTGCCGCCCGAACTTGGTATGATTGGTTCTGTAACAACTGCATAAGCATATGCAAATTTTCGGGCGTATCATCAACAACAAGAATATTCGCTTTTTTGAAAAAATCTTCCATTATAAACTCCATTACCTATTTGGTAGAGCTTGTTTGTTCAATGACGGCTAAGATGGTGCTATACTCAAAATTATTAATTAATCGACTCAATGTAGCGGCTATGTCTGGTTGAGATGACTGGATGTCATTGATAATCTCATTAGCCCACATTACATCACTTAGCTCAATAGCCTCGACCATACTATTTAGCTGAGTGGGAGATAAAAGAGCCATCAACTCAGGTGTTAGCGTATTATTACTCATTTCATTGCTCATCAGCAAATCGCTTGGTGTTTCATAGACAAATTGAACCCCAATATGTTGACTCATCATCCGAAAAAATTCAACATTACGAAAGGGCTTGCGTAAAAAATCATCACACCCCGTCGCTAGAATGTTAATTTTTTCTTCTTCAAAGCTACTGGCGGTTAAGGCGATGATTTTTGGATTTACAATTTTGGGGTCGCTCTCTGTATAATCTCGCTGATTTGCTAACTCTTTAATAATACGAGTGGCTTCGTAACCGTCTAGTAGGGGCATACGCATATCCATCCAAATCAGGTGGGGCTGAAATATTTGCCAAATTTCAATGGCTTGCTGACCGTTTTCAGCTTCTCTTAAATCAAAACCAAGCGGATCCAAAAGTTGATGCAAAAGTAGTCGATTATTGAGGTCATCATCAACAAATAATAGACGGTAGTAAGGTTGGTTGGGGGCCAGACCCACCACGCGATTTTGTGATTTTTGCGACTTAAGATCGCTTGGATTTTGGATTTGACTATTTTCGACGATCTCAACTGGGATATCGAAAGTAAAAGTCGCACCTAGCCCACCTTTATCTCCAAGTTGATGGGTTGGACTTTCAACCTTGATGGTGTCACCACCCATCAATTGCACAAATTTACGACTAATGGACAAACCCAAACCGGTGCTTTCTTGAGCTTGATGCCCCGTCTTGGTTTGGGCAAAGGCTTTAAACAGATTAGACATTTCTTCGTGTGCAATGCCAGGGCCAGTGTCGGAAACTTCAAATTGGAGATTTTGTTCCTCACTCAATCTCTTTACTTGTAGGGTAACTCTCCCTTCTTCTGTAAATTTAATAGCATTATATAACAAATTAATCAACACTTGCCGCAATTTGATTTCATCAGTACGAATAGCACGAGGGAGATTCGACGAAAGCTCAAAAGTTAGAGATATTTGTTTATTTTCGGCTCGTAAACGAAACATATTTTCCAACTCAGTCAACATTTGATGCAGATCAAACACATTTTTATCAAAGATCATCCGACCCGCCTCAATTTTAGAAAGCTCCAGCACTTGATTGATGAGGGTCAGTAGGTGTTTGCCACTATAATTAACAATCCCCAGATTTTTCCTGTGCTTTGCAGGGAAGCTCGAATCCTGATCCATTAGTTGGGTAAAGCCCAAAATAGCGTTGAGGGGGGTACGCAGTTCATGGCTCATATTGGTCAAAAAGATACTCTTGGCCTGATTAGCTGCATCGGCAACCTCCTTCGCTTCGGCTAAGGCAAGCGTTTGTCCCTCCAATTTATCCCGTTGTTGTCCTAACTCGGCTGCTCGTTCTGCTAATATCTGATTGGCATCTTGCAAAGCCGCCTCGGCTCGCTGCCGTTCGGTTAATTCTTGCTGGGCAAGACTATATAACTGGGCGTTATGAATGGCCACCCCCACCTGATTAGTCAAGGGACGGAGCAAATTGGCAACCTCTTGGTCAAAACTGGCCAACTTATCATCCTGCACATCAAAGACACCAACCACCACAGCTTCCATGCCAAGCGTAATGGGGATGACCATTTCAGAGCGGGTATTGGGTAAAAGCGGATGGGGTAACCAATTTTCCGCCTCATGGACATTATCAACGATAATAATTTCACAGGTACGAGCAGCACGGGCCACTAGGCTTTGGGGTGCGTCCAGACGAATAATGTCGCTACTGGTTCTTCTTATCTTAGCCCCCGTTCGACCAACACCCTCAGTCGCTATCAGTTTTTCGCGTTTATCATCGAGCAAGAAAATATCGATATGATAAAAATTGAATTCGTTTTGTAAATAGTTAACCACATAGTGCAATAGTTCATTCAGGTCTAAAATGGCGGTCAACTGCTGGCTGATCTCGGCACTGGTTTCCAGAGTGTGGGTTCGCTCACGAACACGGTCTTCCAGAGTTTCAAAGACATGACGCAGATGCCCCGCCATTGTAGCAAAAGCCTGAGCCAGTAGACCAATTTCATCGTGTGTTTCAACTGCAATCGTGTGACTCAAATCCCCTGCGGCTATAGCGGTAGCTGCTTGAGTTAGGTTAGAGATAGGGTGGGTGATGCTGCGGGCGATGAAAAATCCTATGCCAATTACAAGTAACATAGCCATGCTTGTGATGATTAGGACTGAATTGCGAAGCTGGTCAGTCGCGGCAAAGGCTTCCGCTGTATCAATCTCGGCCACCAAGGCCCAGGTCTGATTACCGAACGTCATGGGGCGGTAGGCACTAAGGGCCGAGACACCCCGAGAGCCTATGACTTGAGCAACGTCCGTTACCCCAGTTAGAGCCTGTTGCACCGCCAAGCTGTCCACTTTTTGTTCAAGAATGGTACTCTCAGGACTGAAACGAGAATCGGTACGCATGAATTTATCTGGGCCTACCAGGTATATCTCCCCTGTCTGGCCCATAAAACTAGGGCGACCCTGCACCAACGCATTGACCCTCTCGATGGAAAGTTGGTAAATAAGAACACCCATATTTTGATCATCGACCACAATAGGCGTACCAACAAAGCTGGCGGGAACTCTATTAGAAGGCCCATAAGGGGAAAAATCGGTAAACTTGATTTCATGGCTATTGGTACTACTGCGTAGACTCTGAAATAGGTCGGCAATGTGGGTGTTACGATAAGGCCCGGTCAACAAATTGGTGCCAAAGTCATCTCCTTTGTCATAGTTGTACACCACAATACCCTCAGGCGATACTAAGTAGAGGTCGTCATACCCCATTGTCTCAACAATTTCTTTAAACAGATCGTTGTAGTGGGCGTGGGCCAGGTCATAAGACGTATTGTGGCCCGAATCGACTAAATCTGGGTTTCCCAAGTAACCCAATCGCCGAACGGCATAAAAGTCGTCTGTCAAGCCAAAGGTTTGAATTGCTTCGATAATAGTCGGAAATTTGGATACCAAGACAATGTTCTCTTCTACCAACTGAAAAAATGCTTCAATTCGCTCAACCTTCAAATCGCGTACCGCGACCAGTTGCTTGGATACCTGCTCAGACAGGGCGTTTTGTGATTGAATAAAGGTCAACCAGCCCACAGCCAGCAAAGGGATAATGGAAACAGCCAGGAAAGCCAGAATCAATCTGGTCTGTAGCGAGCTAAAGAAATTAATATTTCTCCTAATTTTAGTAGTTAATACTTTATTGTTCATCAGCGTCTTCCTATAATTACTCTGACGTGGCTGCTATGGCTTGATTTGCAGGTTTGCTTGTTTGAATTCCTCGGGCCAGACGACCACTTTCTTACCCTCTATATATTGAAGCACAAAGTAGGTAAAGTAGCCTTTACCGACAAGCGGATCAGGCATAGTTTCTGGGGTGTATTTGTATCGGGGGCTGTACAATGCCATCGCTAAACGTGAATTGGCCGCTTTGTATTTTTTCCTGACCAAACTTGTATAGAGTTTGGCTGTTCAACTCACCATGCTGTTCTAAAGTGGCCTGGGCAACTTGGATGAAAAAGTTGGCGGCATCATAAGCCATGCCAGCACTTGTTGGGCTAGGGTAACTATTCCATCTGGCCTCATACGCTTCGGCAAATGCTTTTCCCTCGTCAGTTACCCAGGGTGGAATGTGATCTAAGACGTAGTTAGATGAACTGCCAGTTAATTCATACCAATTGCTGGTCCACCCCAAGCCAGCGGCTATAATAAGTGATTTGAGACCGACTTCATCTATCTGTTTGACCAAAGCAATTCTGGAGTCTACACCCGTACTGGTTATCCCTATCAAGTCGATATCTTGCTCCTTGAATTGGTTCAGTACAGTGTTAAACTCGGTCTGATCCGGTGGAAAGTATTGCTCGGCTACAATTGTCCAACCCGCATTTTCCAGATCACGCTTTAGACCAAAGCTAAGACTGTGCCCATAGTCGGTGTCTTCCATATAAATAGCGGCTCGTTTCTTTGTCGCATTCCATAGCCCAGCGGCTATCGCCGATTCAACAGCCTCAACGTAACTACGGGTCAGGTAGTTGGCAGGGGCTGGCAGCATCTTAAAGTTCCAATAGCCATATTTTTCTGGATTGGCCTGGATTTTATCATTAACAAGTTCGGTAGCACTCCCGACGAAAAAGTGAGGTATTTTATATTCGGCTGTTACCTCCATGACTGCCACAGCGACTGAGCTATGCCAGTTCCAAAGACCAGCCTGGATACCATCCAGACGAACAGCTTTGTCATAGGCGTTAGCGGCCTCATTGGGGTCAGATTGAGAATCGACCCAGACCAACTCAATTTTATAATCACCGATTTTATAATCAACCTGTTCAAAGGCCATCTTAATAGCATTTCTGTCCTGTTCACCAGTTGCCGCACTGAGGCCAGTGAATGGGCCTAATACACCCACCTTTAGAATTTTTTCCTCATCAATGGGGGCAGGGGTAGCTTGCGGTGGGCTACACTGAGCAGCCAAGCTGGTCAAAAATATTATCATCCATAATAAGGATGGTATTTTGGCATTTATCATTTTCTTCCCTTTTGCTAAAGTTTCACTCTAATGATTAACCTTTTGAATCAGAGCTAAGATTCTTTCATATTGTCAGTCCTAATTATACCACAAAACTAAATGAGGCTTTTAAGCGTAGTATTGCTTGATTTCTGAACATAAAAAAAGACCCCTCGGCAATTATTGGAGAAGCCGGGAAAACCCCTTATGCTTTAGTGCCCCACGCAGTGGGCTTGGGGATGAAAGGCCAGCATCTTTTGCCATCTGTGCTCAAATCGGCTTCTCCCTGGAGAAACCCATTGAGCTAGCTGAAGCCCAAGATGTTTACACTTGGGTTTCTCACCGAGGAGCCTTTTTGGTCGCTATTTATGGCTACTGATTATTAATCGAAAATTCAAAGGAAAAGTTGTCGTTGTAGGCCAGGGTCAGGCTGGTGATTTTATCAATGTCCTGTGGCAACAGCGAGTTTTCCCCCGCTAGGACATCTTCATTAAATAGCTGAAAGTTGGTTAGGGCGACTGGGGGCAAATAGCTTTGGGGCTGAAGTTGGTGGGGATAAAAGGCAGAGAAGCCGGTATTGTCTGACCCGCTTATAAAAAATTCACCACTGTGCGGGTTGTAGTACCAGGTTTCACCAGGATGGAAAAAACCATCCCGGTTATCATACTTTACTAGAAAAGCCGGGAAAGCCCCTGTGCTTTAGTGCCCCACACAGTGGGCTTGGGATGAAAGGCCAGAATCTTAGCTTTATCATAAGCTCAATCCGGCTTTTCTTTAAGAAAAACC
>PJEL010003844.1_pt1 | contig 12601 bp, 8 predicted proteins | sample 1853271 | NCBI WGS metagenome assembly PJEL01 (sample SAMN08108733, study PRJNA415343) | Invertebrate metagenome, whole genome shotgun sequencing project. | host: Globobulimina | place: Sweden: Gullmar Fjord | collected 2015-08 | reverse complement strand
GACACTGGGTGGTGAAGTCAGCAGAAAGGACGGGATGTTTTACAAACCATCCTATGTGACTGTGGATAAAAAAGGGAATCTCTTTGTTACTGATGCCTTTAATTTCAGGATACAGGTATTTGATGATGAGGGTAATTTCGTTAAGAAGATCGGGTATGCAGGTGACAGGCTCGGTACATTTGCAAGGCCAAAGGGCATTGCAGTCGACAGGGAAGAACATCTTTATGCCGTAGATACGGCTTTTGAGAATGTCCAGATCTTTGACATCGATTCAACATACCTGCTGTTGTATTTCGGGGGTTTTGAAACCGGACCCGGCAGTATGTACATGCCCCACAGCATCCATATTGATTATGACAACATTGAATATTTCCAATCCTACGCGGATAAGAATTTCAAGATAGAGTATCTCATATATGTGGGCAACACTCTGGGGTTCAGAAAATTAAATGTATATGCATTCGGCAGCTGGGTAGGACCGCCCATTTCTGAAGAAAACTAATAAAAGAAGAGACCGGCACTGCGAGTTCCCGATATGTATAAGACAGGAGCTTAGTGATCTTATAAAAAAACAGCGTGGTAATTAATTATTACCAAATCAGTTTTTCATTCATGAAAAAACATTTACACGTGATGTACAACCAACGGTGGATAATAATGCTAATTGTCATTCTATCAGGTGTTACACCCGCAGCATCATACGCTTTAAAGGGTCTGTTTTATGAGATTAAAGAACCCGAACTCGGCTATTCCCTCTCATATGAATTTGATAATGAAGAGAGGACAGGGGCAACACGTGAAGATGACAATGTAAGTGAAACGTTCACTGAGCAGATGGATATAAAAACAGGAGGGTGGCTCATTTATGATAGGCTGATGACATATAGTCTCAGGCTTTCCCCAGAGTGGGAACAAATGCGTCAATATACTGATGATGATCTTGAGAATAAATCAAGAAATGCCACACTCGCATACTATGCATCTGCAACATTTCTGCCAAAGAAGCCATATACTTTAGATGTCTTCGGAAGCAAGAGCACATCGACCTTTACCACGACCTTTGCGGAAAAAAGCAGAGCTGTCAGTGATTCCTACGGAGCCACTCTTAGCCTTAAATATGACATACTTCCGACGACGGCAAAGTACCGCCACGAAGAGAGCACACAGACAGGCTTTTTCTCGAGTCAAAAGGAGTTCGACAGGGTTAATCTTATAATAAGACATGACAAGTTCCTCGGTGAATCAGAGTTAACTGCCTCATACTCGGACGGGTCCACATCTTTTAGAGATGTAAAAACTGAAACCGAAACGAAGAACACAGCATTCCGAAACAACTACGCATTCAACAAAAGTGCGAGACTCACTTCACGCTATTCCTACAATGAATCCACAGCAGGTGGTTTTTCAACAGGCAGGAGCAATTTTCACGAGGCGCTAGACTGGGAACCTAATGACAATATGAGAACACACTCTTCATTCCGATACAGCAACACTGAATTTGAGACATTCCGCAGCGAATCAGCAGAACTCGGATTCAACTTAAACACACTGCTCTATGAAAAGGTAGCAACATCACTTTTTCTCACAGGCTCATCAAGCCGGGCTGCCGGGCTTAAGGAGCATGACTATGGGGCTGGAGTCGGTCTTAAATACAGCAAAGAAATCTCGCTGGGAAAATTGGGATTATCTACAAGACACAGTTACAGCATTAATGACCGGGACGCTGAAAGTGAATTCAACGATGTCAAAGATGAGTCTGTTACACTTACCTCCGGCCCGGGCACTGAGCTGATTCGAACAAATGTTGTAAGCAATTCGCTAGAGGTAACTGATGCAACAGGTGCAATTGAATATAAAAAAGATGTTCATTTCAGCGTCAGGGAAGTCGGCAACTCGACGATAATCAGCCGTATTTCCATTGTCCCTATTACCGAGTCCATCCCTCCGATAGCAAACGATGAAACCGTTCTTGTGGACTACATTTATCAGACAAACGCTACTTATGATTCCTCTACGTTTTCAGAATCTTATAAAGCTGACCTGTACCTCTGGTCCGCTCTGAGACTTGCGTATTCCTACAGCCACACCTCTCAAGAGATATTATCAGGCATTGCACCGGACGAACCAGTAGATGACGCAACGCATTTGGCAAGCGCAGAACTTTTATGGAAATGGAGCAAGACGACTGCCGAGTATGAATACAGGGACATTACGAACCTCCCTTCTGAAAGCGTGAGAGTCGGTCAGTCAATATCATTTTCTCCTCTAAGCAGCATATTTTTTAGCTTGTCAGGAGGTTACGGCATAACAAATTTTATTGATACGGATGAAACTAACAGAGTGTACAAAGCGAATTCCAGTCTCCAGTGGTTCCCTTCGAGAATATTAAACTGCAGTTTTGAAGGCTTCTTCATCGAGCAGGACGGTGATATAATCAAAACAAGAGAGAAAGGTATCACATCCCTGCTTCGGTATTCCTTGGGAATACTACAGCTGTCGGCAGAATACAGGTTCGGAAATTCAATAGACCTGGTAAGCAATGAAGAGAGAACAAATAACTATTTTTTATTCAAAGTTGTAAAGAACTCATCGTAAAGACTTTTAATCAGGGTAAACAAGAGGATAATGAAGCATGATAATAAAATCATTTAAGATGCTAATGTGGAGCACTAAAGGAATTTTGAAATCCATATGTTTCCTTCTGTTTTTTTCTTTCATAGCGACGGGATGCTTTCAAAATGTTGTGCAAAGAGAGCCCCTCCCTTCTATCACATGGCCCCAGGCGCCCGATCAACCCAGGATTCGTTTTATCAATTCAATATCAAATCCAGCTGACACAAACATAACCGAAAGCTCCGCTGAAAAGTTTCTGAATTATTTCTGGAAGAAGAAGACTCCACCTGTCTCATCCCCTCATGGGGTAACTGTTGATTCAGAAGGAAGGCTTTACGTTGTAGACACCTGGATAAAGAGGGTCCATGTTTTCAATGCTCAGGAGAATAGCCATTCGACCTTTCCTGAAAAAGGTGCCGCCCTTAAATTCCCAATAGACATTGCAGTCGCCCGTAACGGCAGAATTTTTGTCTCTGATTCTCAGGAAGCGGTCATAAACGTATTCGAGAATCAAGGCTCCCGGTTTGTTGGAGAGCTTGGAAAGGGATTCCTGAAGAGGCCGACCGGTGTTGTCGTGCATGAAATAACGGGAGATCTTCTGGTAGCCGACACGGTCAGCTCCGAGATTATCCGCTATGACATTGAAACACTGAAATTCAAAGGCAGGTTTGGAACTGAAGGCAAAGGACAGGGTATGCTGCATTCACCTATAAGTATAGCTGTATCACTCGAAGGAGACATCATAGTATCAGATTCCCTTAATTTCAGGGTCCAGGTATTCGGTTCGGACGGAACGTTCAAACATGCCTTTGGCGAAGCCGGCGACGGCCCCGGTTATTTTGCGAGACCAAAGGGAGTCGCTTCTGACAGCGACGGAAATATATATGTTGTTGACGCCCTATTTGATAATGTACAGATGTTTGACAGCGAAGGAAGACACCTTATGGCCTTTGGCAGCCCTGGATATGGATACGGTAAATTCTGGCTTCCTTCAGGGATATTTATTGACAGCAATGACAGGATCTATGTATCCGATACTTTTAACAACAGGATCCAGGTTTTTGAATACATGAAAGGAGACAGCCCCTCACAATGAAAAGATCAACTCGTCTTATTCAAAAAATAGTCGTAATACACCGAGAATCCCTGAACTATATTCTCATACTCAGTCTGTCAATATTATTTATCATAGCAGCACCTCTTTACGGAGATGATATTCTAAATACAAAGCATAATCTTTCAATATCAGGGCCGGGACAAGTAAAATCAACCACTGAAGTAGAAGTATGTATCTTCTGCCATACTCCTCATAAAGCATCCCTGGACATGCCGCCCCTTTGGAACCGCTCCTTTTCACTAGCTAATTACGCACCCTATCAGAGCACATCAATATATGCGAATGTCGGACAGCCTACGGGGGCTGCAAAGCTCTGTCTGAGCTGTCATGACGGGACCATTGCTCTGGGAGCGCTGAACACCAGACCATCAGAAGTTCCTTTTGAAGGAGGCCTGCGTTTTATGCCGCTGGGACCGACATTAATTGGGACGGACCTAACAGATGACCATCCGGTATCTTTTGTTTTTGACAACCAGCTGGCAGCTGACAACGGCCAGCTTCATAATCCGGGAACTCTTCCTGCTGAAGTAAGACTTGACAGTAATGGCATGGTTCAGTGTACTTCATGTCATAACCCTCATGGCACCTCAAATCCCAAGTTCCTGGTAAAATCTCGAAGTTACTCTGAAATCTGCAAGTCATGCCATGAGAAGAGCGGGTGGGACGTCACCTCGCACTCAACGGTCTCTGCTACTTGGAACGGCACCGGAACAAACCCCTGGTTTCATACACCCTTTACCACAGTTGCTGAAAATGCATGTGAAAACTGCCATGACCCCCACTCAGCTGGTAGTGATGAAAGAATACTGAATTACTTATTCGCAGAAGACGTCTGCTTCGCCTGCCATAACGGCAATGTCGCCAGTACGAATATTGAATCGCAGTTCGTCAAGCCGCATGTACACCCTGTAATGGATTACACGGGTATTCACAGTCCGGCAGAAGACTTTACCGGTTCAGTCCAGAAACATGTAGAATGCATGGACTGCCACAATCCCCACTTTGCAAACAGCTCTAATCCGCCATCCGGAGCACCGGAAGTCTCAGGCAGGAATCAGGGAGTAAAAGGCATAAGCTCTTCAGGACTGCCTGTTGAAGAGGCTTCAAATCTGTATGAGATATGCTTCAAATGCCACGGCGACAATAATGTAAAGACAATTGCCCCTGTCAACAGGAGTATATTCCAGTTAAACACACGGCTTGAATTTGACCCTTCAAATCCATCCTATCACCCTGTTGAAGCTCCGGGGGCAAACTCCGACGTGCCCAGCCTGAAATCAGGATTATCTGAAAACAGCATCATATACTGCACTGACTGTCACAATAATAATGATACCTCCGGCCCTAAGGGTCCCCATGGCTCGAAAAACCATTATATCCTGGAAAGACGGTATGACCACCGGGACAACGTTGAGTTCAGCCAATCACGATATGCAATGTGTTTCAAGTGTCACAAGTGGGATACAGGAAACAACGGGGATTTAAGAGATGCAGAAACGTTTGAGCATAAAAAACATATGGAAAATGCTGACGCAGCGTGTTTCGTCTGCCATGACCCGCACGGCGTCAGCAGCACACAGGGCAATTCCGTAAATAATGCCCACCTCATTAATTTCAATCTTGATGTTGTTCAGCCTCTCCCTGGCGGCCCAATGCCGGTTCCAACCTACGAGTCGCTCGGCAAGACACGAGGCAGATGTTCCTTAATGTGTCATGGAGAAAGGCATGACGATAATAACGGATGGAGGTCATACAATTGTCCATGCTAGATCAAACCTTCTCGGCAGCACCATTGTTAATCACTTCGTGTAAAGGATAGAGAAATGGAATATAAATCCATAATATTGTTAGTACTCTTAATAATGCTTACAGCAGCTTCCGGATTATCAGATGATAAGATAGAAACTTCGGATAAGTTTCACAAAGGGACAGTTAAAAAAACCGAACCGGCCGGACCATATTTATATTTACTCGTAAACGTGGACGGCAGAGAATTCTGGATCTCAACAATTGCAAAATACCTGCCTGAGGACATAACTCCGGGAGATAATATCGAGTACACAGGCGGACTGCTCATTCAGGGATTTAACAGCCCTACCACGGCAAAGTCATTCAAGTACATTTTGCTGGTTTCTAAAATAAAGGTTATAAGGGCAACATCGAATTCTGATTGAATATATCCAAGATTCAAATACTAATATCACTTCCCGGCATTAGAATATAAAGTCGGAGAAAATATATTTTAAAGAGGTAATTAAATGGTACACAAAAAACACAGCACAGGCCGTCATTCTATAAAGGGCTTCTTTCTGATACTTCTGATCAATGCGGTTTTTCTATTTTCCGGAGTCGTGGTTAATGATATCTTAGCCACAGAGACGACAGCGTCTGAAACAACAAACGGTGAAGAAGACGGCAATATAAAGGAGCCGGATGATTATACAAAGGGCAAAAAACTGTATGACGGATTATGCTCCACATGCCACGGCGAAAAGGGAGATGGAAAGGGTCACGCCTACTCGTTTACAATACCTAAAGCAAGAGATTTTACATCGGGTATATACAAGTTCCGCTCAACGCCATCAGGGCAGCCGCCGACAGACGAAGATTTCATCAGAATCACAAAAAGGGGAAATCCGGGAACATCCATGCCTGCATATGGAACGAAGATCAGCGACGATGACATCATGCTCGTCGTTAATTATATTAAACAGGAATTTGCCCCAACGGTCTTCAAAATAAAACAGACCCCCTATGTAATCGGGGACCCACCTCCTACAACGCCTGAACTCATAAAGCAGGGAAGAGAGATATACGTTAAAAGCGATTGCTCGGACTGCCATGGCAATTATGGTAGAGGTGACGGCGATATGGGATGGAACGAAGACATGAAAGATACCTGGGGTGACAGGATATATCCTGCGGACCTAACTCACCCTTGGGAGCTAAGAAACTTTGCAACTGTAAAGGACCTGTTCAGGACCCTGATTACGGGTTTAGACGGAACACCCATGATATCATACAAATCCGAACATTCAGAAGATGAACTATGGGCCCTCGCACACTATTTAAAATCAATACAGAGAGAGCGGGTTACTAATAATATTCTGCCAATTAAGAAAACGACTGAAATCCCGGCTTCAACAGATGATCCTTTATGGAGCGGCACTGAGTATACCGACCTGACAATTGGAGGGAAAATATTATTCGGCCACTCCCTAATACCCAGGGCAACTAATGCAAGACTGCGCGGTGTTCATACCAACTCAAAGATTGCTCTCATGCTCGAATGGAATGACAAGATGCCTGACAACAGCAATGAAAAAAGTATTCCTGATTCCGCCATCATGTATTTCCCATCGATAATCAAGAACACGAACCCCTGGATAGACAAGGGGGACAGAAGGAGTGTTTTTGATGTATGGAAATGGAACGCTGCTGATGACCGAGCCACTGAAGCCGTCAGAAAAGGCAGCCGGGAATCTAACAAAAAACGCTCAAAAGTCATGACCGTATCAACTTATAAAGACGGCATGTACAGGGTCATATTTATACGGGACAAAAGCGCCAGCACCGAAGCCGCTATCAAATTTGATTTAGGCAAGGAAATATTATATTCGGTGATAATTAACGACGGAGATAATAAGGAACGCGGTAACAGGGGCGGTGTATCAGGCCAGAAAAGAATTATTCTGGAATGAACCGGCGTTTTATAACACACAATAAAATACTATTCCTCCTTCTTCTTATGCTGGCGGGAGCTACCGGGTCGGCATACTCCGAACCGTGGTACTGGAAATTCCGCCCCGGACCTCCGCCCGAACGCTACGGGAATATACTTATAAGCAGAGTTTCAGATAGTGCAGGAGTAAAGCCCGCCTCATTCTCCCACTGGATGCATCGCTTAAAATATACCTGCTGGGTGTGCCATACAGAACTCGGTTTTAAGTTAAAGGTCAATACGACTTTGATAACGGAAGATGGAAATAGGAACGGTAAATACTGCGGGGCATGTCATAATGGAGAGATCGCCTTCGGGCACTCAGAGGATAATTGCCACAGATGCCACAACGGGGATATCGACTATGGGAAAAAGAAATTCAATGGTATGTCCAATCTTCCATCAGCAGCATACGGCAACGGGATCGACTGGGTCGAGGCATTAAAAGACGGATTGATAAATCCCGCGTCATATTTTAAAGACGACAGAATTGCAGTGCAATCAAATAAAATGCTGACTATTTACTCAGGGTGGATGTGGACGAATTCTCATGTACAGTTTTCACATGAGATCCATGGAGAGTGGCTTGGATGCTCTAACTGTCATCCCGCAATCTTCAAACTCGAATCTGAAACCACTCAGGGCCTGAGCATGCTTAATATTCTAAAAAAAGAGTACTGCGGGGTCTGTCATGGAACAGTCGCCTTTCCCCTGAATAACAACTGTAGGCGATGCCATCCAACCATGCATCGTTAGGCGGGATTATTACAATCAGTCCTTCCGCGGATAATACTGTTCCAGTTTATTGTAAAGGGTTCTTAAACTTACTCCGAGTGTATTAGCGGTCTTGTTCTTATCCCCTCCGAATTTATTAAGTGCACTGATGATAGCCTTCCTTTCCATTTCATAAAGTGTCTCAGGTGTGTTACCGTCCACTTCATCTTCCTCCATCATAGTAAGAAACGAGGGCAGACTAGCAACAGTCATCTCGTCATCAAGGCTCATAACCAGGGCACTTTCCAGACAGTTCATTAATTCTCTTATATTGCCCGGCCAGTGATAGGCTTTTAATATCTTCATGGCGTCAGAGGCGATTCCCTTCATAGGTTTGTTATGGATCTTTGCAAATTTATTAAGATGATATACCGCTATCATCGGAATATCTTCTATCCTCTCTCTCAGGGGTGGAACATCGATGGTTACAACTTTAAGCCTGTAATATAGGTCCGCCCTAAACTTCTCTTCATTCACAAGCTGCTTCAGGTTTTTGTTTGTGGCGGTTATTATCCTTACATCAACTTTTATTGTTTCATTACCGCCTACTCTTTCAAATTCGGACTCCTGCAAAAACCTGAGGAGCTTGACCTGAACAGACATAGGAAGGTCTCCTATTTCATCAAGAAACAGCGTGCCGCCGTCAGCAAGTTCAAATCTTCCCATTTTCATTTTAATGGCACCTGTAAATGCCCCCTTTTCATGTCCGAAGAGTTCACTCTCCAGCACGCCTTCAGCAAGTGCAGCGCAGTTAACTTTAATAAAAGGCCCGTCTGCTACATCACTGTTATAGTGAATTACATTTGCGACTAGTTCCTTGCCGGTCCCACTCTCCCCGAGGATAAGAGCTGTTGCCTTAGTGGATGATACACGCTCTATCACATCCATAATGTCCTTTATCTTGGGAGAGTAACCAAGAAGGTTCGATGGCTCGAAAGTTTCCCTGATCTTCTTCTTCAGCTTAATATTCTCTGTTCTTAGTTTCTTATTATCAATGGCATTCTTTAATGTGACCTCCAGCTTATTAACATCTACAGGTTTGGTCAGATAATCATAGGCCCCCTTCCGCATCGCATCAACTGCTGATTCGATTGAGGAGTATCCCGTAACAAGGATTGTAACAATGTCTTTATTGTCAGCATGAATTCTTTCTAGCAGACCGATGCCGTCCATCTCAGGCATCTGCATATCACTCAGTACTATCTCAATATCATTGTCATTTATCATCTGAAGCGCATCGAAAGCATCGACAGCTGTGTAGACTGTATAAGCATGGGACAGGCAATTTGCCAGCTTGTTGCGGTCAACCCTGTTATCATCGACTACAAGTACGGAGTGTTTCATACTAATGCCGTGATTCCTATTTCCTTTGGAATGGTGATCTCAAAGGCAGTCCCCTGATTGACTTTGCTGGTACAGTTGATGGTTCCCCCGTGACTTTCGATGATTCTCTGGACAATTGGAAGTCCAAGACCAAGACCGGTATCATCGGTGCTAAAAAAGGGAGAAAATATTTTGCCAAGAACACTCTCTGATATACCCTTGCCGGTATCCAGAACTTTAACCATAACATTATTGTCTGACATATAAGTTCCGATTTCCACAGTACCGCCGTTTTCAGTCGCTTTACAGGCATTCTCAAATAGGTTAATCAATACTTCTTTAAACTGCCGGGCATCAAACTTGAAAGAAGGAATGCTCTCATCCAATACCAATTCTACTCTCACGCCCTTTTCCTTAATGCTTCCGAACATTGACTCAACCACTTCTTTAATGACAATGTTTATATCGTTCTCATAAAAGCACGGCTCCGGAAATTTTGCAAAATTAATGAATTCTTCAAGTATGCTGTTAATCCTGTTGATTTCATAGTTAAAGAGGCGGGCTGATTTATAAGCCGTTGAGTCCTCACCGAGTTTACCAGCTATCTCCTTTGAGAGCTCGTGAGCGCTGAGAGACAGGGAGTTAAGAGGATGTCTTACCTCGTGAGTTACTCCGGCAGCAATTTGTCCTACTGCGGCTATCTTCTCTGTCCTTCGGAGCTTTTCATGGGCCTTTTCAAGTTCCATTGTTCTTGCCTTTACTTGATTTCCAAGGCGTTCATTGAAAGTCCTCAGCAGATCATCTTTTTCCTGGAGTTTGTCTACCATTTCATTGAATGACCTGTATAGCTTGCCGATCTCGGTCTTTGAGTCTGTGTGCACTTTTTTGTTATATCTGCCTTCTGCAAATTCGAGAGTGGCTGTAGCTACTTCCATAATCGGTCTTGCCACCTTTACCGTGAGTAGACGGTGGCCCATAAGAACGGACACCCCTCCCCCGATGACAAAAAGCACATAGAGAATAAGAATTTTCCACATGGTTTCCATAGAATTCTTTTCCCATTCCGCGATTTGATTCAGGTGCATTTTATTAATCGTTATTGCCGTATCTTCTATTTCATACATTAACCCTTCCAACCGCCTCAGTTTGTCGCGGTCAAGAATACCAGCCATGGCAAATTCTTCGATAATCTTGTTGACGAGTACCAGACCCTCTACATTTCCGGTAATAACCTCGAACAATCTTGCTTCCTTTTGTGATTTAATGCGATGATCATCATGATTATGATTCCAGTAATCATGTACCTGTTGCCTGAGACTTGCAACTGTTTTATTGGCATGTGATGAGTATGTTTGATCCTGGGTTATAAAGAATGTATGTACATAATGTATTAACCGGAGGGCGTCCGTGCGGACATTGTCAACCTCGTTGATTTCTATACCTATGTGTTCAATCTTGTACCCGTTATCAAGTATATGCTTTGCAAAGTACATACTGGTTCCCCCGACCAGCATAACCAGTGCAAATCCGATTATATTTAAAATCGTGATTATTTTTCCGAGTGTCTTAAACATAGTTCCCCTTTCCGTCATTCTACGAGACGAATATTACTTAAATCGATTATTTCCTATAGTCAAAAATGAATGGTTTATCTCTTGCGGAAATCTAATACACTATTCATAGCAAGGCCTATGCCAAAGCGGCTGGACGTAATCATAATCAGGAATTCCCCTGTTTTCATAGACTAATTTATGTCTAGACTGACATGGCAAATGCCCTTAGAGCCTCAAGCCCCCTAATTAGTCAAATATTATGTAGAAACATTGTCTCATACTCATATATTGGCCAGCTCTAACCAGCTGTTATTATGGTGTTTACTTACGGTTGACATTTTAGTCACATATTGGGGCATTTACTGGGCAGTTATCACTTGCTTATAAATATAAAGTATAGAATAATAAAGGTAAGATGAAACTGTCAAAAGACTTCCTTTCTAACTATTTCTTAAAGAATCTTCAGGGCAAAATTACTCTCGTTACATCATTAATCATTTTCATTATAATTGCCATCTATTTTGGTTTCGAGTACAAACAGGACAAGGAAGACCTATACCAACGACTGGTTTACCATATCAAGGAGAATGCCTTTTCCCTACGGAGTAGCATTGAATATTCATCTGACATTTCCCATGCTCAAAAAGTCCTGAGCGAATTTGCTCATGATATCGGCATCGGGGATACCTCACATTCTGATGATCATGGCGAAGAACATGACATCCCTCATCACGAAGTGCACCTCGTCGATAAATCCGGTGTAATTATTATGAGCGCAAAGCCTGAACTTATTGGCCAACCTATTGACAATGCGCTTAATCATAAAGGAAGTGGACTGCAGGATGTAATTAGCGGCAAAGTAAGGTATTCAATTGAAGAAATGGTCCACCAGGATGTTAAGGTACTGGCAATATCTCTTCCGGTAAGAAGATACGGGAAAATCAACAGTGTACTGCACTATGCAGAACCTTATACTAAATTCGAAGAAGTCATCAGGGATTCAGTGCTCCGGGATGCAATGTTTGCCTTTACTCTTATCGTATCTCTCAGCCTATTTATAAACATTTCTCTGACTAAACTGGTTATTCATCCGTTGAGGAAGCTAACAAAAGCAATGGATTCGATCCGGCTGCGTGGATCAACAGACGAGATCGTAGTCTCATCAGAAAATGAAATCGGGATGCTTGCAAAGTCTTTCAACAGGATGTCCCAGGTACTTCAGGAGAGAGATGAGGAGGTGAAAAAATACACTTCATCGCTCGAGGACATTGTAGAGGAAAGGACAAAGAAACTTAAAGAATCCTATGCCCAGCTCGTAGAGTCTGAAAAACTGTCTTCCATGGGGAAACTTGCGAGTTATCTTGCACACGAAATAAATAACCCTATCGGAATTATAGTCTCAAGGGCCGAATGCATCCTTATGGATGCCGAAGATGAACATTACGCCGAACATATAATTAAGGATATTGAAGTAATAAGAAAACACTCACATCGTATTGC
>PJEL010003843.1_pt1 | contig 12603 bp, 13 predicted proteins | sample 1853271 | NCBI WGS metagenome assembly PJEL01 (sample SAMN08108733, study PRJNA415343) | Invertebrate metagenome, whole genome shotgun sequencing project. | host: Globobulimina | place: Sweden: Gullmar Fjord | collected 2015-08 | reverse complement strand
ATAGGTAGAATTTATGCAGCATCTATTTTGGTTAGTTGAAGACAAAATTGCTGGACGCAGTGGGCCTAACAAGGAAGCGTGGGATCTGAAGGAAATTAAGCGTTCAGGTATTGGGGCTATACTCTCTGTAAATGGCGGAGAGGCTTGTGAGCCTGACGCATTTACTCAGGCGGAATTGGCGTATGCGTGTATTCCCTTTTCCAGTAATGTACCGCCTAAAGATGATGACTTGAACTTGTGTGTCGAGCAGCTTCCTAAGGCGCTGGCTTTTATTCGTGAATGTGAAGCTAAAGAAATGCCGGTGATGATCCATTGTCGTTCAGGTAAAGACAGAACGGCATTGTTAATGGCTTATTATCTGATGGAAAATGGAGCCGCGCCTTTGCATGCCGTCAGTCAAGTACGTGCCGCAAGAGACATTGCTTTTAGTGCTGAGGGTTGGGACCAGTTTGCTTTCGATGTACTTTATGCCTTACAGGAATAAAATTATTTAGCCGATAACTCAGGGCGTAACATCGGACAAGGATAGGTTGAGACGAATAGTTTGTTGAGGAGTAGCTTTAGATGAATAGGCTTTTAATTAATAGACTTTTGACTAATAGGCATAGGGATGAAAAGTAGAGTCATTGCCTGTTGGGCAGCTTTCTTTTGTCTGGGGTGCTTATCCGCCTGTGGCTCTTTACCCGATTTTGGTGATAAAGAGCCAAGTTATAAATTACCTGCTTCATCAAATGCCAATCTGGTTCAATTTACCGCGCCTCTCATCGTTAACCATCCTGCCCAAACTGGTGTCGTCCCTTTGACTCATGGACTCGACGCGTTTATAGCAAGGCTGGCCATCATTACCGCGGCAAGTACAAGCGTTGACTTGCAGTATTATATTTATCGCCCCGATGAGACGGGTAAGCTACTCGTTTGGCATCTGCTCGATGCGGCACAGCGAGGTGTCAGAGTTCGTATCTTGCTTGACGATTTGACGACCAAAGAGTTAGACCATGGTTTGATGTTGCTCTCGACGCACCCCAATATTCACATCCGCCTTTTTAACCCTTCATCTTCCAGAGACTATAGAGGGCTTGAGTTTGTTACCGGTTTTTCGCGCATGAATCATCGAATGCATAATAAGTCTTTGACCGTGGATAATTCGGCGACCATTGTCGGTGGACGAAATATTGGTAACGAATATTTCTCTAATAATGAAGATGTTGATTTTGGTGATTTTGACCTGCTTGCGATAGGGGAGGCGGTTGACGAGGTGTCTAATCAATTCGATCAGTATTGGAATGCTGAGGTCACAGTGCCTATTGAAACTCTATCGGACAAACGCTTTACCGAAGAGGAGCTTATCGATGCCGATGACTTCTATCGAGCCGAACGTTTAGCCTTTGAGTCGAACGAGTATCTGGGGCGTCTGGAGTTGAGCCTCTTTTTAGAGGAGCTGAGGGAGCAAAAACTCAAATGGTACTGGGGCAAGGCTGAAGTGGTGTTTGACCCTCCGCAGAAGGCCCAGAAAAAAGATGAACAGCTGTGGCTACTTTCAGATTTATCTACATTTCTTGAAAGTGCTGAAGAGGAGGTGATGATCGTTTCCCCCTACTTTGTGCCAACGTCGCAAGGCACTCAAGATCTGGTCGCGGCATCCCAAAGTGGTTTAAAAATCACTGTGGTCACTAATAGCTTAGCGGCTACCGATGTGCTGGCCGTTCACGCCGGGTATCAGGGATACCGCAAGGCCCTACTCGATGGTGGGGTTACAATCTTTGAGGTGAGAGTCGATCCTGAGCATAAACCCTCGGGATGGATGGGAAGTTCGCGCACAAGTCTCCATGCTAAAACGTTTATCTTAGACAGAAAATCAACTTTTGTTGGTTCATTTAACTTCGATCCAAGATCGGCTTGGATAAATACCGAAATGGGGATGATATTTCATCAGGCTGAATTTGCAAATGGCGTTGTCACTGGTATCGAGGTTGGCCTCAAAGAGTCAGCATTTAGATTAAGTATTGAAGAGGGAGAACTTGTATGGTTTGATGATTTAAACGACGTAAAGCTTCATTCTGAACCCGGTGCGGGGTTTTGGCGTAAGTTTATGGCCGATTTTATTTCGCTCTTTCCTTTTGAATCACAACTTTGATGACTATTCGCCCAGCCTTTGACCGTCGTCATCTTGTTTTTGCTGTGTTAGGGTTATACTTCAACTAATATTAACATTTTATTTGGTACGAAAATGAAGAGTAAGGCCAACCAATCCCAAGGCTTATTGCTTTTTCGTCTGTCTCAGAGACAACTATTCGCCCTGGGCACGCTAAAGATCCGGGAACTTGTTCCCTATACTCCTTTAAGTGTAATACCTCAGTCTCACCCTACGATCTTAGGGGCAGCGACTATTCGTGGTAATACCATTCCTGTTATCGATATGGCTGCAGCGGTCGGCTATCCCTCTCTTACAAGTGAAGAGTTGAAATCGAGTTATATCATCATCACCGACTGCCAGCGAATGGTTATCGGTTTTTTAGTTCGTGCCATCGATAAAATTATTGAGTGTAACTGGCGTGATATAGAGTCTCCTCCAAATAATTTAGGTCCCAATGCCTATTTGACCGGGGTGACTCGCTTTGATGACCAATTGGTGCAACTACTCGATGTAGAGCTACTATTGTCAAAAGTCTTCCCACCTAGTCCTGAGATGAATCGCGCTATATTGACCGATGTTCAACGTGAGAAACTCAAGCCACTGAGTATTCTGTTAGTCGATGATTCTAAGGTTGCCCGTAAGCAGCTTTCAGATGCCCTGGATAGTATCAATATTCCTTATCAAGTGACCTCAGATGGACGTGATGCGCTGTCTATCATGGAGAAAGCCGCAAGTGAGGGGACCCCTATCGATCTGCTGGTCAGCGATATTGAGATGCCAGGATTAGACGGTTATGAACTCGCTTTCGAAGTGAAAAATACGCCGGCGTTGGCCGGCGCCTATATTATTTTGCATACATCACTCTCCAGTGAGATCAGCGTAAGTCAGGCTCATCAGGTTGGTGCGAATGAGGCGCTAACTAAGTTTGATGCCCATGAGTTGATTAGTGCCATGTTAAGAGGGGCTGAAACTAAGGAATAGGGGCAACCCACTTCTATATTCTGAGGTCGCAAGCTAGAAGTCATGAACATGTTCTCGATGAGGTAACGGGTCATGACTTCTCTATGTGAGATAGCGTTAACTTTCTGCTCAATTCCAGCTCTTTTTGTACACTCACTTTGTGATGTTGGAAACGTCGCGCTAATAAGAGGCGGGGAGGCGCAGCAGAGACAGTTTTACACCATAAATACTGACAAAAGCTCTGTGCCGAGTTCTTATCGGAGACGTGATAAAATGGCTTATGAACGGGCTTGGGTATATACCTTGTTAACATTATGCTACAAACGGGTAATTTAGTCGGCTATTTCCACTCTATTACTAGACATCTTAAGTGAGTTTGGTTAAAACATCTTGTTAAGAAATATTAATTAAACTTATCTCTTCGATTAGTTTATGGCATCGCTTTGAAGGTGCCAGATGCTAACAAGCAACATATTATAATAATGACAGGCCAATCAATGAATCAAAAACAATCTTTATTAGCCAGACTGGCTAATGGCAGCTTAGTGCTGCAAATCCTATTTGGGATAATTGCAGGTATTTCACTGGCGACAATTTCAAAAGATTCCGCACACAGCGTTGCTTTTTTGGGTGAGCTTTTTGTCGGTGCTTTAAAAGCGATTGCGCCTATCTTAGTGTTCATCTTAGTCGCGGCTTCAATTGCAAATCAGAAAAAAAACGCTAAGACCAATATGCGTCCAATCGTTATCTTATATCTATTTGGTACCTTTGCAGCGGCGATGACCGCTGTACTTCTCAGTTTTGCCTTCCCGATCACTTTGGTGCTGACAACGGGCGCTGAAGGGGCTACACCACCGGATGGGATTGGTGAAGTGATTCATACTTTACTCTTCAAACTAGTCGATAACCCAGTTAATGCGGTTATGACCGGTAACTACATCGGAATCTTAGCTTGGGGCGTGGGTCTTGGTTTGGCTCTTCACCATGCCAGTGATTCAACCAAGCAGGTATTTGCCGATGTGAGCCATGGTATTTCACAGATGGTTCGTTTCATCATTCGTTTAGCGCCTATCGGTATTTTCGGGTTGGTTGCAGCGACATTTGCTAAAACAGGATTCTCGGCTATTGCTGGTTATGGGCAATTGCTCGCGGTTTTACTCGGCGCTATGGCTATTATTGCGCTTATCGTGAATCCATTGATCGTTTTCCTGAAAATAAGACGAAACCCATATCCGTTAGTGTTGACTTGCCTACGTGAAAGTGGTGTTACCGCGTTCTTCACTCGATCCAGTGCGGCAAATATCCCGGTGAATATGGCTCTTTGTGAAAAGCTGGAGCTTCATGAAGATACCTATTCTGTGTCTATCCCACTAGGCGCAACGATCAACATGGGAGGAGCGGCTATCACGATTACGGTTCTGACCCTCGCGGCCGTTCATACTATGGGGATTCAAGTCGATATTCTCACCGCGATTTTACTCAGTGTCGTTGCAGCTGTATCGGCCTGTGGCGCGTCAGGGGTAGCCGGGGGCTCACTCCTGCTTATTCCTCTTGCGTGTAGTCTATTTGGGATCTCGAATGATGTTGCTATGCAAGTGGTTGCCGTCGGTTTCATTATTGGTGTTATTCAGGACTCTGCCGAAACGGGTTTAAATAGCTCAACAGATGTACTCTTTACCGCCGCAGCTTGTGAAGCCGCAGAAAGAAAAGAGACGATATAATCTTAATCGATAGAAGGTTCCCGGAGTATTGCCTCCGGGAACTTTCTTATGTTCCAATGGTTTAAAGACACCTCAGCAGAATCTTCCTCTCTTTGCTTTTTTTAGCCTATATCTTCATTCAGCGACTCATACATTGACGCATGCATTAACGGATATGTTGGCACTGAGAAGAGCCTATTCTGTGCCCCACTTCTTCATCGCTATATCATCAACAGCTAAAAATGGCTGAAACCCCTTTATTGAAAGCGTTAGCCATTCTCTTTATGCAATCTAGCCGTTAAAAAACAGGCTTGAAAATAATCATTGACCTATACTCATCGGATGAATTAGGTAAATTAATTCATATTGTCTAAAGTAATGCATATAAAGTGATTTAGATCGCGTTTTTATTTTATGCATGCGATACACTTTTTAATGAATTGTTTAGCTAAGTCGCCATAAACCCGATTTAGCCATATGGTGCTAAATAGATAGCATTATAGCTTGTAACTGCCACAAAAAATTAACAAAACATATTTCGATGGAGCTGAATTGAAAATGGATTCAATGGCTGAAGTATTACAAGATGAATGTAGTCAAACTGAAAGTCGAGAATTACTCGAGGTGATTAAAATGTCAGTAGTTGAAAAGCGACAACGCTTAAGTTGGCAGGAAAAGGATGTGGTCAGTCGAGAAGTTGTTGGTCGATGGATAGACGACCGTCATTGTGTGGGAGATAAGATCACACTCTACCGGCAAGGTAATAAAGTTTTCCTTGAGACCTGGTACAGCGATGGCTGCCACAGTTTAGATGAGATGATGAGTACTCAAACTGAGGATGGGCTGAAGTTAGAAGATAAAGGCGGGAATATTTTCGGAGAGTACTTCCTGCTATCGGCAGAAAACCATCTACGTTTTTGCAACTCTAGCGAGTGTTTCTATACCGCTAAAGCGGCTTAAGCTCACGGTGCTTAGACTCTGCCTTTAAGAGCTGTTATATCCATAAGACTAGGTATGGTGCTGCCTAGCCTTATGTGAACCCTCATCTGTGATGAGGTGATGGTTGATTTGCGACCATTAACTGAAAGGGTGAGCACTATGAAAGGTCATTGCTTTACCTGAATAGGGGTGAGTAATGCTGAGTGACATGGCATGGAGGCAAAGTCTCTTCGATGCCGCGATAACCTTTTCATCGCCGTAAAAATCATCCCCTAAAATAGGGTGACCCATTGCCACCATATGCAAGCGTAGCTGATGCGTCCGCCCCGTTACGGGCTTTAACTCAACCAATGTACTGCTTTGCCTATGCTCAAGCACCTTGAAATAGGTCTTAGAAGGTTTACCCTCCTTTGCCAGTTTTTGTAGTGGAGGCCGCTCAGTGTCGGGTTTCATGGCTAGTTCGATCACCCCTTCCTCCTCTACGATATGCCCCTGAACTTCTGCGATATAGGTCTTCTTACTCATCCTGTTTTGAAATTGTGTCTTGATATTGGACTCGGCTTTCTTGTTTAGTGCAAAAACCATAATGCCAGAGGTTGCACAGTCTAATCTGTGAACCAGTATCGCTTCAGGGTAACGCTGAAGAAGACGGTTGATTGCACAATCGAAGGTATTTGCAGCCCGGCCTGGATTTGAGAGTAAGCCAGAGGGTTTATTGATGACAATAATGTCTCTGTCTTTATATCGAATATCTAACCAAGGGATAGAAGGGGGGGTATAAGTAAATATCTGCATGAAATCTCCTGTTGCGGCGAATTCTAGCAAAAAGTGATCAAATTGAGAACGAGTAAGCGAGGTGTTTTGTTGCTTATTGCTAAGAGCTAAGCATGATGCAAAGCCCTAAAGCCCTAAAGCCCTAAAGCCCTAAAGCCCTAAAGCCCTATAAGTATTCTGCTGGTGTGTTTCGTGTCCAGATCTTGCTGTATGCCATTAATTGAGGATAGAAGGTTCTAAAGGCTATCTCAATTTCGAGATCCAAGGTTTTCACCGCAGCGGTTGCACCTTTGAATATCTCAGGTTTTGATACCCGTTTGGCCACAGACTCGATTGTTTGGTTTAACCCTTTTCGGTTCTTATAGGCTACCAACCAGTTCTCGCTTCTTATTCTGGGCGCAAGGCTCTGAAGCTGTTCGGGCAAGTCTTCACAGCTGTCGATGGCATCATAAGCTTTGAGGGCAAAGTCTTTCAAACTAACATGATGGTATTCGTCCCAGTACTTAGCCAACATATGGTCAAAAGCCAAATCGATCAGTATGGGAGCGGCTCGTTTGAGCTGTTTAGGGAATTTTGATTCTAATTCTTTCGTGAGCTCATGGGTATCTGTAAGTTGGTCTATCTGTCTGTGTAGCCAGATACCTTGCTGAAGGTGCTTGGGGAATCTCTCTATGTTTCCTTTAGCAAAGTCGCCAGCTAAATTGGCGGCGAGGCTGGTTTTACTATTATCTGCAAGATGCAAGTGTGCAAGAAAGTTCATGATGATTTGCTAATTTTCTTGGTTAAAGCTCTATTTTCACGTTATCATGTGCATCGATGCTAAGAAAGCCTTTCTCCGACTTTAAATTGAGATTAGGGTTATTTCTTAAGGATGTGCATCACTCAATATATTCTCATCAATTATCGGTTTAAGGATCAAGGATGATGTGGAACTGGTTATCTAAATTTTTTGGTAAACAAGAACAATCTCAACGCAAACGTGTACGGATTGACATTCCTTATGAACAACACAGTTATCGTAAGGAAGATTTTGACATCGATGATAATAATGTGACGATGGAAGAAGATAATATCAGGAACTAGTTTATACCCAAACCACTTCAAGATGCAGGATTCAGCATGACGAGAAGTGACAGAATTCAAGGTCGTTAATTGCTCATGCATTAACGACATTCCCACCATCCGTGGTGATCTTCATGAAATAGTAGGACTAGTTATTCTAATTCAATATTTCATAACGCAGAGAAATGTTGCTTCTCGCCTTGCCCTTCGGGAGTTCCCGTAGAATATCTGCACTGCGTTAGTGACATCAACAAGGGAATAACCATTCTCTCAATCACAGCCTTGTTCAGCTATCCTACGGGATCTCTGAAACGAGCATCTTGAGGTCGCTTGGGTATATACACCTTGATCTTCTAGGTCTCTGCAAATAGACTAGCGCCCGATTCATGCTAAGTAGAGACTAACCATGCGCGTTACTGATTTTTCATTTGACCTTCCAGACGAGTTAATAGCTCGTTATCCAATGGCAAACCGGACATCTTCGAGATTACTTTCATTAGAGGGTGATACGGGTCTGCTTGTCGATAATCAGTTCACCGATATTTTGAGCATGGTTAATCCTGGTGATCTTATGGTGTTTAATAACACTCGGGTGATACCTGCGCGTCTCTTCGGCCAAAAAATAACGGGTGGTAAGCTGGAAGTCCTTGTTGAGCGTATGCTTGATGACAAGCGAATTTTGGCCCATGTAAGATGTTCTAAGTCTCCAAAAGTTGATTCGATCATCTGTTTAGATGGCGGCTATGAGATGAAAATGCTCGGTCGTCACGATGCATTATTCGAGCTTGAACTTCAATCGGACAAGACGATTCTTGAAGTACTCGAAGAGGTGGGGCATATGCCGCTGCCTCCTTATATCGATCGCCCCGATGAAGATGCCGACAAAGAGCGATATCAGACAGTTTACAATCAAAACCCAGGAGCCGTTGCGGCGCCAACGGCGGGTTTGCATTTCGATGACGCTCTGTTGAAGGCGTTAAGCGACAAAGGTGTGGATACCGCGTTTGTGACTTTGCATGTTGGAGCGGGGACATTTCAACCTGTAAAAGTTGATAACATTCTTGAACACAAGATGCATTCTGAGTGGGCCGAAGTTTCACAAGAGGTTGTCGATAAAGTTGCGCAAACTAAAGCGAATGGCAAACGTGTTATTGCCGTTGGTACAACCTCGGTACGCTCTTTAGAAAGTGCAGCGAAAGCGAGTGAAGGTGAGCTCAAAGAGTTTTGCAGCGATACCGACATCTTTATCTACCCGGGATATGAGTTCAAAATTGTCGATGCTATGGTGACCAATTTTCATCTTCCTGAATCGACATTAATTATGCTACTCAGTGCATTTGCCGGTTTCGATGAGGTAAAAAACGCCTATCAACACGCGATTGCTCAAAAATACCGCTTCTTTAGCTATGGTGATGCCATGTTTGTGACTAAAAAAGCGAACTAACGGCTAAATTTGGTTTAAAATACCCACCCATCAAAGAGGTGGGTTTTTTTTAACTTCTATTTTTTGGTAAGGGTTGATACTCGATTGTTTGCCCTTATCTCTAGTTATAACGATAGCTTTGTACTGTGTACAAACATTTATGGGTCAGACTGTTTCTCTGGCGAGGTATAAAATGAAATTTGAATTAGATACAACTCAAGGTCGCGCTCGTCGTGGCCGTTTAGTCTTTGAGCGAGGCACGGTAGAAACGCCTGCATTTATGCCTGTTGGTACTTACGGTACCGTAAAGGGGATGACGCCTGAGGAGGTTCGTGCAACGGGTGCTGATATCCTTCTGGGGAACACATTCCATTTGTGGCTTCGTCCTGGCGAAGAGATCATGCGTAAACATGGTGATCTTCATGACTTCATGAACTGGCAAAGACCTATTTTGACAGACTCTGGTGGATTTCAGGTATTCAGTCTGGGTGATATTCGAAAAATCACCGAAGAGGGGGTTCATTTCCGCTCGCCGATTAATGGTGAAAAAATCTTTTTAGATCCAGAGAAGTCTATGCAGATCCAGAACTCTCTTGGTTCTGATGTTGTGATGATTTTTGATGAATGTACACCGTATCCAGCGACAGAAGATGAAGCGCGTAAATCGATGCAGATGTCTCTTCGTTGGGCACAACGTTCACGCGATGAGTTTGATAAGCTTGAAAACCCTAATTCTCTGTTTGGTATCATTCAGGGTGGGGTTTATGAAGATCTGCGTGATGAAAGTCTTAAAGGGCTTGTCGATATTGGATTTGACGGTTATGCCGTTGGTGGTTTGGCTGTGGGTGAGCCTAAAGCTGACATGCATCGCATTCTTGAGCATGTATGTCCTCAAATACCAACAGATAAGCCGCGTTACTTGATGGGGGTCGGTAAGCCGGAAGATTTAGTTGAAGGTGTACGTCGCGGCGTCGACATGTTCGATTGTGTCATGCCTACACGTAATGCTCGAAATGGTCATCTGTTTACCACTGAAGGCGTTATTAAGATACGTAATGCACGTCATCGTGATGACACTTCACCACTCGATGATAAATGTGATTGTTATACCTGTAAGAACTACTCTCGGGCATACCTGTACCATTTAGATCGTTGTAATGAAATTTTAGGTGCTCGTTTAAACACCATTCATAACCTTAGGTATTACCAAAAGTTGATGGAAGGTTTGCGCGGTGCGATCGAGACAGGTACATTAGACGCCTTCGTTGAGGAGTTCTATACCAGTCAAGGACGCGAAGTTCCTGAAGTTCCTGAATTAACCGATTAATTTTTAACTGAAAATAAGAAGAGAACACTATGTTAATTTCAAATGCTTATGCCGCTGATGCTCCTGTAACTGGCGCCGGTGGCACCATGGAACTGATTTTCATGCTAGTTATATTTGGCTTGATATTCTATTTCATGATTTTCCGTCCACAATCAAAGCGTGTTAAAGAGCACAAAAACCTAATGGGCTCATTAGGTAAGGGTGATGAAGTACTCACCAGTGGTGGTATTTTAGGAAAAATTGCAAAAATTAGTGACGAAAATGACTATGTGTTACTGACTATCAGTGAAACAACTGAAATCACGATTAAAAAGGATTACATTTCGGCTGTATTGCCTAAAGGCTCTATTAAGTCACTTTAAGCCAAGAGGGCGATGGTGTGTTAAATAAATATCCAATGTGGAAAAACCTGATGGTGATGATCATTATCGCCGTCGGTTCTTTCTATGCAATTCCAAACCTCTTCGGAGAAGACTATGCGGTTCAGGTAGTGGCTTCTCGTGGTGCAGAGGTTACGGCAACGACCCAGTCGACCGTAAATGATGTTCTTGCAAGTAAGAACATTACAGTAAAGCGTTCAGAGCTTGAAAATGGTCAACTATTGGTTCGTGTGACTAATGGCGATCAGCAACTGTTAGCTAAAGAAGCGATTGCAGAGTCACTAGGTGATAAATACATCGTCGCCTTAAACTTAGCTCCAGCGACACCAGACTGGCTTGATTCATTAGGTGGAAGCCCAATGAAACTGGGTCTCGATCTGCGTGGTGGTGTGCACTTCCTGATGGAAGTGGACATGGGTGAAGCCGTTCGTAAGATGACAGAAGCTAAAATTTCTGACTTCAGAACCGATCTTCGCGGTGAGAAAATTCGTTATGCAGGCATTCGTAACAGTGCTAAAGGCATAGAGATTAAGTTCCGTGATGCTGAGAATCTAGCTAAGGCTGAACGTTTCCTCAAGACTCGCGGTAACGACATGGTGTTTTCCGATATCTCTTCGGGCGACAACTATTTCTTAATGGCTAACTTGAGCGAAGCTTACCTTAAGCAGATAAAAGAGGAAGCACTACAGCAGAACATCACAACGATCCGTAATCGTGTGAACGAGCTGGGTGTGGCAGAGCCTGTGGTACAGCGTCAAGGCGCGGAACGTATTATTGTCGAGCTTCCTGGTGTTCAAGATACGGCACGTGCAAAAGATATCTTAGGTGCAACGGCCTCTATTGAATTCCACATGGTGGATGAAAAAGCCGACGCAGCAGCCGCTGCAAGTGGTAGAGTCTCGCCAAGTTCTCAAGTGTACAATCGCCGTCAGGGCGGACAAGTTGTACTGCATAAGGCTGTTATGTTGACCGGTGACCATATTCAAGGTGCTCAACCGAGCTTCGATGAATACAGTCGTCCACAAGTGAGCATCAACCTTGATTCAAAAGGTGGTTCTATCTTCTCGAATGTGACTAAGGATAACATCGGCAAACCGATGGCAACCTTGTTCATTGAGTATAAAGATAACGGTGATAAGAATCCTGATGGTAGCGTGAAGATGCAGAAGATCGAGGAAGTTATCTCGGTTGCAACGATTCAAGCCCGTCTTGGTCGTAACTTCGTGATCACAGGTCTTGAGCATTCTGAGGCGCAAAACTTGGCCCTTCTACTTCGTGCGGGTGCCTTGATTGCGCCTGTGACTATCGTAGAAGAGCGTACCATTGGTCCAAGCCTAGGTGCTGAAAACATCCAAAATGGTGTTCAAGCGATGATCTGGGGTCTGGCTGTTGTACTTATCTTTATGCTGGTTTATTACCGTGGTTTCGGCCTTATTGCCAACTTAGCGTTGACGGCTAACCTTGTGATGGTTGTTGGTGTTATGTCGATGATCCCGGGTGCTGTACTTACGCTTCCAGGTATTGCGGGTATGGTACTGACTGTTGGTATGGCGGTCGATGGTAACGTGCTTATTTACGAGCGTATTCGTGAAGAGTTACGCAACGGTCGTAGCGTACAACAAGCGATTCATGAAGGTTACGGTAACGCATTTTCAACTATTGCCGATGCGAACATCACTACATTTATGACTGCACTTATCCTGTTTGCTGTAGGTACGGGTGCTGTTAAAGGGTTTGCTGTAACGCTGATGATAGGTATCGCAACCTCTATGTTTACTGCAATCGTGGGGACTCGCTCAATAGTTAACGCTATGTGGGGTGGTAAACGCGTGAAGAAACTGTCTATATAAGGGTCGTTGATTATGTTTCAGATTTTATCAATAAAAGGCACGATCAACTTCCTT
>PJEL010003840.1_pt1 | contig 12611 bp, 26 predicted proteins | sample 1853271 | NCBI WGS metagenome assembly PJEL01 (sample SAMN08108733, study PRJNA415343) | Invertebrate metagenome, whole genome shotgun sequencing project. | host: Globobulimina | place: Sweden: Gullmar Fjord | collected 2015-08 | reverse complement strand
GCCTGAGGATTCGTAATCCCCTGCTCTTCCAGCTGAGCTACGAGTGCATTATGTATGTTTTCTGACTGCTTTATTACCCCCTGATGGACAATGGGTGTTGACTATCCCCATCACCTTCTGGAGTAGTGGATTAGGGGTCTTGAATTGGTCTCTGAGAGCCTCTGTGGCCGCCAGAGCGTACTCATGGCCTGAGCCTATGGATTGATATCCCCGAGTAGATCGGAGTATAGAGAAGTCTTCTTGAAGCTCCCACAGCTCATTTCTGACCCCTATCAAGCAGTTCCCTCCGGTTATGGCGTCACTTTCTTCATCTTCTCCGTAATACCCGTTATCTTCTAGAATCTGTGCTATCTCAGGGACAATGACCTTAACTAGCCACTTGTAGATAGAGTGGTTCTTACTAGGGATGAATGGATCGCTGAGGTGGGCCTCTATGATCTGCCCAAACCGGTAGCTTCCAGCATACCCGATAACTATATCACCAATCTTAAAGACCTTAGGTTGGGTATGAACCAGCTTATTATTGCCGCTAGTGCCTTGTATATCGCCGGCCATATAGACCTTATCGTTCTTCTCTACTCCTACTATGCATGTCATGGGGTCATTCTCCTTAGATGTGGGTATACCTAAGATTTTACCCTTTTTAGTACAGGATGTCGGTTGGGGCTTCTATCGCCTCCTCCTGGACCTCTGCGACATCTACTGCTTCGCAGACCCTGTTCACGCCTAATATATCCTCTATGTCCGGCCCAAGCCCATACTGGAAGGAGTCAACAGCGCCGTGGTTAAATATCTTATACAAAGGGGCTACCTCTACGGGGGTGAGGAGTCTTACTGTGAAATGACGACGGTTTATCTCACATCCATCGAGGCTAGCATCACGATTTACATAATAACTAGCGTCAGCTACGTCATCTGTGAGTAACCTTGTTTCTATATTTTCCATAATCTCAGCCTCATCATACCCCAGACCTAATGACTCTAGATCTGTGACCAGAAAGGTCTCGCAGCTGAGCGCTCTCGTCACTGCTACTTGTAATGTTATAGCTACTTTCATAATTGCTTCCTAATGGTTGGTACCCCCTCCTGGAGTTGAACCAGGGACCTTTCAGTTATCAGCCGAATGCTCCACCAATTGAGCTAAGAGGGTGTTATTAATATAGACCTTCACTGAATAGGTCCGTCTCATGACTATTTCTTTCCATATCGATTTTCTGATCATTGGTTTTACATATGACCATGGCAGTTCTTCTATCAACATACTGCCCATACTGATCTAAGAATCCTTGCTTGCGATGCTTTATCTCGTCAGCTACTCCTGCCTTTACTAAGACATCATACTGACCATGCATTATTCCATCCCAGTGTCTTACTCCTGCGATTACATGTTCCTCTCCGTCCGTTAGATTAATAACGCACGCAGCACAAACTATATGCCGAGGTACTGGGGGTATCTTATCGTTAATGTACATCATTGTAACGTCCCCTAGTACTGGGGAAAAGTTTTCTTGTTCCATAATAATTCCTCTAATGGACATGGGAGCGGGACTCGAACCCGCGTAATCGGATTTGCAATCCGGTACCTAAAGCCAACTCGGACATCCCATGTTTTATTACATTACTATGTCATGTGCTACGCATGCGACTGCTGCAGAAAATCGGTAGCGATCTTTATGCTTGATGACAATTGTTCTACCAGCTTGAGTGAACTCAACGCTATCTACTTTTCTTCTTGAGAACACCGTAGTGTTCCCGGACATACACTCTACTTCTAGTTCACCTACCTTTATCTCGGCATTCGAGTTAGTAGCCATCAGTAGAGCAATTGCTGCTATAGTCATTGTTACGAGTTTCATTTTCTTCTCTCTTTAGATTGGTGGATGTGGAAGGATTCGAACCTCCGAAGCCAGGGGCGTCTGGATTACAATCAGCCTGCTTTGTCCTATCTTGCATACACATCCGTAATTAGGTGGGGGATTTTCACCCCCGGAATACCTAAATATCCCAATAGTCCCATTCAGTCGGATTAAAGAACTCTCTGAAATGGTTATATGCTTTCTTAGATTTCGCTCGTACTTCTGTTTCAAAGTTTCCCTTGACCCATCCGTACTGAGCATGAAACGCCTCAAAATCATTTACCCATTCATAGTAGTCTTCACAGATTGTACCTGTTACAGTCCAACCTGACTCTTCGTGATGACCCAAATCCTCTGGCATCAGGGTATTAGCCCAACTCTGGAAGTTTTTAGGTCTTTGGAACTCTTCTATATATAACATAATAATTACCTCTAGTTAGTTGATTACTATATCAATCACCTTTGGCTATCATGTTACGTATGGAACTTGTTGTTTATTCTATAGGCTTCACCCCCTTAGGCTTCCAAAGATTGTATTTCTTGAATACATGTCTCTGGTCCTCTAGAACTGCCTGAGTAGCAAAAGCCGTATGACCGTAGTCATAATCAGGCTCACTAAACATCACAGTATTAATACCATGAGATTCAACATGAGCATGAGCTTTGTCTAATTGGTTCTGGTTCTTAACGCCTAGCGCGATAAGGAAGGAGGGTTCGTCGTTTAAGTACGGATACTTAAGGGCGACTTCGTGTGCAGCATGAGCTGCTTGCACGAGTTGGTGCTCTACAGGTATATCTCTTCTAACGAATATATAAATGTAGCTTCTTTCTTCAATCTATAACTTCTTCATAGTATTTTCCTCTTTAGGTTGGTTTATGGTTGATTGAACTTGGTGGGTGGTACGGGACTCGAACCCGTGACCAACAGATTTAGAATCCGCTACTCTGCCAACTGAGCTAACCACCCGTATTCTTATAAGTAGGACTTTATTACTCTAGTCCCAGTTAGGCCTGTGCCCTTACAGTCTGGGCAATCCCATTCATTATAACTGATATCTCCGATATCTGCATCATCTAATTTACCAAGACCTCTACACTTCTTACATTTACTTTTTTCTACTTGATCTAGAAGGTCTTGGTAAGCTGTCTTAGCCATTAGAAATTCTCTAAGGCCTCTAGTGCAAACTTAGCATCTCGGAAGTACGCATCGTTCATGATCTTGTCTCGCTTCTTATTCAGAGACGTTTGAAGGGCAGTGTTCTTCTTGTTGTTTGCAGTATTTATCTTCTTTGCTTCCTTATCCAGCTTGTCCAGCTCTTTTGCCTCAGGTAATTTCATCATCCTTCCTAAGTCGAGTGCTAGGCTACTCATATTATTTTTCATGTAATAAGGTAGGACGGTGTTATTTTTATGAGTTGAAAAGTATAGCTTTTCTACTCTATCCTTCAGCTTATTGTTAACCTCAGAGCGCTTATCGATACGGTCACCGCTATTGGGATTGTTGGCTAGCCTAGCCTCCTGCATTCTTTCATTTATCTTTTTATTTAGCTCGCTTTCCATACGATTGATTTGCATCTTACTTAACTTTTGAATCTTCTCTTTGGCTGCTGCCATGATTTATATCCTCGGTCTTTATTTATGTGGTCGGAACGACAGGATTCGAACCTGTGACCCCCTGCTCCCAAAGCAGGTGCACTACCAAGCTGTGCTACATTCCGTTATTTATTCGTCTAACTTTTTATCTAGTTCACGGAACTTCTTCATGTGGTACGCTTCTTTTGTATTGTTGTAAGCCCTACACATAGTTGGTTCCGTTTTTGATAACTCATGGTAGCGGCATGCTTGATACCTATGCCAACCCCATTGGATTAGTAGCCATGTTTTCATTAGTAACTACTCCCGGTAATACCTTAAAATATATATACGTTTGAGCCGTCAATCAACTTGTATGGGAAGAGGAACAGCGTCACCGTTGATTTATGTCTCATTAACCAGATGATTTTTGCTGTTTCTCGTCTGGCGTATCCTAATACACCGCTACTTCGCATCTCTAGTAAATGCGTTAGTTGCTCTTGCCAGTGCTGCTTCCTCGCTGTCAGACTCGAATGGACCACACACTGCGTGGACCTCTCCGCTTTTTAGAAGAGCATCTATTTGATGCTCGGTGTTGAACTCTTGTACTTCAACTTCTTCTGTCTTTAGGTGTATACCTATGAACTTACTACTCATACCTTACTGCTCTCTAAGTTAATTAGTCTTACCTGGAGGTACTGGCCCAGATTCTCCACCTATTAGTACAATCCCACAGTTGTCGTAGGATGCAGCTACTGCCGCATCTTTTATAGCCTCCATGTACTGGTGCTCTGCTTCTTTCTCCCTTTCAGGGTCTGCTTTCATACAGGGGAAGCAAACAGGTTGTCCATCTTTACCGTACGGACGCAACTCTTCTACTTCTTCTTTACCCTTGTTGCAGTACATGCACTTACTTTCCCCACTCATCTTCCACCTCCTTCTTGGCAATCATAGCACCTATGGCGTCTACTGCTGCGTCATTGACTATACATGAGCCTAGTACTTTGCAGAATTCTTCAGGATCAAAAGGTTCATCCTTAGCTCTCCACTCTTTATACTTATTTATAGATGCGGGATGTTTTAAGTACAGTTTGGCTATAAGGTCTGCTACTTCTATATCTAACTGTATGTTTACGTCGCTGTATTTACTTTCTTCTTCAGCCATTACTGTTTCCCCATTTTGTTTGGCTCCCTAGCGTGGGCTCGAACCACGGACATTCTGATTAACAGTCAGACGCTCTACCAGCTGAGCTACTAAGGAATTATTCTTTTTTTCTATCTAAGTTAGACAGGAAGGTTAAAAACAATCCTGCTAATACTGCATACGTTACTGATATCGCCCCAAGCCCTACCGGACTTATTATTCCTAATTCTACTAGGAACACCGTCCATTCCACTAACGGAAGGCATACCATTATAACGGCTGCGTACCCTACTATCTGTATTATGCTTACTAACATTTGTTACTCCTATTTTGGAGCCCCCTGACGGCATCGAACCGCCGACCTACTGATTACAAATCAGTTGCTCTGCCAGCTGAGCTAAGGGGGCATTGTTTAGTCTGGGTAGAATACTAGCACTCCAGATTCTATATCATTTCCTTCCCATCCTATGGGGAATATCTTTTTCCTGTCTGGCCAAAAATCTTTATCGTCTATCTTCTCTACGATGTCTTCTTTGTCTACCTTAACAAATATCTGAGAGCCGTCCCCCACGGGGTCTACTTTCATTCTTATCTCATTTGCTTTCTCGATACACTCTAGAGTTACGTTTCTAGTAGAGGGTTTAAAAAAGTTAATCGCTTCTAGGTTACTCATATGATCCTCTTTTTAATAGTGGCTCCGGGGGAGAGACTCGAACTCCCAGCCTTCGGATTTGGAGGCCGCTGCTCTGCCAATTGAGCTACCCCGGAACAATTCTTAAGTAGACCTGCGTCTACGCTTCTTTTTCTTGGGTGCTTTAACCTCTGGCTCAGGCGGCGGTGCTACTTTGGCCTTCATCTTTTCTACTGCTCTTCGTAAGTTCTCTGGGGTAATACCTCGGAGGGTACAGAAGGAGCAGATGCCTTTTTCTTTTTCATCTTTTCCAACTAGGTATGCAGTGCAGTGGAAACATTTACGACGAGGTTTCTTTGCCTTAGCTTTAACTACCATCGGCGTGTATCTCCTCTTCCGTACTATAGACCAGGTCTACTCCTTTTACTGACCATCTAATCTCTGATCTATCTTGGATAGTGTACCCGTAGAATACAAAACCATCATCAGAGATAGCACCAACTACGGCGTGCTTCTTAGTCTCTTGACTTTTAACTATATCTCCAGGTCTGAGCATGTTGTTCTCCTATAGGTGGTGGGTGATGCTGGGTTCGAACCAGCGACCACAAGATTAAAAGTCCCGTGCTCTACCAACTGAGCTAATCACCCTTCTTAAAGTCTTCTTCTGTTATCCCTGCGAACCAACCGTAGTCCCAGTACACTTGGGCTTCAGTCTTGCAGGTTTTACCTTTCTTGTTTATGAAGTAGGCGTATCTTATCCTGCCTCCGTTACCGTGCCCATCATTGAACTCTTCCATGTCGTACTTAAGGAATTTATTAGGAGGGGCGAAGTAAGAAGGTAGTATTGGCACTATCTCTCTACTCATACATAATCTCCTTAGTTAATAGGTTGGGAGTGGAGGGACTTGAACCCCCGACACCGATCTTTTGAATTAGGCCCCCTATTTATTTCCCGCCGGGGCATCGTGACTCGCATCACTGGCGACTATGTTCGCATTGCTCTTTTTGTCCATCTATAAAAATCTGGTTTTTGTTTTAGTTTTTCTTGAATTCTTTCGTTAGAAACTTCTATTTCTTCGCTGCAAGGATCCCAGGATATTTGTTTAAACCTGCTTCCAACCGGCATACTAAAAGCTTCTCGTTCAGTAAAATTTATGTTTCTTGTTCTCAACTCTTTTGTAATTCTCCTATGCCTTTTTTCCAAGTATTTTGATTTGTTTAAAAAGAAAGTCATGTGCCCTGTGTTTAAGGTAAATTTCTTGGAAATGTCTTCTTCCCGCTTAACCGTTTTATTATAAAAATCTGCCATTCTAGGAAGCTCTCGGTATTCTGCAAACAAATGCTGGTCACTGAGTTCTTCAACTGGAACTAAATTTATTCTTGTCATTCTGCTACCACCATGAATCTTTATCTTCTAAGTTATTAAAGTATTCTTTCCTAGTTCTTTTTAGTTGTTGAAATTATCCCCCTACTTGTTCGTCGCCGAGGGATCGTGACTCGCATCACTGGCGACTATGTTCTCTTTTTCTAATTTACTCATGTAACACACTATATGTGTATACTCTTGAGATTTTTCCGGGGAAAAGACACACGCGTTCTGACCGCTTACGGTTACTAGCAACGTCTCAGTTCCTCTAGAGTGTTTACGATACTCTCTCCTCAATCTGGTTGCAGGTATCTTCTGCATGTCTTCTAGTCTTTTCATGAGAACCTCTAAATTGGTGGAGAGAGATGGATTCGAACCACCGACCTTTGGGTTATGAGCCCAACGAGCTGCCAAACTGCTCTATCTCTCCGTTATTTATATCCTGAGTTTCCCCAGGGATCTTTATTCTTTTTCTTTTCCCTACGAGCATTGCGCTCTTGTCGTCTCTTATTAAACCTATCAGCTATCTTTGCTTTCTTACGATCATCTTGCCAATATACAATTACATGTATTAGCCAGAAGGTATTAACTATTACGATGGCTAGGCCTCCATAGAAACTCCACCACTGTTCTAAGCTGGGGTAATAATATAAGTTCCACATCCCCCAAGTAGTAAAGAAGACTGTTGTCCATGGGTTGATTCCTTTAACCGCTCTATCTTTTCTTATCTGTTTCACATTGAAACAAAGTACAAAAGCCCCGAATATTTCGAATAGGCCATTTACCATATCTGGAGTCATTACTTATCCTCAGTTATAAAATTAAACATCTACCGCCTTCAAATTAGGTGGGTGCGTACTATTGTCTTACTCGTGACTAGTTCTCTAGAAAGAGGCAATAGAAGGCTGTCACCAAACCGTCAGACGGTACGATGTTACTCTTAAATTCCAAATTGTTAAAGAACGATTTTGACTTTCGTCAAGCCAAAAAAAAACCTCCGGGTTTAGGGGAGGTTCTTTCAAATACTAAAAACTTAAGGATTACAGTCTAGGTTTGAGAAACTCCCATGCACAGGGCTACCGGCCAATTAATAAACTGGCTGTGGCGCGTATATGTCTTGCACATGGTGCTTATACCAAACATCTGTAAATTCCTGATTCCTATGTATATATTGTTTAAATTCGTTGTTAGGTGTGACCCCAGAGTGCTAGCCCACGATAGCCCTACGTCCACGTAACCGACCTGTCCGACCCCACTACAGATCCCCTTCTAACTATGAGGTCATTCTATACGCTTTGGAAGTACTTGCATACCCCAGAGGCTAAAAAAACAGACCTTCATAAAGCCTATTTTAATATGAAAAGTACCAGGTCACGAGGACCTAGTACTTTTTTCTTTCTTTTTTATGCTGGCGGTGCCTCTAGAGAGTCCTCGGATACATCCGTGGGAGAAGCCGCTTGGCCTTCTTCCTGTTGTGATTTGATCTTCATAAAGATCTCTTCACGATGTATCGCTACTTCTTTAGGGGCTTCGAAGCCCAGCTTTACCTGTCTATTTTTGTTAAAGCCAAGTACTGTTAGGGTTATGTCATCATTGATTATGATAGACTCCCCTATTCTACGCGCTAGTATAAGCATTGATAAGCTCCTTTGTCCTTTCACGGAACGCTTGTTGTTGGTCTTCCGGAATCCGGCTAGATACCTCATCGATGAGTTCCTTCACATCAAGATTACAGATATCCAAGCTTTCAAGTTCAAGATCGCCTCGTATTATGAGGGCTTTTAACTCCTCCTGTGTTTTCTCATCAGCACCGCCGAAGTGGTTCTGAATGAGTGTTTGGGATAAGTACTCAATGAGCCCATCCCGCACCTTGTTGAGAACAGCAGTGTCCTCTTGTTGTTGCTTGGCTTCTGCCATATCTGCGGATAACACCTTAGATAGGGAGTTCACCATCAGGTAGGTATCCTGAAAGTACGCCATTATACTATTGAGGTCTGCGTCTCCTATCTTGGGGAGGTCGTCATACATATTGCCCCAGTGAGAAGTAGCGTACCTAGTGCTGTGTAGCTCTACTGTGTACTCTTCTTCTTCAGGAATGCCGAGTATGTACCAAGCTTTTGTATCATAGCTATACGCATACAGTATCTCATAGGTCATGCCCCTACGTAGGGTCGTCTCTTGATTGGTACCTGCAGACGCCTCTATCTTATCTGAGAAATTATACAACCACTTACTGTTGTACTTCCATTTACGGAAGCGATCCCAGAAACTTTTCTTAACAGTCACGTGCACTTTAGCGCGCAGTCCGAAGAAGTTTTCTATAAAGAGAGGGGCATGCTTAGCATTGAAGTCTGTAGTTGTAGAAAAACTTATTTTTGCTTCTCCGTAGTGATTCTCTAAGGCTATAGATACCCCTCCGGCGTTTCCTACCCCGAAGAACTCGTTTTTCCAAGTGTCGTACATATTAATCTCCATTGTAGGAATGTAAAAAAAGACATTGGAAAAATGTCTTTTATTGTTCAGTGTCAGAGACCAGGAGTCGAACCTGGCAGCAGCGTCATTGGCGGCTGACAAACTTTGTCTGTGTATCTCAGAGAGTAGAAATCGTTTTATTCTGAGAACGTACACATAGCGAGGAACAAAGTTCTAACTGGTGTGCTCCCTTCTGAGCATCTCTGAAACTAGGAATTAGGTCGGGGACAAAGTCCCCTGGCTTGGGTAAGCTCAACATCTCCGGCATCTGACCGTTAGGTCATATACGACGGAATGTTTTGCTCAGGGTAAGCTCGAACGAAGACATTGAGCGGGGCAACTGTGTTGCCTTAGCGAATTGTCAGAGTTCTAAACTTTGGATAAGCTCGAACGGAAATGACGAACGGTTGGCCTTAGCCAGTAGTGAGTCATTGGAGTTCTTTTGCTTGGATAAGCTCGAACTGGTTGTGGATCTCAGGGATCCTAAGACCAGGTCCGGTCCCTATCGATGTAAGCGTGTTTTTGCGTCAGCGATAGAGTCTTGATAAAAATAGGTTTCAGAACGGAGTTACTCCGTTCCGTCTAAACAATTGAGGTGACCTTCCTAAGAAGGAGCCTTCGCTTGATTTAGATTCCTTTCACGAATGACAGAAATTCTTTCGATGCTACGCAACGTCCGAATACTGTAAGTAGTAAATGGATAAAAACCTTACCCACATTAATTATACCTGTAATGTGAGTTTTATTGAACGCTACGCAGCAGCCATCACCTTCATAGCCGTCCCATATGTCCTCTTGTTAATCCCTTTTAAGATCTCTTCTGCTTGCTCTTGAGTTGCACCTCGACGTACTTTCCTAACGTCTCCCCATAAGAATCCCATCTCTGCATCAGCTCCAATAGGGAAGTCTAAGAAGTCAAACTCTTCTTGAGGCCAATCATCCATACAATAGAACCCCATCTCAATAGCTTCCGCTACTCTGTTGATAGGTACTTGCACTTCGATTGAATCATACACGGTACAAATAGTTCTACCTCCGATCTGTTTGATTTGATCATTGATCTTAGAGAAAGCAATGAGTCCTAAGGTTGATGCTGGTCCCTGTATCATAACGTTTTGTGCATTACGCATTGCAGCGTTGTACACAGCAGTACGTTGGTAACAAGGGTAGGTACCGAATTCCATTTTACGCTGTCCGAATGGCGAGAATACAAACTGATTATCTTTCGCCATCTTATGACAGTCGTCTACAAAGATTTTGATACGAGGGTATAGTTCAAAGTACGCATCAATGAGTTTCTGTGCTTCTTCATTATCGATTCCTAATCCAGCAGCAATACCTCCAACAGAAGATCCATAGAGGATACCAAAGGTTACTGCCTTCGCCCCTTGTCTTCGTTTCTTATATTCCTTGTGTAGTTTGTGGTCTTCATCGTCTACCGCTGCGACTATATCATCGTAAGGTATGTTGTACATCAACGATGCAGTGTACGAGTGGAAATCCAATCCTGATAGAATAGCTTCCAACATCTTTTCATCCTTACACAGTGCTGCTAACACTTTCACTTCACATGAGCTAAAGTCAAACGTTAAGAAAACGTATCCTGGATCTACCATGAATAAGTTACGCATGTTAAAACCGTACGCAGTGTTTGGCAAGTTAAGAAGATTTGGATTGTCACTGCTTATCCTGTGACTAGATGTCCCGTGTAAGTTGTAGTTAGGATGAACCCTGCCGTCTGATTTAACCCAGTCGTCTATGTATGTAGCAACGAATGAACTATGCATGCTAGATATATCATTTCTTTCCATCAACCATAACAACCACTCACACCCTTCAGTTTTATGAATAGCTTTGAGTGCGTCCCCACTTACTGCAGGCATGTTCTTTTTAGTGAACACGGTTGGTTTGAATTTGAACTTACCATACAATAGCCTTGATAGGTCTGCGCCCGATTCAAGGTTGATAGTCTCTGGGGTTTCTTTTATTGCCGGGTAGAGTAAATTCTCTAACTCCGACATTCTGTCTCTCATTTGTTTGTCCATCTTACGATTTAACTTCTGATCGTAAAGGAGGCCGTTACATTCCATATCAACTATGAACTTTAACGCTGGCATCTTAATGTTCTGATGCTCTGACCATATGCTTGGTGCTTTAGATTTAACTGACTTACCTTTAATTGATTCTCTGTAAGGAGATGCCTGGAATATCTTTGGACCTAATTCCCTTAAAAGGTCTAAGGTAACGATGTTGTCTATTCCTGCATATAAATTGAGTGCATCGAAGGGGTACTCTTCGTAGCTATCTACTTTTATCTTTGCCATTTTATTATTACCTAAATTTATGTGTTCACTGTTGTTATACCAGCAATGCTAAAAAAGAGGAACCTAAGTCCCTCTCTCTACTTCTTCTAGAGATTCAACATACCTGCTCTCCGCTTCTTCCAATCTTTCTTCAGATCTCGTTAACTGCATCTTTAGAAAGTACCGGATGACGAACATGCCGATGATAGTCAGTCCATGAATGAACTGAATAACTCTATCCGCTTCATCCATACTGGCAAAGAAGTAAGGAAACACATACATAAATATTACGAGAGGTATCCATATCCACATAAAGCGATGGAATTCATCTAATGATTTATCATGTAACTCTACTTCATACCTAAGCGTCTGCACAAGTCCTTCCAGCATGACCTGGTTTATCTTGTTATAGATAGTTCCCATTATGCTACCTCCGGTTTGAATCCAGGTTCCAACCCAGCAGCATACATATCACCTGCCTTAACACCATTGCACTTCATTCCTTTAACGCCTCCTGGCATTACTGCACTGCGGACAGTGGTAACACTATAAGGGGGCTCCCCAAAGAAATCTTTTTCAATGACTTCTTTTTCGTAAGGAATAATAGTTGGTTGAAGTTGTATGAAATGTATACATGCACTCATAGACCCTTCATAGCTTTGACGATGCTTGGCTTGATACCCTAATGCTTCTCTAGCTTCACCTTCGTCTTTAAACAAAGCCACCGCTTTGCCATCATTACCCATAAGGGCGTGTACTTCTCCTTCAAGCTTTATCGCTATAATACAATCCATAGCTCATCTCCTCAGATTAGAAAGGGAGCTAATTCTCCCTCTACAGTACTTATACCAATAAACACCCATTAAAATAACAATGTTCCCCCCACCAAGAAGTAGTCCCCCAAGATATAGGAGTTTGTAGTGGAGCCCACGACATTAGCAAACTTAGGATGGCCAGCAGCTGCAACTATCCTAGGTTCATTTATAGCATTACTAGGTTTTGGTCTCACGGCTATGAAGCTGTATTACTCACAAGGTAGTGTCAGTAAGCCCTCTGGGAGTGAGGAATCCTTCAGGAAGAAGGTGGCGGCCCTCGAAAGAGAGCGTCGGGAGATGAAGGAGCATAAGCATCTAGTTACTAAGCATACACAGGAGATCCTTGTGGTGCAGCAGGAGATACAAAGGCTGCAATTAGAGCTAGATCATTTGAAAGACTCTCCGGATGCAAAGGATGCCACTATAATAAGCCAGATAGGCGAAATGAAGAA
>PJEL010003839.1_pt1 | contig 12613 bp, 11 predicted proteins | sample 1853271 | NCBI WGS metagenome assembly PJEL01 (sample SAMN08108733, study PRJNA415343) | Invertebrate metagenome, whole genome shotgun sequencing project. | host: Globobulimina | place: Sweden: Gullmar Fjord | collected 2015-08 | reverse complement strand
GTAATTGTTGTTGCTGGTGATAGTGATTTTATTCCAGCCATTGAAGCTACAAAGGATTCTGGAGCCACAGTTACACTGTGGTACTTTGATACAAATTCTATTCACAAAGATCTTTTAGATATGGCAGATACAACTCATCAGATTGACCTAATTACTTGCAGAGAGAACCTTTGTTGAAAACGGTTCTCGGGGAATCTCCACATGTGTCACCGGCTGGGACGCCGAGACAACCTCGATCACCCCGATATCGTCGGAATCTCTTTGATGTATTGTTTTATGTTTGTTTCATCATGGTAATAGGCTTCATTTCATATACTACACTTCGGTTTAATCTCAATCAAGACGCAGAGAGTTTCGAGGTGGATAGGAGCACTCCAGCAAAGAAGCTCAAGGAGGCAAAAATGTACCAACCTTGTCAATTGGATAGAAGCTACAATCTTCCAAGACTTCAAAAGATACATACATGGAAAAGCAGGCGTAACATATCTCCACATAGTATATCAATTGTGACACAGCTGTCTCTTGAAAGGTTATCCATGTTGAGGTCTCAATGCAGAATATGGACAGACAAGATTAGCGCAGTGCTGTACATTCCATACATGAAAAATTTCGGTGTTATTAGTGAGGATGTGCGTGCTGTGAATGGAAGCAGTATACAGGATGTTGCTGTCTTTGTAGAATCATTGTATCAAAAGCTTGAAAAGGAGGGACAATGTTCTCTTGATTTACAGCTCGTGGTGGAAAAGTTTGAACGATGGGATGATCCAAACATAGGCTTATATCCATTTAATGCGGTGAGGAATAGAGCATTGATGATGGTGGAGACTGATGTGGTTATACTACTGGATGCGGATTTCTTACCCTCTCAGGATTTGTCCCAGATGTACACACAACGTGATTCCTACGCTGCATTATGGGATGTTCTGAACAGGAAGATTGCATATGTTTTGCCTGCTTTCCAGACCTCCAATAATGGAGTTGATGGAGTTAATGTAGCAAGGAGAGCTGCAGTACATGGCAAGGATGATGTAGTGGATGCATGGCATGATGGCACTGTTGAAGGATTTCAGGTGGAACAGTATTCTGCAGGCCATGGACCAACCCGATATGAGCAATGGTTAACTGCACAAGAACCATACTCGATAAAATATGAAAAGGGTTTTGAACCGTACATCATGGTTGCAAGGAAGTACGTGCCCTGGTATGATGAACGCTTTCGGGGATACAGCAGGAATAAGATTGTGCATTTGACACATCTTGCTGACCAGTTGGGAGTAAAGATGCGAGTACATGACAGGGGCTTTGTAATTCATACTCCTCATTCCAAGGCATCTACGTTTTCAAGGACGAAAGAATCAGGGCAGTGGGAAAACCTGCTAGAGTTGTACATCAGAGTGCGTAGAGATATTTCTGTAGGGGAGTTTGTTCCTGTGACATCATTCGCAGAACATTGTCCCAAGGTGATCAAGTCCGAGAATCTCATCAAAATTATTAAGAAAAAACTGGTGCTGAAGCGTGAGAAGCGGATAGCTCGACAAAAATCGCGCAAGGACATCTCCAAGCAGGCAAGAAAAAACAAGGATGTGTAATGTTTCATTTCATGTGGTATCATATTGTAAGGCATTTATTATGGTTTCTACGAATGTATCTACTCCAGGTTCCTCTGGATAGAGAATGCGGTCTAATCCTAACTTTTCAGCTGCTCTTGCGGACGTTGATCCAATGGCAGCGATTGTCATTTGACTTGTCACAGGTTGCCCAATGTGCTGCACCCATGCCTTTAATGCTGATGGAGAGGCTATGGCAACCACCTTTGCCTGTCTCGCCCGATCTAGCGTCTCAGCTTCCACATGCTTCACTGTAACAGTATTATATGTATTTAATCGAAGCACTCTAAAATCTCGCTGCTCCAAACCCTCCTGGAGGAGAGTGCTTGCCTTTGCACTTGACGGGTACAACACAGTGTTATTTCCTCCGGATATTTTTGGTAGTTCCGGGCCAAAGTGTTCAGCATTTGCCACAGATGGAGTGAATTTCGGTTGAAGATTCGGTTCTTGCGTAGCTTGAAGAATTTTCCCAGTCCCTTTGCCTACAACTGCAATATTAACGTGGGGCTTGCCAGCATTCTTCCATCCCTGGATAAACACAGATGCAGCCTCTGGTGATGTGATGCACACCCAATCAAACCTCTCTGTTCTTAAGAGATTAGGTAACTGATCAACATCAGGCCCTTGTTCCGTCTCCACCATTGGAATTTCGAGGCAATGAACACCCTTATCTTCAAGAAGCATTTTCACCTTGTCATTTTTACCCCTTTCTCTTGTGAGCACCACATCTGGTGCATTTGTGGAGTAACATACAAATATCTCTACAATTATATACATATATTTGGAAACAGACAGTGGATTTTGTTCCTATCAACAAAGAAACGTACTGTTTGACGACATTCCAAACCTTTGAGAAACACAACGTGTTCCCCAGGAAGCAATCGCTATTCGACGAGGCATTGCCCTGCAGAAGGTCATATTTTCTATTTTCTATTCTATTATTTACAGATATGTCAAAGAATGTGATCAAGCAAGGAAATCTACTCAAGATTTATCCTTTCGAATCTTGACAGGGTCAGGTACATGGAATGGATGCTTCAAGCTAGGATTATTACCGATGTCTCCTCCTCTCGGCAGATCTACTTCTGTGACGCCTTTCATCCCTTCTACTATCCCTTCTACTGCTACCTCGATCTCTATCCCTCCTATCGTCTCTTCTGTCATCTCTCCTGCTTTCTCTCCTGTCTGATCTTCTATCATCATATCTAGAATCATGCCGATCTCTGCGATCTGGATATCTGCTATGAGGACCCCTTTCTGATCTATCTGGAGGTGTTTGAGCATATCGTGATTCTCGTCTACCATCTGTCATTCGTTCATCGTAGCCACCCCTGCCTCCTCTCCTTCCTCTACCTCTACCTCGCCCTCCTGGCCTTGGTGGTCCATACTGATCTTCAGAATCCATACCAAACCCAAGCTTTGGAGTTTGTCGATGTGGGGCGCCTCCATAAGGATTCATTCCCATGTATGGCTGTTGCTGCATGCCTGGTGGAGGGCCCATGCCTGGTGGGCGTGGTGGGAATGGATGCCTTGGCCCAGAATATGGAGGGCGAACTCCAGTTACCTTTGATTTACCCATATTGGGAGAAAATCCAGGACCTGTGGATTCATGATGGTCGCCAAAGTCAAGACTAAATCCAGTCAGTACGATTGTGTGATCCCATGGAGAGCCAAACCTTTGCCATGAGACCCTCTCTGGACGTTCACTGGTCACAAATGCTTCATAACTTTCATCACGAGCATCAAGCATGGATGCTTGGAGTGATTTGTCTTTGCCATCATTCTCTATATTTGCAAAAATAACATTCTGCCACATGGCAGAGTCATTGGCCTGAGACTGATCCAACGTCTGAATCTGCCCCTTCATTGTAAACTCAAGTCTGAATTTTCGAACTCTATCTTGATATGCCTTCCAGTCGTTCATGGTCATTTCAAAGTTAAAAAAGTCACTTGGATCTGTCCCTGGTAGCCTCCATGGGGCATCAATCACAGAATCCAAGTCTATACTGAAAATCTCTCCATGTCCTAGTGACAGAAACTCCTTGTATTCCTCTGGACTGACTCGAGTCTGCCCTGGCAACTTGATTGGAAGGCCTGGTCTCCATTCAGAAGGGAAGACTGCGTCTTCTATTCTCATATTCACATGCTGTGGTTCAGCCTGAGTAGGAGTCCCTTTCCGAGGATCTTGGGGTGTTGTTTTATGCTGTGAAGCGGCTGCAAACGAGACTGCAAGGCCTGGAATAGCACTTCTCGGTATTCCACCAATAGCCACTCGAGCTGTGGCTCCTCCAAGTCCGGGAATCGTCGTGGTTTCTCCACCAGCCCCTAGACCAGGAGGGGTGAATAATTTCTGAAACTTTGATTGGCTCGGCTCATAATCAGTCGCGTTCTCATCTAGATTGATCATTAAATCATCATCACTAGATTCTTCTTCTTCACTAGAGCCTTCAGAGGAGTCCTCCTCGTCATCATTCGTATCGATTGCTTGCTTTGTTGGGTGACCATGGTCTCCTAGTGCCTCTGACAAAACTTTGGGTATTTCGGGCGCTGCACGGGTAGTTGTGATCGATTTAGATCATTGAATAACTCACAAGATAAACTGTATATAACGTACGGTTCAAAACGACATCTTTCGGCCCAGCGTCAACATCAGTTGCATCTTTTTCGTCAGAAGGGAGGGTGTCCCCATATAACTGCATAAATAACGCTTCATCGTCTTCGTCATCAATTTCTATTGCAGTAGTAGGTTTATAATCTGTTTTAGTCTCCACATCTGCTTTTGCAGAGCCATAGACCTCTGCAAACTCGTCGTCTGCCATGGTGAATCTCAAAACTCTCAAAACTATGCTCGTAAGATGATCATCGTGTGTTTTGTAGGCATGAATTGATTGAAATGTGATACAAATATAATATAAAAATAGAATCCTATGGTGATCAGTCATCTTGATATGTTTCTGATTCTCTTTCAGTCTCTTGTTCTTGCAAGAAAGACTCTTCCATGGTGCCATCATCGTCGCCCTTGCGTCTTTGCTTGATCATACATACTTCAAGCGATCTGTACGATTCTAACAAAATGAGGATGATCACCATCCAGAGAATATGGCACCAGAGTAGTAGCATGGATCCAATCATGATGTTTCTAACAGTCATAGTCGTAACATTTGAGCATGCTTGCAATGCTTCCCAGCCACAAAGTTTGATATTCAGAGATGGTATATCAAGACAGATTGATTGTACACTAGTCCCCTCAACACTAATATTGAATAAAGCATTGCAAGCAACCCGTGCTGCCAATTGAATGATTGATATCAATAAACCCAAACTGAAAAGCACAGCACAGAGAGCAATGATCATGGAGATGAGCCCGACAATGACTGAGAGGATGGTTAAAGCTTTATTCATAAACCAATTCCATCCACCAAGCGGATTCCGTATGCTTATTTTGCCCATGTGTATTCTCTTTGGCTGGAACATGAAGATCAAAAAGAACATGATGACATCACATGCCACAACAAAAATCAAGCAGCCAGTGGTGAGCCAATATAAGGCATTAGCTATGGAATCAGCATTCAGCCTGTCAGCAGCAACGGTAAGAATAGAACGGTCAAACATAGCCTGCAATCCAATCGAAATTAAGATTATGCCTGCGATAAAAAGACAGGTTGCAAATGTCCCCCAGACAAAGAGACGTAGAAGTTGACTCTTTGTCAAGACGTGTTCAATCTTCATGAGATAGCCAGAAGCAGATGATGTCGAGCTCATGGACAGACTTTTCGTAGTTTGCTCCTTAGAAATGCTTGTTTCTGTTTTAGATTGCCCCATATCCACTGGATCCTTCTCAAAGCTTCCTTCACCATTGCCCTTTGATATTCCTTTTAGCTTTTGGTATTTTGTGGCAACATATTGCTGTACATTTGTTGTTTTGTCAAGTACCAATGGCAATGCCAGGAGGAATATGAGTATAATGGAAAAAATCAACGTTCCTACGGTGACCCCAACCAGGTATGATACTATCGTGCTGGAGCTAGCATTGAGTTGTGTGATTACTGGAATTTCTTCCAAAGCAGTGGTATCCTTTGGGCAGGTCAGGATGGTCACATTCTCTGAGAGGATTGGCGCTGTGTTTCCGGATATATACTGATATGAAAACGATCTAAACATGGGACCTGTTATGTCAGGATATCCTACGACGGAACTGTTTGTGGCATTCTGGATTGAAAAACTGCTCGACACACCCTCCTGTCCATCAATCACATCCCCGAGATTAAGGAATTTGGCAATGGAATAGATGCCTTTGATCACCGTTGAATTTTCATCGCAAGGTATATATTCTGTCGATGAAGGGTTTAAACACTCCAGTGTCAGAGGAGATTGCATCAGGGGAGCACCCCAATTCCCAGGATATTCAGCCCAGCTCCATTCCTCAGGGTTTATACCTGGAGAGCCACCTTGGATCTCCCACAGTGGAGGAATATACACGATATTCTCAGGAGTTGGGATAAACGTCTTCTCGGGATCATCTCCAGTCCTGTCGCCGACATAAATTCCACCCACGTTCTGAAGTGGAAAATTTCCAATGGAACTACCCATGTAATAGTATACATGGAAGGCCTGATTCTCAGGATAATTACCATGCCCCTCCAAAGCCACGTATGATATTGGATTACCAGTATCCTCATCAAACAAACACTGGCCTTCAATTTGGCAATCACGAACTTCAGACCATGCATGCTGAGAGTATGCAATTTGCTTGATCTTCTGATCATTTTTGCATACAAGCATGGACATCCTCTCCAAATCAGCTTCGTGCACTCCAGATGGACACATGATGTATGCTTGCACGTCATCCGTTCCATTGAAACTGAGAGAAACGGCTTGATTTGAGCATCCATTCCAAGAATAATACAAGTTGTAGTTGTACATCCACAACGAGTCACTGTAGTCTGTTACAGTGTAAAAGATCTTTGCCGTACTCTTGCCATCCACAAAAGGAGCACCAGCCAGGATTCGTTTCTGTTCTTCTGGCGTCAGCTTGGTCGAGTTTAGAACTGATGCAAATGTCTTTGGACCGAGCAGATCTCGATTCGTCATATTGGCAACGATGTAATTATATGTTGAGTTGGGAAAGGGTTTGAAGTCTGTCAAAAACACTGTTGAAGCATCGTACCAGACATCCATATCCTACATCCATAGATGATACTCGATGTTACTATGCAGTGTTAGCAAACTCTGTAAACACAGTACGAGCACATACCTGCAGATGATATTGCTCCAATGGATGGAACTTGAGCACTGGTGCAAATGTCCAAGCAATAGACTGAGCATATTCCAGGGTTGCCGTTGTATTGGGTGTACAACTGATTACAGATGGACTAACTGGAGGAGATTGAACACTGCAAGATGGACCGCTGGTGTAAACCTCATGCACGGGAACCTTCTCAGTGCCAATCGACACTGCTCTGCCATTCCACGGAACCAGCGCTCCAAAGAGCAAAAGGATACATAAAAGCCGTATCATGAGAGCGTATTAAATAGTTATAATTCAGGAATGAAATAACGGTGTCGTAAAGCTTGTGAAGCTGATAATCGACCTCGATTCAGTGAGTTCTTTTCTTTGACCAATCTGCAACACAAATCCCACCCAGCACCTCCTTGTCTATCTAATACCTCAAAATCGCATCGTTGAGCAATCGGAGAGATCGTTCTCCACCTTGCAAGATCATAGTCACAGTCTGCTAGTGATTTATTGAATCCTCTCTGGCCTTGTGCTGTTCTCAATTGTGGAACTGCCATCTGAACCATGGTGACACCTGCACTGTAGGTGTCAAACAAATCAGGGCGTCCATACAGCCATGCCAGTGGCGCCAGTAAGGCAGCTAAAAATGGAATTGGTGGTCTTGGGAATGTTTTTGGCATAACAACTTCTTCAGGGGCTGAATACCGTGGATCCAGCATTCCAAATAGTGGGTTGAAGTTTATGCCCGTGGATAAATCACACGCGGCACCAAAATCGATTATCTTGACTTGCCCTTGCTGCGTGATCAAAATATTATCTGGTTTAACATCTCGATGAACAATTCCTAGCGAATGGATTTTATCCAATGCCTTGAAAATTCTGTACATGACCCCTTTGATGATGAGAGCATCTCTCTTGACTGGATCACTCTCTGTCAAGGCGTTTGATTTGCCTTCCCCGAGAATAATTGGTCCCAGACACTCTGGAAAGGATCCTAAAAGTCCAGCACAAGCATCTCCCAATGTAGAGTCGCTCTCGAATTTCCATATGAGCCATTGGGATCCAGCTGTAAAGTTGCCCTGAAAGTTTTCTGCAATAAAGTTGCCCAGATATTCAGCACAATATGGCCTGATCAATGGGTGTGCAGATATTCTTCTACACATGTAATCTTCTACAGCACCAGTCTCTGCAGCACCTCGTGCCATCGTACCAGCACTTAGGAAATTGCTTCTGATGCCCTCTGCATCCAGATTTGTCTTCTTCAAGACCACTCTCCTGCGCTTCTGTTCTGGTGTTAACTCTCGTGATTTCAGATCTGGAATCCCGGATTTAGCTGTTCGAAGCCCTTCATACACTGCATTATAGTGGTGTGATATCATGGACACATGTACAAACGAGTATATACAACAGCAACCACATACCTTGGCCATAGTTCCCATTGCCCAACCTGTCACGCAATGTAAAATCGTTTTCTGAGAATGTAGTGCCTAGCAGTTGACTCAAGGGTCTTAGGATATAATAGTCTATGATTGCAGATATTGGACTGGGCCTGGTAAAGATCACATAGTATAATGCTGCCAGTCTCATGCTGCCAGCAAAGGAAATGTCTAGGGCCATCAACCCGAGAATGTCATGTGCTATAGTCGACAATGCCCCTTGGAGAGGATCTGGAAATACCTGAAGAATATTGGATATATTGGTGTCTAACGATGCCAGCATATTTCCTAGGTCAATGGGCAGAGTTGTGGCAGCTGCAGCTGCAGCAGGAGCAGTCTGTGCCACAGTCTCTGAGACAGGTGTTGCTGCATCCATATCAGCAGCCTGGCCCAATCCAGTCTGAATCCCCATGAACGAGTCTGTATCCAAACCATCCATCGCCATTCTAAATCCATCACCGCTCTCCTCGAGTGCACGTGCAGGTTGGACACGTGGTAGTGACCGTCTCCTCGAGTGTCCCTGGGTCGTGGCAACCCGTCCAGGCCAGAGCTGGTACATTTGTGCTGATGTGCCTAGCATATTGATGTCGTGTTAAAATATGTAAAGAGTGATGCGATCGTACACCAGTGGCAGTGATGATTGTCAAGTTTTCCACTTGTAAGAAACGTTCTCTCCGAGAAAACGACCCACTGCGATGCTCCGTGTAATGCCCGAATGACCTTTGATCAATGCAAAATTTGTGAAATCATCAACAATTTACATACGTTTGCATCCATATAAAAGAATCGGGGACATTATGAAACATGTGGAACCCGACCTATCCCTTGACAAGATTTTGAGGGGCCTTCTTACATTCAAATGTTTCTTTGAAAAGAAACTATACACATCAGTCAGTATACATGGATATATATCCATCTCTCATTTACATTCTGAAATATATTCATATAGGCTTCAAGCCTTTCCATGCTTCTTCTTCCATGCAGCAATCCAGGCTCTTGCTTCTGCAACATTTGGGTCAACTCCTGGGGCAGCAGGGGCAGCTGCAGCTGGTGCTGGAGAAGATTCTCCTCCTTCAGTATTGTTGCCTCCAGCTAAGGCTATTCCAGCAACGGCAACAAGCACAGCACCACCCAAGACGATTGTATTCTTGTTATCTGCAGATTGAAAAATACCAATATCAGAATCACAGCAAAATGCATCCACCACAAAATCTACTCATCATAACGAACCTGCAGAACTTTCTGATGAAGCAGCAGCAGGAGTTGATGCTGGCTTTGGAGCAGCAGCAGGGGTTGGTGCATCAAATCCTTTCAGGGTTGGAGCATCAGCAGGGGCAGTCTTGCCTCCAATAGAAGGACGTGGAGTCTCGCTGACAGTCTCCTTCACTGGAACAGCAGCAGCAGATTCTGGCTTCTTCTTCTTCTCAACCTTGACAGGCTCCACTGCTGGACTTGATGTCAATGAAGGCAAAACACTATCCTTTCCAGTACGGGACTTGATGGAAGACAAGAGCTGCTCTTCATACGACGTGTTCCTGGTGGCTGCAGCCAAGGCAGTATCTGACGATGGCACCTGCAATCCATACAAATATACATAGTATATACGATCCCATACCATCATGTCCTATGAGAGAGCAAGACCATTGACAATGAAGAGATCCACGTTGTCTGTCGGTCAGTAGGAACGCACCAATGACAAAACTCCGGCAGCTGTTGCGATGAGTGCTGCTTGTTTCACACCTTCCAATACATCAGAAATACTCTGATGTCTGGGTTGAGCCTTGCACGTGACGGTTTTCCTCACTGGAGCTCTTGCTCCAGTTGACACGACACACGGCTTGCTTTGGCTTACGAGAGCGTTCATCGATTGTTTCGTCACGTGGACAGATGTAAAACGATTAAAAATAGAATTGATAATCGCGAAGAAGCGTGTTCATACGGTGTAAAAAAATGACATTGACTGAAATCGGACAGAAGAAAATCTTCACTCTATCCATTGGATTCAGCAACCATGGGAAAAAATCTCTTCTACTCCAACAGACGAGCCACTCGATCCTCGAGCTGATTGGTCTTGGTGTCCTTATGGTTCATTCCTTTGATACTCTCCTCGCATTTCTTAAGCCTGGAGCCTTCTGTTTCACGCTGGATGGGTTGTTCCTGTTCAGAAACAATCATCTCAATCCCATATGAGGGTGGTTGTACACTCGAGTCAACACTAATCACACGAGCCTCTTGCCACACATCCGCCCTTTTGTTAAAATAGAGTACATCTTCTCCCTTTTCAAACGTTTCATTTCTCGTAACGTCAATGGATTCCTGTCGAGACGAAGAATCAACCGCCAGTGGAAAGCTCTGAGGCCCAACATGGGATGAGTCCCTCTTCAATGCAGCAGCAGCAGCAGCAGCAGCAGCAGCACGGGCATGTTGACCAGGCACACGCGACCATTCATTCTCTGTAAATGTATGTGGTTGATTTGGATGTTTGGGTACCGAAGACTCGGGATATGCCTTCACAGCGTGACGACTGACTCTCTGTCCATGTGATGCTGTCACCCTCTGTGCCAGATCAGACAGCTCCCTATTGAACCTCTTAAAGTCATCATCATGCTCACTGTACCTCATATGCGCCAGTTCATGAATCATCGTGCTACGTATCATATCGAATTTCCGAAACCCTCGCAAATCATCCGTTCGAAGACGCAGAGAAATCTCCCTGCCACAATCAATGTTCACACCAAGAATACAGACAGGAGACACACCCACCATGCCCTCTGGAGGCATTTCTGACACCGTCCCGATCTTCCAATCATACGTATCCATCACGTGCCGTATTCCAGGATCATCCACAATCATCTTCAACAGCTTGACAGCGTCTTCTGACCCAGGATACACATCCACCGTCGTATATCGAAATGGCCTGAGAGAACCAACACGGGTATTCACCCGCGTCCCACTCACGGAAGAACCGTATTCTCTTCGCCTCCTTTCTCTTTCAAATTCATATTCCATATCAGGCACACGAGCATGCGTTTCTTTCATAGCATGGATTTTCTCGGCAGTATTTCGTCGAGTCAAGAGGACTGAAACTTTATTTTGCCGTTGAGTCGAGAACAACGGATTAGGAGACAACGTATGTAAATCTCCGATTCTCTTTCCTTTATATAAACATTTTATGTGATATACAGATTCAATATCTGGGCAGATGTGTTGTTCCAGACCAGAGAGAATGTCATTATTTGAAAATCCTTGCACGTTTGTTGCAGGTATTGTAAACCAACTGGGACCTTGTGGTGGTCCACCAGAGACATCAACACGAATCATTACTATATATATGTATATACCGTAGCACCGGCAACTTTTCGGAATTGGGCCTTTCAAAAATTTATAAGTACTCCGAAAAACTGCGATTTAACCTAAATTTTTGATCAAATGTGAGAGTTACGTGCTCAAATAGGTACCAAAAGACTCCTTAAATTGCACTGATTCCAGGGATATTTGTCCCGTTTCCTGAAGCTTCTCCAATCCTACAACAATCAACAACGAAGGGCCAGATGACCCCGGCCGGGGTGGTGGTTCCACAAGATTGGCATTTTCATTGGTCATGCGTGCTTATTTTATTCTCTTCTCCGCTGATATATCTATATTATTATATTATAAACTAGGTGTCTGCCCGCGATGTTTGTGAAAGATGGTCGATTTTGGCTGGTCGAAGGTGGTCCTGGCATCCCTGCCGGATTGGGCTCTGGTGGAGGTGAGCTCATCATGGGGTCGTCTGGTCCTCTGTGGATCAATGGATCGACTCTGGACTCTTTCGGCAGTTGCATCACTAATGTGTGCTCACTCGTCGTGTAGTCGTGCCAGGCCGAGGGTCGTTCGTGGTGGGCCCATTCGAATGTGACCGTTGAATGGCACTTTTGCGTGAGACCTTCGATATCGCTCCCCTATATATCGGCTATTTTTCTTCTGTATCCTTTTTGATTCAATATCCACTGGATGCTCCCTCGACCTCGTCGGCAAAGCACCATTCGGGTGGTCGTTGTCATTGCCGACTTTCGAGTGGTGTTGATCCCTCTCCTCCTTGGTCACCCAGTCGTCCCCGAAGATTCGGGTTTCGATCCCTACGGTTCCGAAGAATCATGGCTGACGCGGAGACCCGGGATCCTTCTTCGTGCCACGGTCGCTCGTGACGCGACGCGACTGACACCGTTGACTGGAACTGTTGCGTGGGAGCCTCGATATCTCTCCTCGCGGGTCACAATAGTATCTGTATTGAATGAAGATGTTTTTGGTATCGTTTTGGACTGCGTTGGGTCCATATCGAGAAAGTCGATTTC
>PJEL010003838.1_pt1 | contig 12614 bp, 10 predicted proteins | sample 1853271 | NCBI WGS metagenome assembly PJEL01 (sample SAMN08108733, study PRJNA415343) | Invertebrate metagenome, whole genome shotgun sequencing project. | host: Globobulimina | place: Sweden: Gullmar Fjord | collected 2015-08 | reverse complement strand
CAAGGGGGCACATCATAATCTGCCTTTGTTGAAAATTTGGAACAACTACTGAATCATAATCTTAAACTTTAAAAAACAGGGTCTAAAATAAACTAAAATGATTTACTATAGAACTAAATATGATGTTCTCCGGAATTCGTAATGTTACAACCTGATGATATTTCCCCAATTTAGCCAAACATTCATTTCATTTCATTATAACAAATCATTTATATTGGCGCCCTTGAACCATATCTTGCTAATTTAACTAACAATTAGATATTTGGCTCAATCCTTGCTCTCTACTTATCTATAACATTGTTTTTAATTTTCAACAGTAGAATGTAAAGTTATTTTTGAGCAACGCCTAAGACAGAAGTCAAAAATAGAAAGGAGTTTTTATGAATATCAAAAAAAAATCATTATTTATATTAATGATATTACTAACCATAATCGCTTTTACATTAATCGGCTGCTCAGGCAGCGGCAGTGATGATAGTGACGGTGTGGGGGATAACACAATTGGAGCCACAACCCCAGATGATGATGATGATATTACTTTTGGTGATTCTACGCCTGATGATGATGGCGATGATGATATCGCAACAAACAAAAATTCACCCCTGGCAATCAATCTCTCTTCTGTAAACTATTACTCTCGTCAATGGACATTTTTGGATCAGACAAAACAGGGGGGCCACTTCAATTATAATAATGCAGATAATGATGCTGATGACTTTTCTGATGGTTGGGCCAGAACGGGTGATGTTGACCTCTTCCTGAATACTGGTTTGGATGGGAACTATCATGGTGGACGCTACATCGTTCTTTATGATGGAAAGGCCGATTTTTCAACCTATTCACCTATCTGGAATGGACCATTGGAGATGCCTAACGATGCGATCCTAAACGAAGGTCTTTCCACTGAGGGCCGCCTGGTATTAGATGTTGAACCCTCAAATATGGGATTTGTTCTTGCATACGACAATATCGACATAAATGACCCGGTAAGAAATATGAAGATTGTACATGAGGACTATGAGGATAGTTTTGAGGAGGAAATATTTCACCCTCAATTTATCGAAAGCATCAAAAAATTCAGTACCCTGCGCTTTATGGATTTAATGAGGACAAACCATTCCGAGCAAAGCCTTTGGGCTAATCGCCCCTTAACCACCGATGCTCTTCAGGGTACAGAAAAGGGTGTTGCCCTGGAATATCTTATTGCCCTGGCCAATAAAACTTCGGCCAATCCCTGGTTTAATATTCCTCATCTGGCAACAGACGATTATGTTGAAAATTTTGCTACGATGGTGCGAGACAGGCTCGATCAGGATTTGCAGGTTTATATCGAATATTCCAATGAAGTCTGGAATAGCGGCTTTGGTCAATACGCCTATGCTGAAAATCAGGGTGAATTAGCTGGGTTAGGCTCTAACCGTGATGCCGCCGATCGTTTTTATTGCCGCCGCTCTGTGGAAATATTCAAAATATTCGAAACCGTATTTGCAAATACGAACCGTCAAGGGTTGGTCAAGGTTATAGCCTCTCAAAACAGTCCATGGTGGGCTATCAAAATGATGAATTGGGTCGATCCAGAAACAGGCGAGCGGGCAATTGAGCAGGCTGATTATTGGGCTGTTGCTCCTTATTTTTGTGGCGATCCTGAGTTAACGTCAAATCCTGGCTCGGTAAGTGAATTACTTGATGAATGTGAAGCCGATATCGATGTAACCTTATCTAAGGCCGCAGAAATCGGTACTGCATCGCGAAGCTATGGTGTAGAATTGATTGCCTATGAAGGAGGGCAACATATTCGTAACGACGACGCCAGTACCGAGGCTCAAAATATTTATAACCTGGCTAACGACGATCCACGGATGGGAGAGGTTTATACTACCTACCTCAATAAATGGCGTAATGAAGTAGGAGGCCAGACGTTTGCCCTTTTTAGTTTAATCAGTGGACAGAGCAAATATGGTCGTTGGGGAATTCTGGTCGATCAGGATGATTTCGAATATCCAAAATACCAGGCTGCTATGGAGTTTATTAACGATAATCCCCGTTGGTGGTAAATGCAAAATACAAAACTTCCAGATTTTGCAGATAGCTGCGTTACTCGCCCCTTGATGTAGCTCCGCTACTACTGCGGGGCGAGATGCCTTGCTCTCAGCAAAATCTGAAAGTTTTGCCGGCGTGGCAAATCAATATTTAATCAATTTTTGTTTGTTGAGGTTCTCACCTCAATCCTGTAAAAATATTATTTGCGAAAATGATTGGTATTGAATCAGAGACCGATTTTTTGAATTGTTCCGTAGGGGCACGGCACGCCGTGCCAGATTGTGTTCCGTCATCATTTAGGGCACGGCATGCCGTGCCCCTACCATTTGCAATATATTGGTTGATTTCCTATTGAAGCAGATTAGAGATAATAATCAATTATCTCTATATCCTTATCAATCCTTGTAGAACCTTGAATTAAAAATATCACTACATAGGTTGTGGTGAGTGTAAACAGGCCCAACAGCATTTAAACTATTTTAACAACTTCACTGCTTTTAAACCGTTAATTGAATTAGCCTTCTCATATGATAGCCATTGGCGTAATAGACTTTCTGTCGTTTCAACGCTTCTTTCACCCATAGCTTTTACACCTTTCACTAAAATAGCTGCACTTCTTGGTAAATTATTTTCGTAAGCTGCGAATGAAAGATATAGAATTCGCTGAATACTGGGTAGTAATTCATATATTATTTGTTCGAGAAGTATATCGTTACATATAGAAAGAAAGAAAATACCAAATTCAATAATCTTGTTATAGTAATTTTCATTATCATTTAGCTTCGAGGCGGATAATGCTTGTTCAACTATTGTATTTATTCGCCTGATATCTTTATCATCAGCATTTTGAATAGCTTTTTTTAAAACAAGAACCAGTAATTCTGTCAGGATTTCAAAAAGTGATTCAATATTAGACTCAATAAGTTCTGTAACATAAGCCCCTTTTTTTGGAACAAGTTCAACAAGCCGGCTTCTTTCAAGCAGGCGCAAAGCCTCACGAATTGGGCTGTGACTTATTTTAAGTTTTTTAGCTATTTTCGATTCAACGATTCTATCCCCGGGTTTATACTCCATTTTGATAATTTTATTGGCAATATATTCTGTGATTCTGTCCGATAGATTTGTTTTGATAACACCTGCCATTAGCATTTTCCCTATTTTTTTATGAAAAGAACATTTTTAAGTTGACATTTATCAGAAATCTACATAAGTTTCAAGAATAGATTGTCGACAAACGAAAATATTACATATCAACCCCTTTCGTTTTCCTTGTTTTTTATTATTGTCGACAATCGTTTGTCTCTATAAATTATTACATTTGACAACTTTTGGGAGTAGCAAAATGGATAGAAAATATTATGATATCATAGTTGTAGGCGCAGGTCCCGGTGGAGCAACTGTTGCGAAAGAACTAACTGAAAAAGGTAAAAAAGTTTTAATCCTTGAATGGGGTAGTAATGCACCCGTAAAAGGTTCCCTCACTCAATTTGCAACGAGCGCAGGTGTTCCAGGGAAAAATTTATTATTTGCTGATAAAAAGTTGTTAGGAATGGTTCGCGGCACATGTACGGGTGGTAGTTCCATTTTTTATTGCGCAACTGCATTTGATCCGCCATATGAAACCTTTAATTCCTATGGCATTGATCTTGAGGATGAAATAAAAGAACTAAAAAAAGAACTTCCAATCGCTCCTCTGTCAGATGATCTCGTAGGGCCTGCAGCAAGGTTGATGATGGATAGCGCTCTTGACCTTGGATACGAATGGAAAAAACTTAATAAATTCATATATCAGGATAAATGCCGTTTGGGCTGCACAAAATGTAGTTATGGCTGCCCCTATGATGCAAAATGGACCGCCCGAAACTATGTTGAAGAAGCCACTGCAAATGGAGCCGATCTTATAAATGGTGCAAAAGTAAGCAAGGTCATTATTGAAAATGATATTGCTATCGGTGTTGAATACAAAAAACTATTTAAAACATATCAAGTCTTTGCAGATAAAATTGTTGTTGCTGCAGGCGGTATCGGGTCACCTGTAATCCTGCGTCAAAGTGGTATCTATAACGCGGGATATGATTTCTTCTATGATCCATTAATTATGGTATTCGGAACAGTAGATACTCTTCATTCAGATGGTGAGCCTCAAATGGCAGCTGGAATCCACATAGAGGATGAAGGTTATCTAATGACTGACCTTAGTTTTTCCACCCCTGTTTTTGCAGCCCAAAGTGCATTGAAACTCAGAGGCCACCGTGCATTTTCAAAGAAAAAAACCTTGATGATGATGATTAAGGCCAAGGACAATCTCGGTGGAAGAATCACCTGGAGTGGCGGAGTAAGAAAAAGCCCTTCTAAAGATGACAATGCAAAGCTTAACAAAGGCTACGAAAGAGCAAAAGCAATTTTTGAAAATGCCGGAGCAAAAGGAATATACAAGGGCTGGAAACTGGCAGCTCACCCCGGAGGGACTGTAAAAATTGGAGAGTTGATCGACTCCGATCTTAAGACCAGACATGACAATCTTTATGTTTGTGACTGTTCAGTAATACCTGAAGCCTGGGGATTACCACCGACATTAACATTATTGGGTTTAGGTAAGCGACTGGCAAAACATATTACAAAATAATAACAAAAGGAGAGTTACTCATGCCTATGGAACAGCAGGAAAATATTTCATTTGCGGGTTATTTTGCAGAGATTCTACAAACAAGGGAAGTAAAAAATGCTGTAGATTCTGGAATTACGGAAGTAATAAATCTTTGGGGGGAAGGCAGCACAGCTAAAAAGTTTGCTTCAAAACCAGCAAAGTGGGTAGTCAATAAAAGTTTTTCAAATAAATCTAACGGCAATGAAGAGGAGCTGCTTTCTCTTCTAAAACATCCTGATTTGCTTGAACATACCAGTTTAATTTTACCTGCAATTTTGAATAATTTTGGAGAAATATTACATGCAATGGCTGTTTCTCTTGAGAAAAAACCGGAAGAAGAGCAGCTCGAATTATTCTCACGTTTTCTTACCTCGATAAACCCGGAAAAGACAGGAAAGATTATTACGTCACTTGCCAGAACAGCAGGTACACTTCATCAAAAAAATCCTCAGTTTATTGCTGATAGCATCATACCCGGGTTAAGATCCCTTCTTGAGCACACTGATTTCAGTGAATTAAAACTTTTTCTCGATAATTCAAAAACGGATATCCATTCAATCATTAACGGAGCAAATGACCTTGCTTTTGAGTTTCCAGCTAAACTGGTTACCCTGCTCTCTTTTATCCCCGGCATATCAAACCACGTTTTATTTTTTCTTGAAGATCTGATTAAGAGATTCAACGACCTTCCGGCAGATATTCTTACAGATATTCTAATCTCTTTTTTCAAGGAGATGGACGGGAAAACAATCGGTCGGTTTTTAAATAATTTCACCGAAATGATAAGACAGGTCCACACAGGAAGTGCATTAATCGGGGAAGCGGGTGCACCACAGTTTTCAACGGAGCTCCTTAAAAAAACAAGAGAGATTTTTGACGAAACAGATCCCGTTGTTTTAACAAAAGCAGTAAGTGCCATTACGGATGGAAAGGAAGTCTTTCTTAAGACGCTTCAAACCATAGCCAGTGAAAACCCGGAATTTTTTATGGGTTCGCTTGAAACTTTGTCCGATGGTAAGAATTCAAAAATAAGACTTATAAAACATAAACTTGAACTGATCGAAGACCTTGATGAAGAAGATGCCGCCAAGGCAATATCAGCAGGTATTTCAAAATTAAATACCTATGATTTTGCAGAAGTCATTAATTCGGCATGCACACTATTCAAAACCATTAATGAACACTCACCGATTGAGTTAGAAAAACTTGCAGAAGAATTTACATCAACGATCGATACTGATGAATTTTTCACATGTCTGTCATCAATTACGACCGATACAATAAAAGGTTTCCGCCCGATTATCCGATTGGCGGCACCTGCCCTTATAAAGGAAGTTATCGGTTCTCTTTCAACTGAGGATGACGGCAATGATGAGTTAATCGAGGAGGCAAGAGAAACGCTGCGCCAGTTTATTCTGGGCAAGGAGGTTGCATAATGAAAACCGAATTTCTTGAAGCTGCGACACAAATTGAACTTGATTCTGTTCAAAAATGGAAAAAAAACGGGGGTAAAATTGTCGGATATACATGTTCATTTATGCCTGTTGAGCCCTTCTATGCCGCAGGTATCCTCCCTGTACGTTTACGCGGTATCACAGCCGGGAGTATGGAAATATCCGATTCCTATTTCGGCCCTTTTGTCTGCAGTTTTCCTAAAGCACTGCTGCAGCTTGCCGGAACGGGACACTACCATTTTTTAGACGGAGCTGTCATTTCAAACGGTTGTGATACACTCCGCAGACTTGATGACTGCTGGCGTAAAATGGGTGAAGATATTAAAGGTTCTGTGCCACCATGGTTTCATTATTTCGATGTACCTCACAAACCGGATGGCCATGCATTCGATTGGTACAAAAATCAGGTTAAAAAACTGATAACTGCTATTGAAGAGCAGTTTGATGTAGAGGTCACGGACTCTAAACTGAAAGACGCAATAAAAAATCAGAACCAGGTTCGCAGACTTTTATGGGAGCTTGAAAAGCTGCGCCGTGAAGATCCTGTCAGAATTTCCGGGACTGAGGCGTATGCGGCAATCATTGCAGGAACAGTCATGCCGTTGGTGAGTTACAGAGAGAGTTTAGCCGGGTTAATTGAGGATGTGCGAACAAGAAAAACAGATATTGGCAAAAACAAAAAGAGATTATTTATCGGCGGAAGTGTGTGTGACGATTTTGAACTTGTCTCTCTGGTTGAACAGTCTGACGCTGTTGTTGTTGGTGAAAATGTCTGCTTCGGTGTCAGAAATGATAATGACATCGTAAATGAAACAGAAGAACCATTAGCTGCAATAACTGCAAAGTATTTATCAGGGTCTGTCTGTCCGCGCATGATGGGATGGTACAGGGAAAGAGCTGGAATGATCGTCGATAAGGTTAAGCAAACCAATGCTGATGGTGTTATTCTTCAGAATATCAGGTTCTGTGACCTGCATGGATCGGAAAATGGTTTGTTAGAACGCGATCTCGACAAAAGCTGTGTCCCTTCTTTAAGGATTGAAAGGGAGCATGGCCCTCTAACTGAAACCGGCAGGTTAAAAATGAGAATCGATGCATTTGTTGAACAACTGGCTGAACCAGTATCGGCATAAATACGAATGTATAACAATTTATAACAATAGGTTAAACAAGGTGAATTATGAGACCTGAACTTACAGAATATAATTTGGACAAACTTTTTGCCGGAACATTTATGGTGGCCAGAAACCTTGGCAGCTCTACGCCCGGTGAAATCAAGACTGTTTTAAAGTACACACCCTATGTCAGCAGCCTCCTTGAACCTCTTCTTGCGACGGGGCAGCCGTCTATTACCTTTTTCGATCTTTTTTATGATTATTATTCAAATATTATCAATGCCGAAGAAAACGGGAAAAAAGTAGTGATGACAACATTCTGCTTCGACCCCTCAATTTTTTACGCTATTGATAACCTTGTCCCGGTCACCCTTGAAACCGGTACCGCACTAACGACAATGCTCTGGAAAAGGGGTTCATCAGATTTTATGGATCATTGCACTGAACTTGGGTTTTCAGAGACCGGCTGCTCATCACAACGTGGAACAATGGGGGCGTACCTCGCGGGGCTTGGTGCCAAAATAGACCTTGTCGCACTCAATATGGGCGGCGTCTGTGACACAAATGCTAATGCTTATAATTTCGTTGCCCAATACCTTGATATACCCTATTACGGTCTCGACTATCCGTCTGAACTCACCACAGAAGAAGTACGTGAATATCACCACAAAGATTATCGGGGGTTAATCAATTTTCTTCAGGAACATACCGGATGCCAGTTTGATGTCGACAGGTTGAGAGAAGTTCTGGAGGAAAAGAAAAAGCAGGACGTTCTGATGAACGAAATTGAAGAGATGCAAAGGCTGGTGCCGAATCCGGTTCCCGGAGTTTATCACATCATGATATACGCAGCCAGATACATCTATTCAGGAAAGAAGAAATTTACAAAACTGCTTGGTGAGATGGTTGAAGTTGTAAGAGAGAATGCAAAAAGCGGCCGCTCAGGATTAAGAAACGGCGTGGAAAAAAACAGAACATTTCTTGTCTACATAGATAATTATGCTCTTGGAACGGCAATGTTTCAATGGTTTGAAAAAAAGGGGATATCCCATATGGGTAATATTCTCTCCCGGACATTCAATCAGGATGCGCCATACACGACAGGAGTGCCCGGCACCACCTATAATATTGACACAACGAACCTTGATACAATGATCGACAGTCTTGCGGATATCAATGCAAGAATGCCAATGACAAGGACGATCAGAGGTCCTTATGATGCACCAAACATGTGGCTGGAAGACAGCCTCTCTCTTGCAAAACAATACGGTGCAGACTGCTGTTTATACAACGGGACACCCGGTTGTAGAAACACCTGGTCAAACGTTAAATTGTTGTCACGTGATCTTGAAGCAATGGGATATCCCACACACCTGGCATACGGGGATAGTTTCGACCCCCGTGTTGAAACCTGGGAATCAACAGAAACAAGACTTGAAGAATTTTATCAGATCAGGGGGTTACTATGAGTATTGTCGCAGGATTTGATGTCGGTTCATTAACTACAAAAGCTGTCATCTTAAAAAATAAAAAAATTGCAGGTTCTGTAATCATAAGATCGGGGCCGAAACCAGTAGAGTCTGCAGCAAGGGTAATGGAAAAACTTCTTGATGAAACCGGAATTAATCAGGCTGATATTATAAGGGCTGTGGGAACCGGTTACGGGCGTGAAAAAATAACATTTATTGACAAGGCTGTTTCCGAAATTTCATGTCATGGAAAAGGAGCCCAGTGGTTGATCCCTTCAGCCAGAACAATCATCGATATCGGCGGACAGGACTGCAAGGTTATTAAACTCGATAAAGACGGAAACCTGGTCAAATTTATAACCAATGATAAATGTGCATCCGGAACCGGTCGTTTTCTCGATGTCATGGCAAAGGTAATGAACATCGAAGTATCAGAGCTGGGCAAACTCTCTGCTAAATCAACAGAACCGATCACCTTTGCTTCGATGTGTACTGTCTGGGCACAGGCCGACGTCATCAAACACATTAATTTAAGAAAACCGGCTGAAGATATATGTGCAGGTATCAACACTGCCATGGCTAACAGAGTTGCTATGCTGACGAATGCCATAAAAATTGAAAACGATATCTGTATGACCGGTGGCGTTGCAAAGAACTCCGGTGTTGTAAAAGCACTGGGTAAACTTTTGGGTTGTCGGATTAAGCAGATAAAAAAAGCAGACCCTCAATTAATGGGGGCTATCGGCGCAGCTCTCTTTGCACAGGAAATGGCGTTGAAAAAATCTTCATCTACTGCGGCATAGCATTTTTCAAGACGTTCGACATACGAAAAAGTATGCCTTCACGCCTGGAAAAATACTCTGACTTGTATATGAAGACTTTTTCTTAGCCATTGGGGCTGAAGAAATTTCTATACATTTCGTATTTTTACGAGAAAATTGATATTTTTAAAAAATGGAGAATAATATGATAACAGCAGGATGTGATATTGGTTCAAGGACCGCAAAGGCTGTCATTTTTGAAGATAATAAAATTATAGAAAGCGCAGTGATTCCAGCTAAGCTGGATCCTGTCGACTCTGCTGAGGCTGTTATGAAGCTTGTGCTTGAACAGGCAGACCTTACGATTGATAAAATTGGAAAAATTGTCGGCACAGGTTATGGCCAGCAGGAAATCCCCTTTGCTCATAAGCTTGAATCAGAAATTGTCTGTCATGCAAAAGGTGCATGGTGGAATATTCCTTCGACCAGAATGATAGTAGATATTGGTGGACAGGATTCAAAGGCTATTAAAATTGACGAAAATGGTAAGGTAATCCGGTATACATATAATGACAAATGTGCTGCCGGTACAGGACGTTTTCTTGAAATTATGGCCGATTCCCTTCTGGTCGAACTTGATGAAATGGGAATGACAGGGAAAACATTCAAAGAAACACTTACTATCTCCAATCAATGTGTTATTTTTGCTGAGACTGAAGTTGTTTCCCTGATCAATGAAGAGAAAGATGTGGCTGATATTCTAAATGCCCTGCACCATTCATTGGGAAGCAGGGTCGCCTCCCAGGTTAGAACCCTAACTATTGAGCAGGACGTGATCATGACAGGTGGTGTGGCAAAAAATATCGGCGTATTTGAAGCTTTATCAACCGGGATTGGTGCACCTGTAAAAGCGCTTGAAAATATTGACCCTCAGATAAACGGGGCGTTGGGTGCTGCAATCATTGCATCGGAGATTTAATAATGCATTTGCTTGACCAGTGTATCCATGATGCACGGAACTATATTGATATTAAAAAGAAAACCGTAACATCACAGGTTTTTAAAGTTGACAGATCTATAACCTGGCCTCAGTCTGAAAAATCAGGGCTTGTGCTGATACCTAACCTTGCTGTGGAACTTGGCAGTCCTGAAGTCTCCTCTGTTTCATTTCAGACATGGACACAGGATGCCTCAATGGTTAATGATGAAACCATAACTATTATCGGGCCAGATATCAGTATAAGCAGTGAAAAGAGACTCCCCTTTGGTAAAATCATTATTGCTGAAGTTGAAGGATTCAATGAGAATAACGCCGCCGACCGGACAAGAGAGATGTTTTTATCAAAATTTAATATCTCGTTAAGCGGGTTTATGCTGAAGTCTGCATCAAACTACATGGCTGAGTGGTGTCGTATCAGTAAAGATGCTGTAAATTCAAACTTTTCCTTTCAGATACTTGGCAGTTCACTTATCAACGAATTAAAAAAACTCGATTATGTAAGATCAGTCGAAATCATCTTTGTCACTTCGTCCAACGAAGATGTAAACGAATTGTTTGAGATCGGAAACCGATCGGTCAGAATTGTTAATGCCATGTCTAAAATGGTAAATGAGATGAGTTATGACTGTGGTGAGTGCGAATTTCAGGACATTTGTGAGGATGCAGACGAATTAAGAGAAATAAGGGATAATCTGGCTTATGAATAACGGACCTGTTGTGATTGCAGTTTGTGGGAAAGGCGGTGTGGGGAAAACATGTATCAGTGCCCTTACCGTTAAAATGCTTGCCGAAAATAAATCCGCAAAAATTCTGGCTATCGATGCAGACCCTGCTGTAGGGCTCTCTTTTCCACTTGGTGTGGAAGTCAAAAAAACAGTTGATGACATCAGAAATGATTTGATAAACCGCCTCGATAAAGGAGAAAAATCAAATAAAAAAGAGCTTATAAAGGCTCTCGATTATGAAATTTTCTCTGCGATGGAAGAACGGGAGAATATGGCTTTTTTAGCAATCGGCAGACCTGAAGGCGACGGCTGTTATTGCCAGGTGAATGCCTTGTTAAAAGACATTATCAAAGATCTTGCCCATAATTTTGACTATATTGTGATAGATGCAGAAGCCGGTGTTGAACAGATAAGCCGAAGAGTAATGGAAATGGTTACTCACCTCCTCCTTGTTTCGGATGCCTCACTGAAAGGGAGAAATGTTGTCGAAACAATCCACCGTGTTGCTAAAGAAAAATGTTCTTTTGAAAAGAGCGGCCTTATTTTAAATAGAATGAAAGATCAAAGAGAGATTGAGGCTATTCTCTTAAAAACAGATCTTCATTATACAGGCGGTATGACAGAGAATTACTTAATCAGAGATTTTGATCGTGAAGGTAAAAGTTTTTTTGATCTTCCCCACACAGGCCTGATTGATGTTCTTAACAGTTCACTAAGATCCTTTCTGAACAAAGGTGTTGATTCTTTATAAAATGGACCGGTCAGGGGCACCTATTTAATTTTAATTTTTTTTAATCTGTTGATTTAATCTTGAAAATACCAAAGTTCTGTTGCTGCAGCATAACAATATTGGTTTTATTAAGATGGGCACGCTGTCGCTTTGCCCATCCTACATCGAGGTTTAATTGAGTGATAATGTTTATTTAAATTTTGTTATTTTTACGATTATTTACCTGGAATATTATTGTTTAAACATATGAGAATTGTAGGATGGGCAAAGGCTCCGCCGTGCCCATCTTTGCTTAATGAACCAAAGCCCGGTTGGGTTAGCGAACTCAACATTTGTTCATCCAACGCCGCTTTTGGACTTGAATAATTATTCTTTTTTATTTTATTATCTCAATTTATAAGGAGTTTGACATTTGTTGGGTTACTCTCACTTGATACCAATTTAGACAATAACTATAATTTTATTGTTGCCGCTGTAATATACGTTTTGTTTTATTTCCGCTTTAACCCAACCTACGATTGGGTATGACCTTTCAAGCATTTTGGTTGATTCCCCGATGACGTCCTTTACAGATAGTAGATCAGCTCCTGGATTATTATCCAAAACTCTGAAAAATCAAACGTGCTAAAGGAGAATAAAAATTATCTGTAAACAATCTTTTTCATTGACATAT
>PJEL010003837.1_pt1 | contig 12615 bp, 12 predicted proteins | sample 1853271 | NCBI WGS metagenome assembly PJEL01 (sample SAMN08108733, study PRJNA415343) | Invertebrate metagenome, whole genome shotgun sequencing project. | host: Globobulimina | place: Sweden: Gullmar Fjord | collected 2015-08 | reverse complement strand
GAAATCGATGGTCAGGTCGAAGATATCATTGCCGATACGGTCGTTCTTGCATCCGGTTCAAAACCGGAAAACTCGTTCCAGGCGGTTTTGGAAAGAAAAGGGATATCCCACGAGGTTATCGGAGATGCAAGTCAGATTGCACTGGCTTATGATGCGATGCATAGCGGCTTTGATGCCGGAAGCAAATTATAAATGAAGTGGGGGGGCAGCAAACCCCCTTAACATCTAAAAGCCAACCCGAGCATTTTTATCTTCTTTCTATCCCCCTGGCTCATTGCCAAAGATATCGTTTTCTACCATTATAAAGTCCATGCAACTATTCAGCTCACCGGCAAGGCAAGCTTGCCGCATATGTATTGTTACACAGTGTTCCGCATGCAGTCATGATTAATCTGTCATTGAACTCATTCTCGGGCAACGCGTTTCCTTTATACAAATGGGAAACGCTTGGACCGCCATCCATGGCCGTCTTCCGAGGACGGTCGTTGACTTCACCCTCCTGGTGAAGTTTCACCACTCCCAACCCGCTCAATAACAGACCAGTCATGACTTCAGAGGGATAATGGGATGTGTAACCTAAAAGAATGCGCTCCAGCGAGTGGAATCTAATTATTATTGGTTTTCTATGCAGGTATATTTTAAGTTACTGGGTGCTGCAATTTTCTGGGGTGGGACCTTTATTGCCGGCCGAATTGTATCCAGGGATATGGATCCTTATTCTGCTGCGTTTATTCGGTTTTTGATCGCTTCTGTATTTCTGTTAGCGGCTATTCGGTTCCGTCAGGGTTACCTGCCGACTCTAAAAAAAAATCAAATTATTCCAGTTGTTTTACTGGGGATGACGGGTATCTTTGCTTATAATATTTTGTTTTTTAAAGGGTTGCACACCGTTCATGCGGGTCGTGCCTCTTTAATCATTGCCCTGAATCCTATTTTCATCAGTCTCAGCTCTTCGATCTTCTTCAAAGAGCGCTTAACGATTTTCAGAGGTGCTGGGATATTGATATCGTTTCTGGGAGCCGCAATTGTCATCACATACGGGAATCTGGGGAATGTGTTTAATATGCCAATCAGCAGCGGAGAATTTTTCATTTTTGGTTGCGTGGTTTCCTGGAGTGCCTATTCATTGATTGGAAAAGTGGTTATGACAGGCCTTTCTCCTTTAGTATCGGTAGGGTATTCGTCCACAATTGGTGCCCTGGCTCTGTTGATCCCGGCCACTTTGAATGGGGTCTTTTCGCAGATGATGGTTATCTCCTGGATTGAGTGGAGCTCACTGTTTTATCTTGGATTTTTTGGCACGGTCCTGGGATTTTTCTGGTATTACGACGGCATAAACCGAATTGGGCCTATGAAGGCGAGTGTCTTCATTAATTTTGTACCGGTGAGTGCCATTTTTCTGGCTTTTTTTATACTTGATGAACCCGTAACCTGGTCACTGGTAAGTGGCGCTTCACTGGTTATTAGTGGTGTACTTCTGACTAATTTTTCGGAACAGTTATGGCGGGTGCTTCGAAAAAAATAAATGTCGAGATTTTAATTGAAGATCTGAGTTGTGAGGCGAATTAGTTGTTTCAAAATAAAGATTGAATTATAACGGCAGTAGCGATTTTTTAAAATTATCCAGTTTATCTGTATGGGAGGCGGTCAAATCTGCCCGCTTAACCTGCCAGCTGTTTTGAGCTTTTAGATTCGGTTTGACAGCGGATCCAGATATCCCTTCTTTCTTAAGGCGTTTGACTTCAGCCTTTTCCATCGATGTATAAGCTGACTGCAACTCCGTTTGGTAATCGTTGATAACATGATTTAAACTCTTTAAAGCAGCATCTGTTGAAACATTCGGATTAAGTGCGGATATGCCCTCAAGAATATGCCGACTTATTTCAGGTTTTGCCAGACTAAGCTCTTGAGACAGGATTTTCAACGCAGAATTTTTCGCATATTCAATTTGTTCCGGGTCGAATGCGGCAATTTCACTTTTGATATCCGTTTTGTGATGGATATTCTGTAAATAGCGTTGGGCAATGGCTTCACCCTTGTCAACAGTCTCTTTTTTATGCTCTTCCTTGATTTCTTCTAAATTCAACTTTGGCATTTCAGCCACTTTTTCCATCGCAAGCTCAAAAGCGGTTTTGGCTTTTCGACCTTCCATCACGACTCCTTAAATATTGAATCTAACTGCAACGTCGGTATCAATCAAATATTATTGTTCGTAACTATTCAGTACCATCTCCGCCGAGGGGATCATGATTCAAAACACGCATGAATCCATCTATGGAGCTGTTGGACGACGTGTTTCCATTTCATTGATGGGAAACACTTGGGAAAACGTCCTGTTTTCCATCGTTTTGTATCATAATCCCCCCGGCTCCAGAAATATGGTAAATAGTTACTATGGTTCAATCATCAATTGCTGTGACAGAAATTGGAAGTTTTCCTTCACATGTTCCCCACCCTCGATTATTCCAGGATGTCCATAAGGATGACCGCTTAGCAGCCACTCGATGTCGAGGGGAAAAAGCCGCCTGATACTCTGCTTCATCTCTGAAAGACTTCCTCCCGGCAGATCGGTTCGGCCGGTACTGTGATAAAATATCAGATCTCCAGCAATCAAGACTTTCTCTTTAGCCCAGTAAATTGTGATATGACCCGGGGAATGACCGGGGCAGTGAAAAATATTGAGCTTCAACGGTTGGGTCCCCAAGATAAGATCCCCTTCGTCCAGCAATAGATCAGCCATTCCTCCCATCTGCTGATAAATATCTGCTTCTGCTTTATGTATGGCTATTTTGGTATTTAGTCGGCTTTGAAAGAAACTCGCTGCTTCGATGTGATCAGGATGGCAGTGAGTTAATAAGATAAGGCCAATAGCACTCGGATCAAGACCATCATCTTTAATTCCTTTCAATAAGACTTCCAGTGCCGGCTCATTTGTGCCCTTGGTTTTAATATGACCCGGATCGATAAGCATATGCTTATTCTGGTCTAGACAATCTGAAATCAGATATGAATTGCAGTTATTGTCCTGACCCTGCCAAACGTATCCGAAAAGGTTTTTTATGAGTTGCATATCAATATCTTGACTGGATCACCTTTTTAGACCTGGAAATCCACTCTTCATTTGTGATGTTTTCGATCTTGAACGGATTGGTAAACTGGAATGTTATTGTAGTGTAAAACAAACGATAGTTGCTAACATAGATCTTTTCCCAAATTATTTTAAAATGCAATTGCTTTTTCTATCTCTGCTTGAATTTGGTCATTCTGACAACCAGGCCTGTGTTCTGGTGTAGAATTTAATATTCGAGTTGACATTTTTCACTATTGCAGTAAATTTTGATGTTCATCGCTCCTTCTAACCGGGAACCCTATTCCTCAGATTTCTTGATAAATTAAAAAATAATGATATCGATTTTTACCTCGCTGTTATACTGGGTTTTCGCTGTTGTCATGTCTATCCTTGCTTTCCCGTTCGCAGTGCTGATCAAATTGCTGACTCTCTTTTTTGATAAAAGATTGGTTTTTCTTCATCGCTTTACATGTGTCTGGGCGTCTCTCTTTACCTGGTTCAGTCCCTTCTGGTCCGTTAGAATTTCGGGAAAAGAGAATATCGACAAAAATGAAGCCTATGTGTTTGTGAGCAATCATCAGTCTGTAGTTGACATCTTCGTTCTATTCCGTCTGTTTGTGCATTTCAAATGGGTTTCAAAAATTGAAAATTTCAGGATCCCATTTGTTGGATGGAATATGGTTATGAACCGCTATATTAAATTGATACGCAGTAGTATGAAAAGCCAGGCTAAAATGATGAAAGATTGCCAGAAAACATTGGGTGAAGGGAGCTCGGTCATGATATTTCCGGAAGGCACCAGGACGGTGACCGATAGACTAAGGCTGTTTAAAACCGGCGCTTTTCAGCTGGCTATTCGAGCCAAACGTCCAATTATTCCGATTGTACTCAACGGTTCCTCAAAAGCGCTTCCCAAAGCCGGCATTATAATTCGCGGAAAACATTTAGTCGATGTGCATGTCCTGAAACCGATACCCTATGAGACATTCTCTGAAATGGAATCAAAACAGCTGACCAAATATGTTCAATCCATCATGGCCGAAGAACTTGAGGTTATGAAGCGAGCCAAACAAAATCCAAAAACCGACTGACTTGTCCTGGCTCCTCTTGCTATCATCTGTCCCCTTCTCTCTCTCTCTTTAAAGCAAATTCTGTCTCCAGCAAAACATTCTCTGTCTATTTGTCTGGATGGTCAGGTAAATTTATCACCATAATCCTGTTTTTTTTGAATTCACCGGGTGTTCTAATCGGTTATTGTTCGATCAACGTTAACGGATTTTGAAAAAGACAAATTGGCGCTTGACAGTGAAAAGGTGTTTTATTAAGATTTAGTTCCATCAAAAGATGGAAAAATAAAATGGAATATAATGATCAGTTAGCAGAAATTCTGCCTTTCACTTTGAAGATACTGATATAACGACTAAAAAAGCGGTCTTGCTGGAACCAGGAAGTGAAATAGATCAAATCTATTAACGTATCAAAATCGACATAAAGGGGGAGAAATCATGTTAAAAACAGCGATTACAGAGATGTTCGGCGTAAAATATCCGATTATTTGCGGCGCAATGATGTGGTTAAGCAAACCTGAATTATGTGCAGCAGTTTCAAATGCCGGCGGATTAGGGAATCTGACTGCGGGAAATTATAATACGGAAGAGGAGTTCAGGCAGGCTATTCGAGAGACGAGAAAGATGACAGATTATCCTTTTATGGTCAATGTCACGATTCTGCCATCGGTCAGACTAACCCCGGATCATCATCGGATGTATATAAAGGTAATTGCTGAAGAGCGGATTGCCGGTGTCGAAATATCTGGAGCGCCGCTAGATAAGGGTGTTGGCATGGATGCTGTGGAGATGTTGAAGAAGGCGGATGTCAAAATGTTTCACAAGCTGGGAAGTCTCAGACATGCGTTGCATGCTGAAAAAGTTGGTTATGATGGCGTATATGCCGCCGGAATAGAAGAAGGCGGTCATCCGCTGGATGATGACGTATCAACCATGGTGCTGACACCAAAGATTGCCGAATCCATCAAAATTCCGGTTGTGACAGTCGGAGGAATCGCAGATGGTCGTTCATTAGCTGCGGCTCTTACTTTAGGAGCGTCCGGTGTTATGATGGCGAGCCGTTTTATTGCGACAAAAGAGTGCGTTTGTCATGATAATATCAAAGAGGAATTGGTAAAAAGAAAGGAAGTCGACACAACCATAATCTGCAAGCAGTTCGGTCTTCAAGGAAGAGCTTTGAAAAACAAAGTGGTGAACGACATTCTGGAACTGGAAAAAACTGGTGGTTCTTTTGAGGATGTTTATCCACTTTTGGCTGGCGAGCGAATGAAAGATGCCTGGGTGGATGGTGATGTTGAAAAGGCTGCCTTGATGGTGGGGCAATCCATTGGTCTGATTAATGATATTCCTACTTGTCAGGCGTTATTGGAAACCATGGGTAGAGAAGCGGAAGAATGTATAAACCACACCCATAATCTAGTTGTTTAAGCGAAACAATCCTGAAACAGAAACGTTAAATCTAAGCTATTAACGGATGGAAATAGTTATGGAATATAAAACAATAAAATTCGAGATAATTGAGGCCGGTATCGGCTTGTTGACTTTGAATAGAGAAGACCGATTGAATGCGATTGATCTGGACATGTTGGATGATCTATACAGCTTTTTTCGCAGCCTGGATGATCAACAGGATGTTCGTGTGCTCATCATGACGGGAGCTGGGCGGGGGTTTTGTTCGGGTGCAGATCTAAAAGGGAGCCGGATTTCTAGTGAAGAGGGGCTTCAAGCTTTTACATCCGCTTCCGTTCACCTGGAAATCATACAGAAGAAGTATAGCGGCATCATCAAAGAGATGCGTCGCATTTCACAACCGATCATTGCAGCAGTCCGGGGGCCAGCTGCCGGCGGCGGAATGTCTTTTGCTTTGGCAGCGGATATCATTATTGCCAGTCCCAGTGCGAATTTTACACCTTCTTTTATCAATATCGGTCTCTCCGGAGGAGAATTGGGGACAACCTATTTTCTGCCAAAACTGGTTGGTACCGCTCGGGCATCTGAGATTCTGATGACCGGACGCACAGTGGATGCAGAAGAGGCAGATCGTATTGGGATACTCAGCCGGTTGGTTTCGGAAAATGATCTCATGTCATCCGCTCTTGAAACAGCCCGGCGTATGGTGGAAAAGACCCCTTTGGGGTTGCGATTGACGAAGGAGACCATTCGTCAGAATCTGGATGCGCCTTGCCTGGAAAATGCCATTGAACTTGAGAATCGTAACCAAAGTATCTTGTGCACCGCCCCAGAGTTTTTTGAGGCAGTGTCGCGTTTTAATAAAAAAACTGAATAGATTGAAAACCGGTTAAATGAATCTTTGGAAAAAAAATGATTACTTCGTTTCAAACCAACAGTAAACCGAACTAAAATCATATCAACAAGAGGAGAACAAATGGCTTTAAATTTGGATGTAGTTGGAAAAAATATCGAGATGGAACCCTATACCTATAATCAGGATACCGTTATCATGTATGCGCTTGGCATTGGGGCCGGCTTAGAGGAGTTGCCATTCATCTATGAAAAAGATCTCAAAGTTTTTCCCACTTTTGCAGTGATACCGTTTGGCCCCGGACTGATTCCTTTTGTGCAGGAGATCAATATTAACCTTTTCACCCTGTTACATGGTGAGCAAAAGATTACACTACATAAACCAATTCCGACAGCTGGCACGATTTCCAGCACAGCCATTTGCGAGTCAATCTGGGACAAAGGTGACAAAGGGGCTGTGGTGACGTTGAATGTTAAGAGTCGAGATGAAAAAGGAGAACTGCTTTTTGAGAATAAAGCCTTGTTAATGGATCGCAGCGGTGGAAATTTTGGTGGTGAAAGAGGTCCGAAGACCGACATTATCGATCCTCCTGAAGATAAAGCGCCGGATTTCAGTGTTGCTTATACAAGTTCAAGAGATCAGGCTGCGCTTTACAGACTAAGTGGGGATAAAAATCCGCTTCATATCGATCCTGAATTTGCGGCAATGGGTGGATTTGATCGACCGATTCTCCACGGGTTGTGTTCTTATGGTTACGCTGGGCGTGCAATTCTTCATAGTATCTGTGGAGGCGATCCCTCAAAATTGAAATCTTTTGCAGTGCGGTTCAAAGGGGTTGTATTTCCTGGCGATACAATGACAACAGAAGGCTGGAAGATCGAAGACGGCAAGTATACGATTCGAACAACCACACAGGATGGCCGTGTGGTGCTAGGTAACAGTCTTGTTGAAATTGATGAGTAGGATGTTTGAAAGAAAGTGATTAAAACGCTGAGGCTTTATTCTTCAAGTCAAAATGGGAAAAATGGCTGAGTTCATATGGTAAGCCTGGTATGCCGGATAATCCGTCTTTGATCGCATCAGCGAGATTGGCATTGGGATCCTGATGTGTGATGCTGATCAGAATAATCCGTCGTTGGTCGTTACTGGATGGCCCAGGTTCTCTTTCATTTGTTAAACCTGTTTTCTGATACTGCCCTAAACTCAATGTATATATAGCATTGATTTGGGGCTGTGTCTGAAGCACCAAAGATATAAGTCTCTCCGCCCGTTTGTTGGCTCTATATTCTTCGAGTCGGAGATCTCCCTCCTCTGATGCCGTCCCAATACTAACAATTCCTTTTGATTCAATGATGGCTGTTTTTAGAGATTTACTAGCCAAATGATCCGAAAGTCGAATAGCTTGACCGTCATTGTTGATGACAGACTGACCACCAAATCGCCAATAGAATTTATCGGATAGAACCAATAAAGCCATTTCAACGACACGCCCCTTGTGATCAACCCCCTTGAATGTTAATTTTTCCCATTCGGCGGTTTGTCTTCGCCAATCATAAGTGGTAAACCGCTCAATTATTGTTTCGATTATTCTTGGCGTTATATTCTCGTTTACACTGTCTGTGTCATTGGGAGCAAGAGGTGTAGGGACTGGAGGCAAATCTGGTTTTTTAATTTTGTGCTCAGAGAACTGTTTGCGATCAGCCAATCCAACAGCAGGAGTATCTTCTGTCGGTTTGGATGGTCCTGGTTCATCAGGCGTCACAACGGGCTGTTTTTGTTCAACCAAAAGGACTTCCTGTTGGTCGTCGATCAATTTGTCGCTTGGATCCGTATCGTCTGCTGCTTTTATCTTATCCACTTTCTCAATATTTCTGCCCACTCGAGAGTAAACCACATCAGGGTGACTCCGAAAATACTTTAAATCAGCAAAGGTTGTTTTAATGATGTTGGATTCGTTGATGGAGCTTATTTCGGTGGTTTGGTCGACTACAACTGAATCACCCTTATTTCCACTCGGGCTCCTGGAAACAGCATCTGGATGACTCCTGAAGAATTTTAGATCTGTTGCAGTCGACTTTAAGATATTAGAATCGATAGTGGGAGTCCTGACAAAGGCCGCATCATCAGCCTCCTTGTCCTGATCGGGCAAAGTGTCAACTAGCAATGGTTCTTCCTGATCCAGATCGGGCAAAGTGTCAACTAACGTAGGTTTGTCCTGATACGGATCAGGCAAGTTGTTAACTGGCAAAGAGTCTTCCTGATTCAGATCAGGCAAAGTGTCAACTGGCTTTGATTCTTTCTGATTCAAATCGGGCAAAGTGTCAACCAACGTAGATTTTTCCTGTATTAAGACAGATACCGGGGGGCTCTGATTTGCAGGTAGATCTGGCAGGACTGCTGAAATTTCGTCGGTTGTGACTGTTTGATTGCTCGACAATTCGGTCGTATCAGGCCGGTTCTGATCATCCGAAGTTACGTCGGATGTGATTTTAGAAGCTGGAAGGTTGGTATCAGGTGTGTGTCTGTCAATTTTTCCGATATCAGATTTTTCTTCGGAACCAATTTCAAGTACGGGTTGGTTTTCTTTATCCGGTTTTGAGATTGATGATATCAAGGAAATTGCAGTTTCTTTGACGGAATGTAAAGGAGGCGCATAAATAACTAATAGAGTTGTAATAACAGATACGCTCCAAATCGCCCAGCCCCATATCAGGACCTTGGGTAGGCCACTGAAGCGGTTGAAAACGTTTAAAGTTTTTTTTTTCTTACCTCTTTTCATTTTCAATCGTTGGGATGCCTGAACTTCCTTCTGCCGGGCAAACGGAATATAAGGTTATAATTTTAGAATTCCGTTTATTTTTTCTGCGAGTATTTTTGTATTAACTGGCTTTACAATATATCCATCAACCTTGGCTTTGATTGCTTCTATGATATTCTCCTGGTCAGCTTCTGATGTCACCATTAACACTGGAAGCTTCTTCCAATCTTCGGTAGCTCTGATCAGTTTTAATAAACTGATTCCTGGGATTTCAGGCATGCTCCAGTCAAGAATGACAAATTCAACGGGTTCGCTTTTCAGAATACCGATTGCCTCCGGCACATTCTCTGCTTCTTTGAAGTTTTTATACTCAAGTTGGCGCAGGCAACTCTTTAACAGTCGTCGCATCGTTTGTTGATCGTCAACAATCAAAAAATGCATATCTTTTGTTCCAAGCATGCTTGTTTTACACTCGTTTTGTTGATTGGAAAGGAGTACGGCTTACGTACGGAAGCCCGTTAACATGGAAATTCTTCAATTAGATTTTTCAGGCGTTTAAGCTTATTAAAGTCAGTCTATTGAAGCCATTAGGCAGTTATTCTGTCAAGCATTATAATAGTGCTTGGGGTTTTTTGAGGGGTGGTAATTGGGGGATGTGATACGGTCCAAGGTAGATTTACCAGGATCTGACCTTCCGAATGGTTGGTCGAAAATCCTCTTTATTTCAGTCAAAGGGTCTGACTTAGAAGATGTGACAGGTTTTGTCGAAATATGGCGCATTCTTTAGTACTGCGGGATGATGAATACGCCATATTGGGAGAGTTACTCTATCATTGCTTGTTTCCATGCTTCCAGTTCTTTCTTATAGACACCATTCAACTTCAGTTTTTTGTAAACTCTGAAAAGGTAAGGTGTCATTTCGATTTCATCTGGAGATTCTTTCAGGTATTGCTTGTACTGATCCATAGATGCGACCCACATATCCTGTTTTTCGAAGTAACTGCCCATCATAAATGAGTTCTCTCCGTATGTTTCCTGGATATCACTGATGGCCTTATCTATTTCAACTTTTTTGGTGTTATTCAACCAGATCGCAGTATGATCTTTATACTTCCCTCTACTCTTGTAGGGTTTTAAAGTGACGACTTCATTGCCGTCCTTCATGGCAGTTATTTTAAAAATCTGTTTGCCGTCAAAAGGTTCTACTTTGGCTCGTACAACCAGATCGCCGGTAGCTGCGACATCATATGACTTATCTCCAACGGTCAATTTATAACTGTATTCGGAACCGATATTGTTCCAAACCATGTGAGGATAATTATCCGAGAAAGTGATGCTGCGAACCGCTGCAATTTTTACATTCTTCTTCTTATGACTACGGCGTACCGTCGTATATGACTGGGATTTGTTGAATTTCTTCATCAGTCCAGACATGAGTTTTCCAGAAGCAACTGCAGATGTGACAGATCCCTGCTTTGCAGCTAACTTTTTCTTGCCGACGTCAATCAATGAATCTGGATGTAGGTCGTAGTTCTCTCCTGTGTCTTTGATAGTGACTTTTGCACTGCTATCAGGTCCCGTTCTAATCTGATATCCAGAGAAGAGAAATTTGTTTCGTCTGACTTTTTTCCACTTTGTGCCATTTTTTGTATATTCAACTTTTCCTTTCACTTGAAATAACACCCCAACCGGATCTTTTTTACCGGCGATAGCCATGCTTGAGACAAACAGACATAGACTTAGTATCACAAGAAGTTTTTTCATGGGTTTCTCTTTTTTATGTTTAAAATAGATGGGATGAAAAAATGCAACCTTTTTTGCATTTCAGAGTTACTAGTGGCAATTGCATTTTTCATGACAAAATTTAAAAGAAATTGTAATTAACCTTTTTGCTTGTCGAGTCAATTTGTTACAAAAATATATTAATCAAAAATTACAGTGCATTAAGTCAAGGCAGGCTTTGGATTCAGACCCCCCAGGTTTCATTAGAGTTCATATTTAATTGAGCGGGATGTGTTTTTTTGATCTTATGACTGCTGAATAGATAGTAAAGAGCGCCAAAAGTGTCGAATGGAGGCTCAACTACATTCAATTATGTCGAAACCAATGTATCTGCCTCCAATATAAGTTGTTCTGAGTAAATAGGCAGTTAAAATGATGACTGTGCTGCCTCAAAGAGATTAAAGAAAGCACGGGTAGTAAAATGTAAAGCCTTAGATAAGAGCCCGTTATCTCTTCATGGAGTTGTCTCTTGAACATTAAGTGTTTTTGATTGACGAGGTTTTTTGTTGTTTGCCATACTGAACGAACCATCCAACAATCGCATCCAAAACTGGTTAGCCTCATCCTGGTGGATTTAAGATTTATTATCGGACGAGGGTAATATAATAAAGGAGTACATGCCAAAAAACAAAGATAAAGTCAGATACATGAGAGAACTATTGCCGGAAGAGCAGAAATGGTTAGCACGGGCTGTGGTCAGAATTATGTTGTCGGATGAGATAGTCGATGATAAAGAGATGGTATTCCTGAAAATGCTCAGTCGTGTTTTTCATGATGAAGAGTCCCAAACAACACTTCATGAAATCGCCAGCCTGATTAAAAATAAGGAGCTGCCTGAGCTTGAAAAGTTAATTGTAGAGGATCCTCGACATCTAATCTTCATGTTGAACATTCTGGTTTCCTCCATTTTTGCTAATGAAAAAAAGTTAGATGAAGAGGTCAAGGCCTATTTTCTTGCTGGGTTGAAGCTGGGCATGACGTACGATATTCTGATGCTTAAACTTGCTTACCAGAAAGACCGGTTCAGGATTAAAATGCTTCAGAGAGAGATCGATGAAGACATCAAAAAGCTTGTTGCTCGGCGAACCGAAGGCAGGGGAAAAAACAGATAATGGCTTCAAATAAAAATCATAAGTTGGATGCGTTCTATCAGCAGTTTTCTGGCGAACATCATGTGTTGATTTTGATTAATGCAGACCCAGATGCCATCGGCAGCGCTATGGCTGTGAAACGTCTGCTGTGGCGAAAAGCGGCGAGTATCACCATCACCCACGTCAATACGATCAAGCGCCAGGATAATCTTGCCATGATCCGCCGCTTGAACATCAAGCTGGTTCATATTTCCAAAATTGAAATTGAAAACTTTGACCGACTTGTCATGCTTGATTCACAACCGCTTCATCACGACGCATTCTCTGGTATGCAGCCTCATGTGATTATTGATCACCATCCTCAGTCAGATATTGAGGTTCCCTACATGGATATCCGGCCTAATTACGGAGCCACGGCCAGTATTTTGACTGAATATATTAAAGCGGCAAAAATAAAGCCTTCCACGAAGCTTGCGACCGCCTTATATTACGGAATCAAAACTGATACCAGCAATTTTGAACGGCAAACAATTATAGAAGATGTCCGGGCTTTTCAATATCTGTTCAAGCAAGCAAATGTTCAA
>PJEL010003836.1_pt1 | contig 12615 bp, 9 predicted proteins | sample 1853271 | NCBI WGS metagenome assembly PJEL01 (sample SAMN08108733, study PRJNA415343) | Invertebrate metagenome, whole genome shotgun sequencing project. | host: Globobulimina | place: Sweden: Gullmar Fjord | collected 2015-08 | reverse complement strand
AGACGCTGGAGCAAAAGACTTAGCAGCTTCAGAAACAACAAAAAAATCAGTTGGTAATACCCAAGTCATTGCAAATGCAATAAAAGTTGTTGCTGCAATACCAATTAATACCGCACCAAATACTTTGCGGTAACTAAGAACAGCAATAAGTAAGAAACTTAAAAAACCAAGAGCTGGTGCTTCAGGGCCAAATTGACCAAAACCAAAATGAGTAAGATCAGCAAGCGCAACTACATTGTCAGAGTTAGGTACAACAATGCCGGTAAAACGTAAACCGATAAAACCTAAGAAGAGACCAACACCAGCGGTCATCGCCAGTCGTAAACTCATGGGGATGCTATCAAGCATCCATTCCCTAAGCTTAGTGACACTCATCAAGACAAAAATAACACCAGAAAGAAATACTGCCCCTAAAGCAACTTCCCAGCTATAGCCCATAGAGCCAACAACGGAGAAGGTGAAAAAAGCATTTAACCCCATACCTGGTGCAAGCCCTACTGGCCAGTTAGCGTACATGCCCATTAAAATGGTGGCGATTGCAGCGCCTAAACAGGTTGCCAAGAATAATCCGTCAAACGGCATTCCGGTTTTAGACATAATAATAGGATTTAAAAACATAATATAAGACATAGTGACGAACGTGGTAAGGCCCGCCATGATTTCAGTCTTTACAGTAGTATCATGCTCAGATAACTTGAAAAGTCGTTCTATTAAACCGACCTTGCTAGTTTGGTTTTCATAAGTTTTGCTAACTTCTTCCATAACTACAGCTCTCTTGTTGATTAATATGTAAGGTCAATTGTTTTTATATTTTAAAGTTCGACCTGTTTGTCGCTGAACTACATATAAAATGCAATACCAACTTTTGCTAATTATTAGAAAGAGGCTGTGTCGGACCCAATTTCTGTCTAGCTAACTCAATAAAACATAATTAAAGGGCAAAGTTAATAGTCAAAAAACCTTATTGATTTCACATAATGAAATCAATGTGCACCATACGCTATCAGCCACATTTGATAAAATTTAAATTGACAATAAAACACGGCTACAAATAAAAAGATCCAAATACCACATCGTGAAATTAGCTCAAATATATCTATGTATAACCGAAAGTTGTTAGAACATTTTCGTGTTCAACGACGTTTTACCTCTGCAATGCCTTTTATGTATTTTAAGTGTTTTTATTATAATTAGGGTTTCAATCCTATACTTAAACCAGAAAACCTGTCAATAGTGTCAAGAAATTAGTTTTTGTTGTATACTTCAACACCAGTTCAAAATTTAGCGGTAATAACTTTTGTTGTATTTCGTATAATAAGTGTACTTTCATAGTATTAACGTATGTCTGATACCCTGAACTCAATATCCTTTAAATTAGGTCATTATTTTTTAAATTAGGTCGCTATGCTTTCTTTATCACATTTCAATCGTCATACCATTAAAGGTGACATTTTTGGCGCATTAACATCAACAATTGTTGCTTTGCCTTTTGCCCTTGCCTTTGGCGTTACCTCAGGTGCTGGCGCAAGCGCCGGTATTTACTGTGCAATAATTACCGGATTATTTGCCTCATTATTTGGCGGCACTAACCAGCAAATATCAGGACCAAATACCGGTTTAACCGTTGCTATGGTGGCAATATTAACCAGTTTTGTTGCGCAATCTCCTGAGCACGGGGTCGCCGCAGCGTTTACCGTAGTAAGTTTGGCAGGGTTATTTCAAATACTCTTTGGCTTTTTTAAACTTGGTAAATATTTCACCTTAGTCTCCTACCCTGTTATTTCAGGCTTTACCTCTGGTATTGGGGTTTTGATTATTCTTTCACAAATTGAACCATTATTTGGCCAATCGTTTTCGCAACTTTCCATGTCATTCGAAACCTTAACCTCTAGCAATACCCTGCTTGGTATTGCTTGTTTGATCGTGCTATTTTTATGGCCACAAAAATATAGCCGTATTGTCCCTGCCAGTATACTTACCGTTATTGGGGCAACGCTATTTTTGGTCTTTACTGGTGTTGATATCCCCGTTGTTGGCGCCATTGCCAGTGAACTCCCTTCGTTCAACTTTCCCATTTGGGACAGTGCATTATCTGGAGAAATGGTTAAGTCGGCCTTACTTATTGCAACATTAAGCACACTAGATTCATTAATGACATCATTAACTGTTGATAGTATCAGCAATGATTTACACGACTCTGATCAAGAACTTGTTGGCCAAGGCATTGGTAATATTGTTGCAGGTTTATTTGGCGCTTTACCCGGTGGTGGCGCCACTATGCGCACCGTAACTAATTTAAGAGCAGGTGGTACCACGCCTTTATCAGGTATGTTACATGCCATTTTTATATTAGTGATCGTTTTATGGGCCGGAGAATACGCAGCTTATATTCCTGAAGTTGTTTTAGCTGCAATACTTACCCATGTAGGCATTAGTATTATTGACTGGAACTTTCTTAAACGGCTTCATCAAGTACCGTTATTTAGTGTTGGCTTAATGCTATCAACAATGATCATGTCAGTGGTTTTTGATCTTGTAACAGCGGTTTTGATTGGTGTATTTATTGCCAATTTAGTGACGATACGACGCTTATCAGAAATTCAATTAGATAATATTAAATTATGTACCGCGAAAGATGCCGAGCATTTATCCAGCTCAGAAAAACAGATATTAACGTCAATAGACGATAATGTTTTACTGCTTAATATCTCAGGGCCTATTGGTTTTGGCGTGGCACGAGGGCTGAAACAAAGCGTTTCTCAATCGGATCAAAACAAGGCACTGTTAATTGATTTAACCGACGCACGCTTTGTTGGCATTACCAGTACGATTGCCATTGAAGAGATTATTGTCAGCTATCAAAACCAAGGCAGAGATATCTATTTATCTAGTGTTTGTGAACGGGTTAAAAGTGATTTTAACAAATTAAAGTTGCTCGATAAAATATCACCAGAGCATATCTTTTTGACAAGATTAGATGCATTAAACTATGTAAAGCAAAAGCTTTAATAGACATTGCCGACCGATAGTATATTTATGCCTAATTGAAGCAATGTTTAAGTTAGGCTTATGCATAAGTTAAACATAAGCTTGTTTTTGATTAACCAAAAATAAAAAGCCATAATGAAAAATTTCATCATGGCTTTTTTAAATTTATTACCCAGTTATGACAACTATAACCACAGCATTAATTCATTAGCAGCAAAGGTTTTTAGCCTCATTACAATAACTTATCTTCAGCTAAGAATTTGACTACATGAGCCTTAAGATGAAATACGGCCAAATGTATCTACACCCGCTTGCGCACAGCCTAAATCTTGCTCTGGCGAGCCTGAGCTCACACCAATACCACCTACTACCTTACCTTGAGAAGTAATAGGTAAACCGCCGCCAACAATGCACATTCGGCCACCTAGTGCGGTATGAATACCAAACAAGTTGTTTTCATGACCAGGAATACACGCTTGATTAAATTCATGCGTTCCCTTACGTGCGGAAGCTGCTGTAAAGGCTTTATCTTGTGAGATGGTAATGCTATGAATTTTACCGCCATCCATACGCTCAAAAGCGATTAAACTACCTGACTCATCAACAACAGAAATGCACATAGGTATACCAAGTTCGTTGGCTTTATTTACAGCTCCGTCGATAATTAGCTTTGCTTCAATTTGATTTAGTCTATTTATAGTTAACATATCATCACTCTTTAGTTTTAAAATTTTTCTCTCGATCTATTTCTATCAAGGGGTATTTATTAGGCTTAGGCTATTAAGTTGAGAAATAAAATAGCCATAGTTAATGAAAAAATGCCTACAAACCAAGCCATCGTTGAAGGTCGAATGTTAAAGCTGAGTTAGCCAACTAAATCAACAGCGGGTTGATTCTTCACATAACCTAATTCAATTGAAATTGACTTGCCTGCTTTTATTAAATCTTTCGACCACGCATCTTTACGGCGCTCAATTGGCGCAGAAACCGACAAACCCGCAGCAACTTCTCCGTACTTGTCATAAATAAGCACACCAATGCAACCAACGCCTATTTCAGCCTCTTCGTTGTCATAAGCAAAACCTTGCTCTACGCAATGAGTACACTCATCTACCAAGGCATCTACTGTTGAAAAGGTTTTACGTGTATAAGTCGGTAAGTTTGTGCGCTGTGCATAACCACTAATACCCGCTATGCCTTCTCTACCTAACATCATTTTTCCAACACCGGTAACATGCAAAGGCGCACGACTACCGATAATTTGTTGAACATGCATCATTCTATTAGGAATAGCTTTTTCAACATAAATAATCACATCACCTTCACGTGTCGTTAGGTTAATAGTTTCACCAAATTGATCGCGTAGCTTTTCCATATAAGGAATAGCAACTTTGCGAAAATCTATCGCCGTATGTTGATCACTATGCACCCTAATTAAACGTCCACTTAACTGATACTTACCAGTGTTATCTCTATCAACAAAATGGTTATCGATTAAAGAATGTAATATGCGAAACGCAGTTGAAGGCGCCAAGCTAGTATCGGCACTCAATGCTTTTAATGTTACCGGCATCGAATAACGAGAAATGGCATCAAGCAGCATTGCCGCCCGATCAATCACTTGAATTCTAGATTCTGGTTTTTCTCTTCTCATCATGTTGTTACCCAGTTTGAACGCCAATTGGTTAATTATATTTTCGGCTATAAATGCCACCCTACATTCTTGACACTTGTGTCAGGTTTGTTTTCAAATATAAAGGCAAAAACAAGATAAAACCATAACTAAATTTCTATTTTTTGATTTCACAATATGGGATCAGCATTTTAGAACTTACCCGCTCAACAACAAGCCCTTAATTTTCAATCTGTTAACAGGTTTCATCAGATGAAAAAAGTAGCTATTTCACATTATGGAAACCAAGTTAATTGCCCTCAAATACTTCTTTCCTTACTGTGAATTTCGACATTTATAAATGAGTTTTCAATCTGAATTCGACCAGAAAGCCAAAAATAAAAAAGATAATCAGTACAAAACAAGGCATTTAATTGGCTAATAACGGTAAGTAAATTTTTAAGAAAATGTGATGCCATCAACAAATAATTCGGCCAGTCGTTAAATCAAATGTGCGAGAGGAAAAAATGAGCAGTTCAACTAAACCACCAATAAACATTCCAAATTATGACGATGTATTAATTGCCCACGAGCGCATTAAGCCATATATCCATGAAACACCCGTGCTAACTTCTCGTTTTTTGAATGAATTAACCGGAGCCGAGTTATTTTTTAAATGTGAAAACCTACAAAAAGCAGCGGCATTTAAAGTACGCGGTGCCTGCAATGCTGTATTTGGCTTAAGTGATGAAGAAGCCAAAGTGGGTGTAGCAACACATTCATCTGGAAATCACGCCTTGTCACTCTCATACGCCGCCGGGCAACGAGGTATTCCCGTTACGGTGGTCATGCCTAAAACAGCGCCGCAAGCAAAAAAAGATGCGGTAATTGGCTATGGCGGCACCATTGTAGAATGTGAACCTTCAACCAGCTCGCGTGAAGCTGTATTTGCTAAGGTCGTTGCAAAATCTGGCGCTGATTTTGTTCACCCTTATAACGATCCTCGTGTTATCGCAGGACAAGCAACTTGCTCAAAAGAACTTATTGCTCAAGTCAAAGATTTAGACACAGTTGTTGCACCTATTGGCGGCGGCGGCATGATATCAGGCACATGTTTAACTTTATCAACCATAGCGCCCAAGATAAAAATCTATGCCGCTGAGCCACTAAATGCTGACGATGCAGCGCGGTCATTTAAAGCTGGATACATCATCGCCGATGACGCACCAAATACCATTGCTGATGGCTTAAAAGTTCCACTAAAAGAGCTAACTTGGCATTTTGTTAAAAACCACGTTACCGATATTTTAACGGCAACAGAAGAAGAAATAGCCGCAGCGATGAAGCTAATTTGGCTGCGAATGAAAATAGTCATAGAGCCAAGTAGCGCGGTATCACTAGCCATTATCTTAAAAAACCCTGATGTATTTAAAGGCAAACGTATTGGCGTAATTATTACTGGAGGTAATGTTGATTTAAACAAACTTCCTTGGATGAAAAACTAAAACTAAAACTAAAACTAAAACTAATAAATTAAGAACTTTTGGAGAATACAATGACAACATTAAATCAATTAGAAGTGGGCTACGATATTCCCGCAGCAGTTGGCATGGCAGAAGCTGATATTCAAACACCTTGTTTGGTCGTCGATTTAGATGCCCTAGAGCGTAATATTACTACCATGGGGCGTTATGCCAAAGATATGGGCGTGCGTCATCGCGTACATGGAAAAATGCATAAATCTGTTGATATCGCACTACTACAAGAAAAGTTAGGCGACAGTTGTGGCGTGTGCTGTCAAAAGGTTTCTGAAGCAGAAGTATTCGTCCGTGGTGGCATTAAAGATGTGCTTGTTTCCAATCAAGTACGCGAGCCAGCAAAAATTGATCGTTTAGCGCGCATGCCAAAATTAGGCGCACGTATACTTTGTTGCGTCGACGATATTAACAACGTCGCCGAACTTGCCGCTGCCGTTAAAAAACATGGTACTCAAATTGAGTGTTTAGTAGAAATTGACTGTGGCGCAGGCCGCTGTGGTGTTAGTGAAGGTCAACCTGTGGTCGACATCGCTAAAGCCATTGCGGCAACACCGGGGTTGAAGTTTGCTGGCATTCAAGCGTATCAAGGCGCTATGCAACACTTAGAAAACTTTCTTGAGCGAAAAGAAAAAATTGATATTGCCATTGCAATGGTTGCTCGCACCATTGATATGCTTAAAAGCGAAGGGCTTGATTGCGACATTGTTGGCGGCGGCGGCACTGGCTCTTATTATTTTGAAGGTAACTCGGGTGTTTTCAATGAATTACAATGTGGCTCTTATGCGTTTATGGACGCTGATTATCAACGTATTCATGATGATAAAGGTCAACGAATTTCTGAATTCGAAAACGCATTATTTATTTTAACATCAGTTATGAGCCATACCAAAGCAGACAAAGCCATTTGTGATGCGGGACTTAAAGCACAATCAGTTGATAGTGGTTTGCCCTACATTTTTGGTCGTGACGATGTTGAATATATTAAGTGCTCTGATGAGCATGGTGTGATTTCAGATCCTACTGGTACGTTAGCAATAAACCAAAAACTAAAACTTGTGCCTGGTCACTGCGATCCAACCTGTAATGTTCATGATTATTATGTTGGTGTGCGTAACGGTAAAGTAGAAAAATTATGGCCAGTTTCTGCTCGTGGTAAAGCATTCTAATTACAAGCTAATTATCCCCACTAACAACCAAATAACTATGCCCTCAGCACTCGCTGAGGGTTTTACCATTTTCCTAGGACATAAATTATGAGTAATACCCAACAAAACCAAGGCGTAGCAGTTATATCTGAAGCCGTATGTCAAAAAGTCATGGGCCGAACAGAGGCTTTTATTGCCGTCGAAAAAGTATTCTCGGCAATGGCAAAAAATAGCGCTTATAACTTTCCAGTAATTCGCGAAGCTATCGGTCATGAAGATGCCCTCTATGGCTTCAAATCGGGTTTCGATCGAGATGGTATGGTATTAGGATTAAAGTCTGGTGGTTATTGGCCAAATAACACTGAAAAAAAATTAACCAATCATCAGTCTACCGTTATTTTATTTGACCCCGATACCGGAAAACTAAAATCACTTGTTGGCGGAAACTATTTAACGGCAGTGCGCACCGCAGCATCTTCGGCAGTATCCATTGCCCATTTAGCACGCAGAGATGCAAAAGTACTTGGAATAATTGGCGCAGGACATCAATCAACATTTCAATTACGGGCAGCAGTAGAACGACGCAAATTTGAAAAAGTAGTGGCATGGAACCTACACCCAGACAAACTGGTTAACATCGCCGCAGTATGTGAAGAGCTTTCGCTGCCTTTTGAATCACTGAGCCGTGAGCAGCTTTGCGCGCAAGCTGATGTTATTATTACGATAACTTCTGCCTATGAAGCGCTACTAAACGCCGATTGGATCAAACCTGGTACGCATATCGCTTGTATGGGAACTGATACCAAAGGAAAACAAGAAGTTGATGCTAAGCTACTGGTAAAGGCAAGCGTTTTTACTGATGAGTTAGCACAATCTGTCACTATTGGCGAAGCTCAGCATGCTATTACTTCAGGTTTAATTCAACAACAGAGTATAGTGCCAATCGGTGAAGTCATTAATGGCACTAAAAAAGGTCGAAGTAATGATGAAGAAATCACTTTATTTGATGGTACTGGTGTTGGTTTACAAGATTTAGCGGTAGCATCTGCTGCGGTAGAGCTTGCAAAAGCTAAAGGCGAAGCCACTTATTTTGACTTGTAAATTCAACCGTATTAACGGCATAGTAGTTCAATTCAAATACCAAAACATAAAACATAGGACGAAGTCATGGAATACAAAGTATACCTCTCTGGAGAGATCCATTCAGATTGGCGCAAGCAAATTATTGAAAGTTGTCAAAGCCATGATTTAAACATCGTATTTTCCTCTGCGATAACAGACCATGAAGAAAGTGATAGTGCGGGTGATATGCTTGGCGATGAAGAAAAATCTTTTTGGCGAGATCATAAATCAGCCAAAGTGAATGCCATTAGAACCAGTACGCTAATAGAAAATTGCGATCTCGCGATTATACGTTTTGGTGATAAATATAAACAATGGAATGCTGCCTTTGATGCGGGTTATTGTGCCGCACTTAAAAAGCCTTATATAACCTTACACAGTGAAGATTTAATTCACCCACTAAAAGAAGTTGATGCTGGCGCGCACGTTTGGGCAACAACTGTTACACAGGTTGTTGAAACGCTAAAGTACTTAAGTAAGCAAAGTTAAGTAAGCAGCCAAAGCAAATAAATGAGAAAAATAGTCTAAAAACACGTTTACTGATACATTGCTAATGCACAAACTAATAATAACAAAAAGCGTCATGCTCAGCATTGACGCTTTTTTATTAATCAATAATAACGAGGCTCAGCAGTATTAGTGAATACCGCAACCTTTTAAAATAATATGGGTTAAAGAGCCGACAACTTCTTCATAATCATCATCGCTCATGGTATCTATATTTAATCCGGCAACAACTTGCGCATTAAAATCAGCGTAGTGCTGCGTTGAACTCCAGATCAAAAACAATAAGTGATGCGGATTTACCTTATCAATAAGCCCCTTTTCAATCCAAGCCTCAATAACCATCACTTTGCTATTAAGCCACTGCTTAAACTCAGTATTGAGATACTCATCAAGTACCGGCGCGCCATGAATCAACTCACTAGCAAATATTTTTGATGAATCAGGATCTGATTTTGAATGCATTACTTTTGCTCGAATATAAGCAGTTAATGCGACTTTTGGCTCATGTTCCGCATTTAAAGTATCGTAGTCGTTGTTCCAAACTTTGACGATATTGCTAAGAAGTTGCTGATAAAGATCAGTTTTATCTTGAAAGTAGTAATGAATATTTGCGCGCGGAATATTTGCTCGTTCGGCTATACGTTTGATTGACGCACCTTTAAAACCAAAAGTTACAAATTCTTTTTTAGCAGCATTGAGAATGATAGCTTTATTCTTTTGACGAATATTGCCTTCAGATGCTTTATCTTTTGCCACAAAAACCCCTATTATTGATGCTTGACCACAGCCTTTAAAGTTAAAAAATCAGCGATATTGAGCGTTTTACGCTGACATCGCTGACTTGCTAAACATTAGATAATAAAAGTTAATTTTTTTCAACCACCCACATCAAGGAAACTTCATTAACTTTACATATTAAAAGTTAAGATTAACTTTAGATGCTAAATTTTTATGTTATTTCGTCATTCTTTTTTCATATTAATCCAGCGATTTTATTGCAATGCGATGTTGGTGTAATAGCGGTTCAGTATAACCACTAGGTTGAAATTGTCCTTTGAAAATCAAATCTACTGCCGCTTTAAAAGCAATATTGGTGGTTAAGTTATCAGACATTGGCTGATAGTTTGCATTAGTAATATTTTGCTTATCAACAACAATTGCCATACGTTGTAGCGACTCCATCACTTGCGCTTTGCTAAGCAGGCCATGATGTAACCAGTTGCAAATATGTTGACTTGAAATACGCAGCGTTGCTCTATCTTCCATACGGCCAACATTGTTAATATCAGGTACTTTTGAACAACCAGTGCCTTGGTCTATCCAGCGAACTACATAGCCAAGTAAGCCTTGAATATTATTGTCTAATTCATTTTGAATCTCTTGCTTGGTCAGCTCATTTGCATTTTTCAATAGTGGAATAGTGAGTAAATCTCCCAGATCATTCACATTCGGTGAAAACTGTTTAAGCATTTCATTTTGAATATCACTAACATTCACTTGATGATAATGCAGAACATGCAAGGTCGCTGCGGTTGGCGATGGCACCCACGCACAATTTGCCCCTGATTTTGGATGAGCAATTTTCGTTGCCACCATCGCCGACATTTCATCAGGAATAGCCCACATGCCTTTGCCTATTTGCGCTTTACCTTTTAGCCCCGCTTGCAAGCCAATACGTACATTACGGCGTTCATAAGCGCTGATCCATGGCTCATTTTTCATTAACTCTTTACGCACCATTGGCCCGGCTTCCATGCTGGTATGTATTTCGTCGCCCGTTCTATCTAAAAAACCAGTATTGATAAAAGCAATACGGCTTTTGGCTGCCCGAATACATTCTTTTAAATTAACAGAAGTGCGCCGTTCTTCATCCATAATGCCCATTTTAATAGTATTTACCGCAAGGCCTAAACAAGCTTCAATTTTAGTAAATAAAGCATTACTAAAGGCGACTTCATCGGGACCATGCATTTTCGGTTTAACGATATAAATGCTGCCTTGGCGTGAATTTACCACCAATGAATTGCCTTTTAAGTCATGCAATGAAATAAGCGTGGTGATCAAGCCATCTAAAATGCCTTCTGGCACTTGCTGGTTATCTTTAGTAAGCACAGCATCGTTGGTCATCAAGTGGCCAACATTTCGAACAAACAATAGACTGCGACCAGGCAAGGTTAAGGGTTGATTATCAATCGTTTTGTAAGTTCTATCGCTATTTAGTTTTCGGGTGATCGATACGCCATTTTTTTCTAGCGTTTCACTTAAATCACCTTTCATTAATCCTAGCCAGTTACGATAAACAGCAGTTTTATCTTCAGCATCAACAGCGGAAATTGAGTCTTCACAATCTTGAATAGTGCTTAATGCAGATTCTAAAATAATATCGGCAACCGAAGCCGGGTCGGATTTAGCCACTGGCATGCTTGGGTCTATTTTAATTTCAATATGCAAACCATTATTTTTAAATAATATCGCACTCGGGTTTTGCTCTGCGCCGTTATAGGCAACAAACTTATTCGGAGAAACTAAACTGACTTGCTGACCTGATTGCAAAGTAACAACAAGTTTTTCATCCGCTATTTGATAGCTACTTACATCACTATGGCGACCCGCTTTTAAGGGGATCACTTGATCTAAAAATTGACGCGCATAGGCCTGTACCCGCGCACCTCGAATAGGGTTATAGCTACGAGTTACCTCAGCGCCCTGCTCTTCATCAATAACATCAGTACCATAAAGCGCATCATATAAGCTTCCCCAACGCGCATTTGCGGCATTAAGTGCAAAGCGCGCATTCATTAATGGCACAACTAATTGCGGCCCTGCAACCGTAGCAACTTCCTCATCTACATAAGAAGTAGTGATAGCAAAGTCTTCTTTTTCTTGAACAATATAACCAATATCAGTTAAAAATTGTTGATACCTTTGCTGATAAGAAGGCTGTTCAAAATCCTGAACTAAAGGCTGATTTATTTTATCTAAATGCCAAGCATCAATTTTTGCTTGAAATTGCGTTCTAATCGCAAGTAATTCAATATTTTTTGGTATGAATTCATCAAAAATTTTAGCCATTGACTGCCAAAAATCTTCGGCATCAATACCCGTACCTGGCAATACTTCGTGTTCAACTAAGTTATACAAAGATTCGGCAACTTTATAGCCATGTTTAATTACGCGTTTATTCATTTTTAGATCTACAGCCTTTATTTATTAGTGGTAACTGGTAATTTTTCTTTGATAATTGCTTTTTGAAAAATGGAGTGTCAGGCAAAGTAGCATTACTACTTTACCTTTTAGAGGAAGTTGCTGCTGAGCTTGCTATTAAAAAGCTCAACAGTGAATGGTTATGGCGTTGCCTTGCTATCTAACCAAATAGCTAATGTATTGCGCTCTTCATCGGTCATTGCTGTTTTATTCATAAAAGGCATATCTTTGGTATCAATCACGCGCACTTTAATGCGTGGCGCCCATTGTTCAATTGAGGCAATATCACTAAAAATGACACCCGCTTGTGCCGATTTAAAAATGTCATCGGTATTATTATTTGAATGACATGCGCTACAACGTTGCTCAATAATAGTTTGCACTTGCTTAGACGATACAATTTGATTTTTTTGTGCCGCTGTCAACTCAACACTTTTAGGCGCAATAGCATAAGCTAAGACAATGGTTGCGATAATAGCGCCAACAAAAATTAACGGCT
>PJEL010003835.1_pt1 | contig 12618 bp, 8 predicted proteins | sample 1853271 | NCBI WGS metagenome assembly PJEL01 (sample SAMN08108733, study PRJNA415343) | Invertebrate metagenome, whole genome shotgun sequencing project. | host: Globobulimina | place: Sweden: Gullmar Fjord | collected 2015-08 | reverse complement strand
CCGCCGAACAGCAACAAGCCTAGTTTTAATCTCCTATTAAAGGATGATGGTGACGTGTCAGCTAAGGGGGATGTTTTACCTTAGCTGATTAGGTTGATTCTCCTGGAGAAGGCTGTCGTTCCTATTGTCCATCCATCGATATCTGTAAACTTACCGCCGAACAGCAACAAGCCTAGGTTGATTGAGTATTTCAGCTGGCTGAGAATGTCAGCTGAAAGTTTCAGGTAGAAAGTCGGTGCCTGAATCATGATACGGAACAGTTACCGGGAAAGAGATAAGGAAGCTAGCTCCACCCAAGTCACTCTCGGGTTCAAATTTGATATTTCCCTTTAATAAAGTGGCAGCATTAAATGCAGCAGATAAGCCCAGACCTGTCCCGCCCTGACTGCGGTTAGTGGTATAAAATGGCTCAAAAATATGTGTCGAAGCCTCTTTCGATATACCAGAACCATTATCTTGTATTGAAATATGGAGTTGATCCTCTTTCAATTGAGCCTTGATTAAAATGATGCCATTTTCCATTTGCTTGAAGGCGTGTGAGTAAGCATTTGACAGGATATTGGTGATGATCTGCTTTAATAGGCTTTGGTTGGCTGTTATCTCGAGATCAGGATCCAGGTCGAATTGAACATCCACATGTTGCTCACCGAATAGAATCTTCATGGCTTCATGATTCTCCACCAGACTCTGTTTTAAATTGAAGCTGCGTTTTTCTTCTAAACTTTGCTGTGCGGCAACGGTTTTAAACTTTTGAATAAGGGTGCTTGCACGCGTGATATTACTGACGATTAGCTCACAACTCTCTTGATACTCTTCCAGAATAGAATTGATCTCCTCCAGAGTCGCATTTTCACTGTGGATTAACTTGATTAACTCTTGGATGTGAATGAGTTGAGAGCTGGCTGCCGTCAAACAGATCCCAATGGGTGTGTTTATTTCATGTGCGACACCGGATACCAGACCACCTAAAGCGGCCATCTTCTCCTGTTCAACCAGCACTTCCTGTGCACGCTTAAGTACGAGTAAAGATTGCTCTAACTCTTGGGTGCGTTCTTTCACTTGTCTCGCTAGTTCATCCTTGTAACTGGTTTCTAACTCGAGTAAACGCTCTCTATCAGCCAGGGATTCCTGAAGTTCCTGTTTAGACTTTTTAAGCTCGGAAAAGGAGCGACGAATTTGATTTTGCATGTCATTAATTGCATGTGAGACTTGCTGGAACTCATCCTCTTTCTTGTTATTTTTATCAAAAGTAAGGGGGATTGCAGGGGAGTCGAGATCTATCTGTTGGCAATATTGACTTAAACTGTGTAGGTGTCGGGTTACAAAATACCAGACTAAAAAAAGGATGAAGCCAGCAACGATAAAGGTTTTTATCGCATTTGAAAGTAAGATAATAATGGCGCGGTCCAGTAGTTTGTCATAAACGGCTTTCAGATCTGCCTGGACTAATAGGGTACCTACGGGGATGCTGTCACTACCTGAGCTGTAAAATAGCTCAAAAGACTTCTCTATCGTATTTTCTGGTGTAGGTGCACCGGCAATCCATATCTGACCACTATCATCATTAATTGAGATATAGGTAATATCAGGCAATTGAATCAGGCCATTGAGCTGAGTGTTGATTAAACGTTCGTCGATGACCCAGATGCTGGCAGCCAGCACATCTAAATTCACTTTTTCGATACTGCTAAATTGACGAGATATTCTATCGACATCGCCCTTATAGTCATTGACGAGTTGAAAGCCTGTTGTCAGTAGGGTGATGATGGAGCTAAATAAGACTATCGACAAAGTCAGCTTTCGACCTATGGGGCTTTTAATTAACCGGCCTGTAAATGTCTGCATGAACCCTTTTCTGCGCATCGAAGTAAGTAATTATGCTCAATTATGGTGTCAGCTATCCATAAATTGTGCTGCCTTTTGTAGCTATAAGCATAGACCGCTTCTAGCGTTATTGATCAAGTTAGTGCGTTAAAAACAAAGATAAAAGCAGAAATGTCGGCAATGGAACAATTTCATTAATTTATGGCATTATTTTTGCTTTGTATCTTAGTAAGTACAGAATTTTGACACTAGGTCTTCATATGCAGAAACTAAAATTTCAACTCACTAAGCAATCGGCCCCTAAACAGCTTATCTTCAGCTCGATGCTCTGGTTAGCTATCGTGAGCGGTGCGCTGCTATTTATACCTAAAACACTGCTATCGGCATTGAATTTGGACGAGGCCGTCACAGCTAATTCTCATTTTATAGGCTTAGGTTTAATTATCGGTGTTGCCTATCTCATGACACAAGTGCTTAACTATTTTCTGGATGAAGCGATTGGTTATTTTAAGAACAAACGTAACACAGAGATCATCGAGGAGAAAGTAAAGCTACTCGATCCAACGGAAAGGGCCCTTTTGAGAGAATTTTTTCTCCAAGGCGAGACCGTTTTGACGTTGCCGCAAAATGAACCTGCTGTGAGTAGTCTACTTTCAACAAATATTATTGAACATCTAGGTAACCAGAAACATTATGCTATTCAAGGGCCAACGGCAGACTATAAGATCTCGATGCGAGCTAGAGTCTACCTAAATCGACAAGTCTTAAGGTTACCAGCGGGTGAACCAAGTCAAGAAGAGATGCAAAACCTAATAAAGGCGAGACCACCTTTTGCTCATAATCTGGTCAGCGCCCGAAAGCATGCGGCTTGAATGTTGGCCAACCTAGGATTATCGTTCAGCGAAAAACTGTGAGAATATTAGAGAGAAACAGATAAAAAGATGGGGGCTTCATTGCCCCCATTGCATTAGAAACAGCAAAAAATATTGCTGCTTCATCGAAACCTTGTGTTTATTCTGGTTTAGACTTGTGAATAAACAACCAAATGAGATAGGACATGATGCCTATAGTGGTGAAGATGACTATCATCGACATTAATCCTATCGGATTACCAAACATTAAATCTAACCAGAAAGCCATGAGCGAAATCCTTTTTCACAATACCTGTATTCATTACTCCTCCCTAAATTAGTCTTGTTTCGCTGTCAGCAAGCTGATCTCGATCAATAAAGTTGGCATAAATTTGAACAAGTTGAACCTTGCCCGGGAGAAAAGTCAGCGCTATCTGCGCTTTCGGAGCAGGCTTTTACCTTCAATATCCATCTTGAAAATGATAAATCACATCACTAAAATTATGATGTTTGGTTAGCTATAAGGGTAAAGAGTAAAATTTGTCCGCTTAACACTGTTCCCCTTTTAAAAGGCTTGCCATTATCATCTGCAAAGGTATAATCGCCGTCACTTACTGAGGTCTTAGCTTCAGTTAGTCTATTTGATTAAGCCGGTGTGGTGGAATTGGTAGACACGACGGATTCAAAATCCGTTGCTTTCGAGCGTGACGGTTCAAGTCCGTCCTCCGGTACCAATCCCTTTTATTAGGGAAAGGAAGAACCTGCTTTTTAGCAGGTTTTTTTATGCCTGAAATTTGATTAGCCGAAGTTCTGTAATCATATAGTCCTTCGGCTTGCCAAGAATTAAAATTGATAAGATAAAGTGATGAAGTGCACCCGATTCTCGCTGTATTCCCCTGGAGGACGAAACAACTCTCTCCCTTGGGAAATAATCTCGGCATCACCTAGGTTCTGATACTGATAGGCGATCCCCAATTTAGCCCCTGAAGCTAAGGTTTTTTCAGCGCCAATTCCTAATCGCCATTGTTTATCGAGCGGTAATACAACGTCCCTATACTCGGCATCGACAGGGCTACTATCAATGCTAAACCCCGCCTGCCACAACCAATCACCCGCTTGATATCCGGCAGCGATACCTGCGGAATAGGTGTCTTGATAGTTAGCATCGTAGTCACTCCAAGATTGCCATTTGGCATTCGCCATAATGTTTAATCGCTCGGTAAGCTGGTGATCGATGCCAATGTCAAAGGTCGCCGGCCAATTGATGGCCATGCCTTGAATGCCGAGAAGTGCTTCGTCAAATTCGATATCGTGTTCGCTACCATGTTGATAGTTTGTGCCAATGCGTGTTTTCTCATTCAGTTGATATTGAGCCGAAAGTGCAAACGTGGGTGCCAACTGTTTGCCAGTCATAGTGCGATCGAACACGGAGGCTTCAACGCCGGCATAATTGGTGATGATACTGGCGCCTAAAGCGAGTTGTTCATTAACTTGATAGGCTGCTGAAGCGGTTAGGCTTAGCATGGTTATTTTGTTCTCTTTTACGATATTGCGCGCGCCACCGGCAATACCATTACTGTAAGCAACACCTAAGCCACCGGGCGAGTGAAGCGCTATTCCGGCCACCCAATCTTCATTGAGCCGTTTGGCATATGACAGATGCGGGATAAATTGTAAGCCATTGCTCTGCGTGCTCTCGCCCTCTTTAGATTCAAATTGAGATCGCACATCTAACAACTGACCACCCAGCATCATATTTGAATCTTCTATCCCTGATAAACCTGCCGCATTAGTGATGGTTGCTGCTGCATCGGAATTATTGGTGACTCCTGCAGCCCCAGCGGTTGCCACACTGTCAGCGGTGCCGATTTGAGACAGGCTAAGCCCTGCAGCCATGGCGCTACTTGTATTTATTACTGCCGTTGCAGAGAGTGCTAAAAGGATTTTACTTCTATTCATTTTCTACTCACTCAATTAGCGCAGTACTACAGCGCTTTGATTTTATGGATCATGGTGTACATCACAGGGATCACGATGAGGGTTAATATCGTGGCGAAGGTGAGCCCTGACATAATGGCGACTGCCATAGCCTGGAAAAAGCCATCAAAAATCAATGGGATCATGCCAAGTACGGTCGTAACCGCTGCCATACTTACCGGACGAACCCTAGACACTGACGCATCAACAACAGCGAGGTAGGCCTCTTTACCTTGGGATAGCTGCAGCTTTATCTCTTCAACCAGCACAATGGCATTTTTAATCAGCATGCCCGATAGACTCATTGTTCCCAGCAGTGCCAAGAAGGTGAAAGGCATATTGGCAAAGTAGAGCCCTACGACAACCCCAATAAGCGCGAATGGCACCACAGTCCAGATAACAGCAGCATCTTTATAGGAGGCAAACAAAAAGATGGTTATTAGCACCATGACTAAATAGCCGCCGCCAAGTTTTTCACTCAAGGCAATCATGGCATCGCGAGATGACTCATACTTTCCGCCCCAAGTTAACTTGTAGCCTTCGGGCAACTCAATGGCTTCGACTTCAGCTTTAAATGAGTTTAAAACCGACGCCGTGGTACTACTGCCCATTGGACTTTCATCCGTCATTGCCATAATGGTGCGTTTGCGGTCTCGTCGCATAATGACCGGATCTTCAAACTCCACCAGTACCTCTTTTAGCACTTGGCCAAGATTGACGTACTGGCTTAACTCATGACTCCAAATCTGCAGTTCACTAATCCCGCCAATATCTAGTCGTTCCTGCTCTGGAGGCTGAATAATGATAGGCAACAGATCACTACCCTCTCGATAGAGCCCTACGGTTCTGCCTGAGAAGTTTGCCAGTAACACGCCATCAACTTGCGCCTTGCTGATCCCGAGTGACCGACCCGCAGCATCATTGAATTGAGGCCGGATGACTTTGGTACGTTCACGCCAGTCATCTCTGACGGCCGATGCATCTTGAGATCGCTCCATAATTGTTTTTGCTTGCGCTGATAAGCTCCTTAATACATCAGGATCCGGACCAACAAACCTGGCCTCAACTCGGCCATCGGGTGCAGGTCCCATCTCGAAGCGCTTGAAGTTATAAGTTGCACCAGCAAAGCCTTGCTCAAGGATCTCTTCAACATCGCTCATCACCTCTTTGAGGCGGTCGATATCTTTGACCGTGATTAGCAAATTGCCGTAGTTGTTGTAAAGTTTTTCAGGCTTATAGGCGAGCATGAACCGAACATGACCTCCACCTATACTAGAGGATACTTGCTCAACCTCTGGGTGCGCGAGTATCGCCTCCTCCACCTTTCTCATATGTTCGGCGGTGGCATTAATATCGGAGTTATACGGCAGCCATGTATCGACCATAAACTTGGGTAAGTTCATAGGTGGAAAGAACTCATTTTTCAGCATGCCAAAGCCTTTCACTGAGCCCAGTAATAGTACAATGAGCAGTAGCATGGTGGTTTTGCGGTAGCGAATACAGCCTTGCAGCAAGACTCGGTAACTTGTGAAGATGACACCTTTATAGGGATCGATAAACTCACCATCTTTAGCAACCTTAACGTTTTTAAACAGTCGGTCGGCCAAGAATGGGGTGATGGTAATAGCGGTGATCCAGCTAAGCGTCAATGAAAACAGGACCACCCAAAACAGGCTACCAACCAGCTCCCCCGAAATATCTTCAGATAAGCCAATCGGGGCAAATGCGGTTACCGCAATAACAGTTGCCCCTAACAGTGGCCATTGGGTTTGCTTTACAATCTCCACAGCCGCATCGAAGCGAGATTTACCACGTTGCATGCCGATGAGTATGCCTTCAACAACAACGATAGCGTTATCGACTAACATCCCTAGAGCAATGATCAGTGCTCCTAGCGAAATCCTTTGCAAGTCGATCGCCATTTGCTCCATGGCCATAAAAGTACCCATAACACTGAGTATTAAAACGGTACCAATAATGAAACCGCTTTTGAGCCCCATGGTTAGCAAAAGTACAAAAATAACGATGGCAACGGCTTGAATAAGGCTGACAATAAAGCCATCGACCGCTTGTTCAACCTGCTCAGGCTGATTGTAGATAATCTCCAGGTCCATGCCGATAGGCCGATCTTTTTCAAGCGAATCGATCAAGGTATTTATCCGCTCTCCCACCGTGATGACATTCTGACCGCGAAGAAATGACACCCCAAATTCAAGTGCAGGCTGACCGTTAATGGTCATGATTTTTATGGGGGTTTTGGCGTAGCCAGTACTAATGTCAGCAACGTCACTCAGATAAATTCGTGCATCGCTGCCCTTGGGGCTGATGACAAGGTTTTTTAGCTCATTGACACTGGAGAGCTCCCCCGTTGGTGACAGACGAATGGTGTCATTTTGCACTCGAACTCGTCCGGCATTTGAAACCACATTCTGGTGAGCTAACAGTGATTCAATCTGGCTAACCGGGATATCAAGCGCCGCGAGCTTTCGCCTCGAAAGCTCGATAAACACTTGTTGTTGCTGGGTACCCGCAACACTGACTTTGCTTACTCCCTCTATCGTCACAACCTCACGACGAAGATAATCGGCATACGACTCTAATTCGGCATAACTGTAACCTTCACCAGATATGCCCCAAATCATGCCATATACATCACCAAAATCATCGTTAACCGTAGGATTCCCCGCGCCGGGGGGCAGCCCCTTTAAGTCGCCAATTTTGCGCCTAACTTCATCCCAGATCTGTGGCAGGTATTTGCCGGTATACTGCGACTCCATCATCACTTCGACTTGGCTTAATCCCGCCGTATTAACCGACTTTATGTATTTAACATAGGGCAGTTGTTGCAGTGCGTTTTCGATAGGAAGTGATAGCTCCTCCTCGACTTGCTGCGCAGACGCGCCTGGATAGCTGGTGACAATCATCGCTGAGCGCGGTGTAAACTCTGGGTCTTCGAGTCGGCCTAAGTCTTGAAACGCAAAGTAGCCGCCGACGCCAAGTAACACCATTATCAGCCAACTAATGACTGCATTTTTAATAAAAAAGCCGGCAATGCCGCTGTCTTGTTTTTCGGTATTGGTATCCATTACAGGCCTCGCTCACGTGCCATTGGTTTGATCTCTTGCCCCTCTGACAAGCGAGTCGGCGCGGCGGCAATAATGCGTTCTCCCACTTTTAATCCGCCCGCAATAACGGCGCCGTCTTGCTCGATACGACTAAGCACCACCTCTCGCTGCGCAGCTTGATTATTGTCATTTACCAGCCAAACAAATGACTTCGACTCATCAAGTGCAACTTTTTCATCACTAAAAACAGCGGCTAGTGGCACTTTGACCAGCTCGGTTTGGCGTGCGTTTTGTGCCAAACTCAGAGACAGGTCGGCACTCATGCCGGGTAAAATGCGCAAGGACTCGGGTGATAGCATTGAGAAGGTAACGCGATAGCTGAGTGCGCCATGACTACTGTGTTTTTGCATCTCTTTAAACTGAGCATCTATCTCAGTATTCGGATAGGCATCTAACACCACTTTGGCATTGAAATTGACGAGTTCTTGAGGGTTAAAGCGCTCGACTAATTTTTCAGGTAGGTCAAAACTCACCTCCTGTAGCGACTCGTTTTGGAATGAGAAAATAGGCTGAGCGACGGCGATGTGGTCATGCTGCTCCACATGATTCTGCGCAATGATGCCGTCAAATGGCGCTCGCAAATCTCTGTATTTAAGACTCTGGTTTGCTTGTTCTAAGTTAGCTTTTGCAACCAACATTTCAGCCAGCAAAGTATCTGATTCAGATTTAGATGCTAAGCCTTTATCTGTGAGTAACTGAATTCGCTTATATTGGGCGAATGCGAGATCGTACTTGGCTGAGGCATCGTCGAGTAAAATTTCAAAATCAGTATCATCAAGAGAAGCGATTAGCTCGCCTTTTTTTACTCTCTGACCCTCTACAACATCCAGGAACTCGACCTGTCCATTGACTCGAAATGCAAGCTCGGTACTCTGCTCCGCGCCAACAACAGCGGAAAAGCGTCTTACGCTATTTGGATTAACAGCCTCAACAGTAATGACCTTTGCAGGCCTGATGAGACCAGCCTCTTCGTCTGTCGTCTCTTGTTGTGCTTTGCAGCCAAATAGTATCGAAGAACTCATTAAAGCTAACAGTAATTTGTGGTTTTTTACGTCAATCATTTCTCGCTCCAAACTCCACCTTAAACTTGTTGCAGGGGAGGTTGTGGGTAGTCATGTCAAGATTGATCATCTGATACCTGTTGCCTTTATGATTATGTCCAAGTGAGAGACAGGCTTAACAGTCGTACCTGACATATGCGTTGTTGATTAGAAACGGGTGCGATAGGTTATCCAGGCGTTGTTATCACTGTCACCCGTGATCACAACAACATTGTCTTGGTCGACCTTGTAGCCAATTTGAAACTCGGCAGAAAACTTTCTTGTTTCTTCCCCATCTAAGCCGTAGCTATACTGCGGTGCGAGCTGTAAAAAGAATTTCTCAGCAAAGTCGTATTTGATGTAGTTAACACTGGAAATTATACGTGTCTCTTTAAATTGATTATTAGCCTCCCACGTCTTTCCGTACGTTAATGCACTGTATAACTTAACTTTATCGGATATAGGAAATACCTGCATAACACCTACAGTGGCATAATTACTGGTGAGACCATCAACTGAAAAGTCATGTCCGGCATCGATAAAAAGTCCGGTGCCAGTTTTCTTATTCGGGGTAAAAAAACGAACCCGATAGTTTTCAAAATTGTTTTTAGTTTCTAACTTACCTAATGCGCCCCAATCACCTTTAGAAACCCCAAACTGAAAAGTCGCGCCTAGCCCTTTGTTGCCAGCTACGATTTCGCCACCGGTATAGACCGACATAGGGTCGGTCATATCTGCGGGCTCTTCAGCGTAAGCAAAAGGTGCGATGACGAGCGCCATTAACGCTGGTAAAGTTCTGGTCACCATCTATAGATCCCCTGTAAATCAAGAGTGAGGTGCGCTTGAGCGCACCTGCTATGGTTATTTTGTTGTGGTTTCTTCAACGACAGACTTATCGTTCATACCAATGCCGCCGTTCGTTAAACGAGGGGGGAAGGCTTTAAGTGATTGCTGATGCTTACCCGCCGCTTTAAGAAGCTTTGGTAGTACCCAGCTTTTCTCTTTCATCCATAGGAACCAGCCGCGTGTGTCAGGTGAGCGTTCAAACGGATCGGCTTTAATGTTGAGGATCATGCCCAATGGCCACTCTTCTGCTGGTGCAATCCATTCCGTTTTAGTTTTGAGGTGTACTTTCCACTCATCAACTCGGAAGGCGTTTAAGCTATCCTCGTTGTAGAAGAAGAACTCATGACGGTTACTCTTACCGCCTGCTGTTAGCATATCGAGCTGGTTATACCCATCGATATGCACCTTGTAGGTTTCATCGTTGATCTTCTTGCCTGTAAGTAAGTCTTGCTTAATGTTTGCATCACCAGCAGCTGCCATAATGGTTGGCACCCAGTCTTCTGCGGACATCAAACCATCGGTGTATTGGCCTTGAGGGATCTTAGCGGGCCAGCTCACCAGCATAGGCACACGGAATCCACCGTCCCAAGTCGTCCCTTTTTGACCACGGAAAGAGGCTGCACCCGAATCAGGCCAATGATCGAGGTTTACCCCATTGTCGGAGGTAAATAGGATAATTGTGTTGTCTATTTCACCGGTTGCTTCGAGCTTATCGAGTAACACACCGATTTGATCGTCTAGCTCTACCAGACCGTCGTAGTAGGTATTATGCTGACTCGCACCTTGATACTCAGGGCGAACATGGGTTTTTTGGTGCATACGTGTTGGGTTGTACCACATGAAATAGGGCTGGTCGTCGCTTGTCGCTTCATGTTTTTCTAACCAGTTGATAGCAAAGTCTAAAAACTCTCCATCTACGGTTTGCATCCGCTTAGAGCCGAGCGCACCTTGGTCGCTAATGGTTTGCTTACCCACCACACCAAAACGAGGATCCACGGTGTCGTCAAACTTATTGGTCGCGACGGTATGGATCATGTTGCGGCCACGCCCCTTAAAGTTGGGATCTTTAGGAAACTCAGGCTGCTCATGCATCTCCATCACATTGAGGTGGTAGAGGAACCCAAAGAACTCATCAAAGCCATGCACCGTCGGCAGGTGGTCATTGTTATCACCCAGGTGACTCTTACCCACATGAACCGTGGCATAACCTTTGTCTTTGAGCATTTCCGCCAGGGTTGGGTCCTCTTTTTGCAGGCCGCGGGTCGAACCCGGTTGTCCAACAGAGGTTAAGCCGGTTCGAATAGGATACTGACCAGTGATAAAGGCGGAGCGACCGGCAGTCGAACTTCCTTGAGCATAGTAATCACTGACCATCATGCCACGTTCGGCAATCCGGTCGATATTTGGTGTACTAACGGCACCTATACCACGGTGATAGGCTGAGATATCCATGGTTGTGACATCATCTAACATGATGGCGACGACGTTAGGTTGGCTGGATGCTGCGGATACACCGCAACTGGCAACGACCGCCAAGGCGAGCGCTGACTTGGTTAGTTTGTTAACCATAATGACTCCTGAGTCTAAATTAATTAAGAAATTGGGATAGGTTATTTAAGGTTTTCAATTGCAGGCACAGTCCACTTCATCTCAAGGATCTCTTTCGATGGTATATAGAGCCTAGCTAGGGCATAAAAATCACCTTCAGGCGTCGGTAACCAGTTGGCCGTTTTTCCTGTACCGGGGGCGCTATGTTGTAGGTAGATATCAAATGAGCCATCGGCATTTTTGTCGAGATCCGTGAGGTTATTCACGTTGTAGCGTTTTATATCGTTACTAACCAGTAGCTTAGATTTAGCGTCATATACCGTAATTGACCAAAATGCGCCTACAGGGGGCTCTTTATCGAAGGTCATCTTGTAACCTTGCTCGCCGCTAAGGGCTTGACCTTTACTGTCGGTATAAGTGATGGGGTAGATAGCTTCATTTGGCCCCTGTCCACCGAGGTATGGACCAGCAACTAATGCTCTAAGGGCGTTATCATCGCCAAAATCATCAAGTTTAAAGGCGTAATACCAGCCATCTTCAACTTCAAGAGTGCTGGGGTTGGCGACTTGCGCGTTGATAATCTGTTTGGCATCAACCATTGCTTGGACCAACACCTGCCGCATCTCGCTCGACAACCCAGTGGCATCGAATCCTTGCTCGGTTAAGCCAATCTTCTCAAATTGGCCAAAGAGTGCCTGCTGGCGCTCATCAAGAGGATTGTCTTTGACATACTCACCCAGCTCAGTGAAGAAGCGTAATGCATCATCTTCTTGGCCAGGCCGCGCGCTGAGCTCTGTGGCGACTTGTTTGGCAGCTTGCCCTACGTATTCGCTTAATGGCGTGAGCTGGTATTTGTCTTGTACGGCATGCACATTGGCATAATCTTGCTCACCTAAGACCTGAGTGCGGCCCCATAACCAGACTTTGTCTGTCGGCGCTTCGATGACTTGAGTATTGCGAGGTGCTTTCCCGTCCCAGCCCGGAGGCACGATTAGGAACTCTTTTGCTAGTGTTCCCGTTTCTCGTGTTCCGACGTACTGGAATAGGTTGTGCCACATATCAAACATGTTGATGACAAAGTATCTGTCTTCAACATCAGGCACTGACAATACGATTGGCTCCTGAGATACATCCAATACTGCACTTGAGTACAGAGTATCTCGGTTAGCCGTTGGCATATCTTTGTCTGACGGTGAGCTTAATCTTCTCGCGTGTCCAAACTCATTGAGCGGGGCACGGTAGCTTGTGTCTGCTTGAGGCGATGATACATCGATATATTGGCGGGATATCTGCTCCATTCTTACCAGTGTGGCGCCCCATAAATATGCATTGACCCCCAAACTGTAGGTTTCCCCCAGTAAACTTTGTTGAATGGTGAGTGTTTGCTCTGATTGAGTGTTTTGCGAA
>PJEL010003833.1_pt1 | contig 12618 bp, 13 predicted proteins | sample 1853271 | NCBI WGS metagenome assembly PJEL01 (sample SAMN08108733, study PRJNA415343) | Invertebrate metagenome, whole genome shotgun sequencing project. | host: Globobulimina | place: Sweden: Gullmar Fjord | collected 2015-08 | reverse complement strand
AAAAAAGAAAAGTAATATTATTAATGAACTAATGAAAATAGAATAATATAAAATATATAATAATAAAAAACATTAGGAGTGAATTAAATGTTGAAAAGAGTTTTAGTAACAGGTGGAAATAAAGGGATTGGACTTGCTGTATCAAGAGCAATGTTAGAATTAGATTATGAAGTAATTGTTGTAGCTAGAGATTTTTCCAATTTTCCTCTTGGTGGATTGCCAAATGTAAGAGAAATTGAATATGATTTATCTAATGTTGAGGGTTTAATTGAATTAGTTAAAGAAGTTGGAGAAATTGATGTTTTAATCAACAATGCTGGATATATGCAACCAAAATATTCATATAATAATTATCCAAAAGCAGCAAAAGAACATATAATGAATGTTGATCTATATACACCAATTGAATTAATGACTTTATTCTCAGAAGGAATGAAGAAAAGAGGATATGGAAGAATTGTTAATACTGCATCAATTGCTGGACAAATTGGTCATCCTGATATTTGGTATGGTATTGCAAAAGCAGGTCTTATAAATGCTACAAAAATATTTGGTAAAACTTTAGGGGCAAATGGAATTACTGTAAATTGTGTTGCTCCAAGTCCAACTGAAACTGATATGCAAAAAGATAATTCTGAAGAAAGAAAAGCTGAGTTTAAAAAAACAGTAGCAACAGGTAGATTTGCTCAAGCAGAAGAGGTTGCAAAAGCTATGGTTTGGTTAGCAACAGATTGTCCTGAATATATAAATGGAATTTGTTTAGATATAAATAATTGTTCCTACCCTAGATAAAAAATCATGACTAATAAGAGCATAAAATAAACTGTATAAATTTAGCAGTTTTTTTAACTCTTATAGTTAAGTACTTTATTTAATCAGTTTTTGATAATTTAAAAATTGTTTTATCTTGATTACTACTTTCTAAGATAGTGTCATATCCATTGTTTGTACTAAGATTTTTTACAATAGAAAGACCTAATCCAAAACCAGTGATTTTTCTATTTTTACTTTTTGAGACTGTAAAAAATGGCTCAAATATTTTTTCTTTATACTCTTTATTGATTTTATCTCCATTATTTTCAAAATAAATTTCACTATCAATTTCACTTATTTTTAAATAACCTTCTTTTGTGTGTTTTATTCCATTTATAATGATATTTAATAATATTTTTTTTAAATCTATTTTATTAAATACTATTAAAAAATCTTTGTCAACATCATTGATTAATTTTACATTTGCTTTATTATCTAATATTGGGAATATTTCATTTTCTATTAAGTAGTATAAACAAATTTTTTCTTTTGTTTTATGATGTTCCATTGATGATATAAATTCAAGCATATCAATAGTAAGTTCATCTAAAAAATGTATCTCTTTTTTCATATGAACTAAGGCACTTGGCATATCTTTCTCTTTAATTAATCCATCTTCTATTTCTTCGATATATCCATTTATAATAGTAATAGGTGTTTTAATATCATGAGCCATAGAGATAAGTAAATTTGATAAGTTGTGATTTTTTTGTCTTAAATCATTAATTAGGCTATTTAGTTGATTTGATAAAAAGTTCATATCTTCATTTATTTCATGAACTTCAGAGATTAGATTGTTTGTATTATTTTGAGTAAAGTCTTGTTCTTTTATTTTTTCTAATCGTCCTTCAATAAATTTAAATTTTCTTGATAAGTATGTTCCTGAGAAAAAACTAAGTAATATAATAACTGGTAAAACAGAAAGAACTGTTAATGTAATTTTTATTAGTTTTGAACTACATATTGGCTCTCCTATAATTACAAAAGTCATAATTGCTGTAAATGAAGATACTATAAGTCCTGAAACAGTTGCTAAAATTACAATAAAACTTTTAATTGTCATCTATTTTATACCCCACCCCACGAACTGTTTTAATCATATTTTTTTCTTCATATTTTGAAATCTTTTTTCTAATATTGCAGATATGACTATCAATACCTCTTTCATCAATCTCCCCTAAATAATTATCATAAATTAATTGAGCTAATTCTTGTCTGGCATATGCTCTGTTATTATTTCTAACAAAAGTAGAGAGTAAAAAATATTCACTAGGAGTAAACTCTATTAAATTACCACTAACTCGTATCTCTTTTGCTTCATCATTTAATATGATTTTTGAGGTATTTGTTTGTATAAAAGTACTTAGTTCTTCTCTTCTTATAAGTAAAGATTTTATTTTTAAACAAAGTTCTTTTGCAGAAAAGGGTTTTGCAATATAATCATCAATCCCATAACCATAAGCTTTTGTTTTGAACTCTTCTGTATCTAAAGCACTTACCATTATAATTAGTGTTTTTTTTGTCTTTTTTCTAATTGCATTACACAATTCAAAACCATCAACATAAGGTAACATGATATCTAGTGTAATCAAATCATAATAGTTTTCTTGAATTTTAAAAAGTGCTTTTTGACCATCTAACGCTACATCAACTTCATAAGTATCTGTATTTAATCTATTGTTTATAAAACTTACAATAGATTCTTCATCTTCTACAATTAATATTTTCTTTTTCATACTGAACATCTTCCCTTAAAGTAAAGATACTAATATATCTAAAAAAAATACTAATATATCAAAAAAGAACATTTTTATATTAATCTTAATAATTACTCAATAATTCAAAGATATTATCTTAACAAATCTCACATAATATCTTTAGAATTCTAGAATACAATAATAGAAATACAAATTAAGGAAGTATTATGAAAGATAAAAAAAGTATTGGTATACACGAAGCATATAATAACGATCCCATTAAAAGTGATTTAAATATTTATGGGGAAGAAAATAATTCAAGAAGAGGATTTTTAAGAAAAACTTCAATGCTTGCAATGGCTGCAATAGTTGGGTCAAATGTTCCTTTTGGAAATAATCTACCATCAGGTTTAATTCCTGCAGCATTAGCTAACTCTGATTTGCCTTTTAAAATTGAAGGTAAAGATGGTTTGATTTATCTAAATGATAGACCTGTTAATGCAGAAACTCCTCCTCATTTACTAAATGATGAATTTACTCCTTCAAACCGTATGTTTATTAGAAATAATGGTGTTCCACCTGAAAAGTCTAAAGATCCCGAAAACTGGACTCTTGAGATTACAGGAGAGAGTTGTAAAAAAACTATGACTTTCACAGTAGCTGAACTTAAGAAGAAATTTAAACACCATACTTATGCACTTCAATTAGAGTGTGGAGGAAATGGAAGAAAAGAGTTTAATCCTCCTGCTAAAGGTAATCAGTGGTCAACTGGTGCAATTGCTTGTGGTAGATGGACTGGTGTTAGATTAAAAGATGTATTAGAATACTGTGGTATTAAAGATGATGCTGTTTATGTTGGATATTACGGAAGAGATACTCATTTAAGTGGAGATCCTACTAAACATACTATTTCAAGAGGTGCTCCAATTGAAAAAGCACTTGAAGATGAATCATTATTAGCTTGGGCTTATGAAGGTGAAGATATTCCTCTAATGAATGGTTATCCATTAAGATTAGTTATGGGTGGTTGGCCAGCTTCTGTTTCTGGAAAATGGTTAAAACAAATTGTTATAAGAAATCAAGTTCATGATGGTAAAAAAATGGGAGGGCAATCATATCGAGTTCCTTCAAATCCTGTTGCCCCTGGAACAAAAGTTGCTAATGAAGATATGGAAATTATTGAATCAATGCCTGTTAAATCACTTATTACATTTCCCAAATCTGGTGTAACACATAATTTGAGTAAAAAATTTAAGTTTAATGGTAAAGCATGGGCAGGAGATTTAAGTGTATCTTTAATGGAAGTATCAATTGACTTTGGACAAACATGGAAGAAAGCTAAAAAGCTAAAAGATCCTGTGAATAGATTAGCTTGGCAATCTTGGGAAGCTTCTGTAAAATTTCCAGAAACTGGTTATTATGAAGTTTGGGCAAGAGCAACGGATAGTAATGACAAACAACAACCGATAATTTTACCAGGTTGGAATCCAAGAGGGTATTTAAATAATGCTTGTCATAGAATTGCCGTACAAGTAGTATAGGAATTAATATGAAAAAATTAATTAAATTACCACTATTTTTAATATGTACTAGTTTATTAAGTCTTAATCTTCAAGCCTCAAAAATTGATAAAGATTCAGGTTTAATTATTGCTCCTGGTATGGATATTGTTAAAACAAATTGTACTGTTTGTCATAGTGCTAAGTTTATTACTTTACAAAAAGGTGATAGAGATACTTGGTTATCCATGATTAGATGGATGCAAGATTCCCAAGGTTTATGGCAGTTTGATGCAAAAACTGAAGATACTATTCTTACTTATTTAGAAACAAATTATCCGCCATCAGATATTTCAAGAAGAAGTAATTTAGAAGAAAAATATTTACCAAAAAAGTAAACTAGATATTTTATATTTGAAAGTGTAAACCCACTTTTTAAGGTTTACACTTTTATTTTAATAAACAACTTTATTTAAAAATCAAACCTTCTATCTTTTCCATTGAAATCATTTTGATTAGAACTTGTTTTTTTTCTAATTTTAACTTTTTCTTTTCCTATAAATTGTGCTTGACTTATTGTTTCTACTACTTGTGTTGCAATATTATTACTTTGAGTTGATGTATGTCTTACATTATCTGCTATCTGTGCATTTTCTTGAGTAAAAGTATCTATTTGAGATACTGCATCATTTATTTGTTTAATTCCCAACTCTTGCTCTTTTGAAGAATTTTCAACTTTACTAATTAAATCAATTGTATTGGTAATATTCTCATTCAATACATTATATTCATTAAACATTTTTTTAGATGTTGATAATCCCTCAACTGTTTTTTTAGTAAGGTTTGTCATTAATTCTTCAATTTGTTTTGCGGCATCTGCTGATTTATTAGCTAAGTTTCTAACTTCTCCTGCTACTACGGCAAAACCTTTACCTGCTTCTCCTGCTGTTGCCGCTTCGACTGCTGCATTTAGTGAAAGGATATTTGTTTGAAATGCAATTTGTGAAATAATTCCAATTGCTTCAACAGCTTCTTTTGTTGCTGATGATATTTCATCCATTGATTCTCTTGTTTCACTTACTAAATTAATTCCTGATTTAGCAGATTCTTTTACTTGTTCTCCTAAAACTGACATTTCATTTGCAGTAATTCTATTTTGAGAAATGGTTGCTGTAATTTCTTCAATTGATGCAGCTGTTTCTTCAATTGTTGAAGCTTGTATCATTGTTGAATCTGCAAGTTTTTTTGATTCTTCTTTTAACAGTTCAGATTCTTCTTTTAAAACTAAACCTTGTCTATAATTTTTTATAAGATTATCTGTTACTTTATCTTTTAAAGAATTAATTCCAACTAGTAGATTTTTTAATTCTCCACCTCTAAATAAATCTTCATTAATTGATTCTAAATAATTTTGTTCTTCATAATCTTTTAATCTTTTTGTTACTTCTTTTAAAGATGTATCTAATTTATTTGACATATTATTTATTGTTTTACTAATATAATTAATTTTTTCATCACTAGATATTTCTGTAATTGAATCATTTGTAAAGCCATCTGATAATTTTTCACAAACTATCATTACTTCACCAAAAACTTTAATATCTTGTGTTTTTTGAGCTTTAATATATCCTGCAATATTTAGTATTTTATTTTCAATAACTTTTAATTTTTTAGTTTCTTCTTCTTTTGGAATTTCTAAATTATTAGTATTATTTTGAAGATAAGATTCGAAATTATCTAAGAAAGTTATTAAATGATTAATATCTTTTTTATTTGAGAAAATCATTAATATTCCTCTTTTTTCATTTGTGTATATAAAAGTTGTGCACTTGATACTTCTTCAGCAGTTGGTTTTATTCTTACTGATATAAATCTTTTTTCGCCATCTTTTTTTGTTACAGGATAAGCTGTTGCATTTACCCAATAAAAACTACCATCTTTAGTAAGATTTTTTACTATTCCATTCCATGTTTTATTTTCTTTTATTGTTTTCCATAAATCTTTAAAAGCATCTTTTGGCATATCTTTATGTCTTACCATATTATGATGTTGATTAATTAGCTCTTCTTTCGTATAACCTGATATTTTACAAAAGTCGCTATTTGCATAAAGTATTCTGCCTTTAATATCAGTTTCAGAGACAATCATTGTCTTTGAATCTAATTTAACTTCATTACTCATAGTTGTTTCCTTTTAAAATTGTATAATATAGTATTTTATTTATTATTAAAAATATTAATTATTAAATTAATTAACATTAGTTTGAATTGTTATTTTGTTATCTGATTGTATCATTTTATTATAAAATAAGCACAAATATAGCATTTGTGTCTTATTTATAATGTTATTAATTTCTAAAAGTAATATTTTATGAGTTATTTATGTATTAAGTAGGTTTTCTAAGTTTTTTTTATCTGTAATATTGGTCATAATTGAAGTAAAACCAATAACTTTATTTTCATAGTTATAATTAGGAGATATTTTTGTATCAATAAAATATACTGAACTGTCTTTTTTATATGTACAAATCTCTCCTTGCCAAGATTTTTCTTTTTTTAGTGTATTTCTAATTTCAATTAATGTATTTTTATTTATATTTTTTGAAATAGTGTGAACTTTACCAACTAAATCATTTCTTTCATAACCACTTAGTTTACAAAATGCTTCAGATACACTTGTCATAATACCTTTTGTATTCCATGATGTTGCAATTATATTTTTATCAATTAAATCATTATATATATTCGAAGTAAAATATACATTATCTAAATTAAAGTTATTAATAAAATGTTTATTTTCATCAGGTTCATTTTTCTTAAAATATTTTGTTTTTAATTTATCTATATTTGTTGTTGGTTTCTGAATGTAATAACCTTGAACAAGATCACAACCAATTTCTTTACATATATTAAATTCTTCTACTGTTTCAACACCTTCTGCAATCACTTTTGCATTAGATTGATGAGCAATATTTACAATATTTGTTACATATAATCTTTTTTTATAATCATTTATTATGTCAGAAATAAAAAATCTATCTATTTTTATAAAAGTAGGGTTAAGGTGGTACAACATTTTTAATCCAGAATATCCTGTTCCAAAATCATCAAGAGCTACATTAAAACCTTGTTCTGTATAGAGGTTTAAAATGGTTTTTGCTTTTATATATGATTCAAATTCATGTTTTTCAGACACTTCAAATGTAACGAAGTTGTTAGGATAAGAATATTTTTCTAACATATCCATTGTTAAGCCAGTTTTGTAGTTGTCCATTTCGATAATTCTGTTGTCTAAATTATAAAACAAAAAGAAATTTGTATTTTCTTTATATAAGTCTTTCATTTTAGATAATATTTTTTTTCTAAGTTCTAAATCAACACTGAATAAAACTTTTTCTTCATAAGCTTTATTAAAAAAATCATCAATACTATTAAATCCTGCATTTTTATATTTTCTTAATAATGATTCATATGCAAAAACAACACCTGTATTTATATCAACAATAGGTTGTAATGCAAAATCTATATGCTCAATAGCTTTTTTCCATTTGTTTGTAATCAATCTGCTATCCTAATTATAATATCGTTATATTATATATACAATAAGGAACATTTTAGTTACAAAGGTATCTTTTTAGTTAAAAATAATTTACCAAGGGCTTTTTGATTTTGATTCTTCTTGTGTTATAACTTTTTTTAATAAAGAATTAGTTTTTTTATTTTCTAATTGTTTTAACCATTTTCTTTCTTCATTATCAGTGATTTCATTTTTTTTCATTTTTTCTTTTTCTTCATTTCGCTTTTGTTTATCACTTTTTTGTTTATTCTCTTTTTTATTATTTTGATTCTTCTTTTTTTCTTTTTGATCTTTATTTTTATTTTTATTTTGATCTTTTTTATTCTTTTTATTGTTCTTCTTCTTCTTTTTTAAAGCTTCTTTTACCATTTCATAGTTTTCTCTTGTTTGTTTATCTTCTTTTAGCTTTAACGCTTGTTCATAAGTTTTAAGTGCGGTATTTAAATTATTTGACTTAACATAAGTATTTGCTAAATTATGAAGACTTTTAAACTTTAAATTTTTATCTTGAATTTTAGAATTTTTATATAAATCTATTGCTTCTTTATATTTTTTTTCTTTATATAATGAATTAGCAAGATTATAATTTCTTTGAGCATTTTCATCAAGTTTAGAAAATTCTTTTGATGAAGTTTTAAAATCACTTTTATTATAAGCATTATTTGCATTTTTTATTGTTTGAAAGTCTAAAAGGGATGCAAATAAAGGACTTGAATAATTTGAAAAAATTGATAAAAATAAAAAAACTTGTACTATATATTTTTTTTTGAATTTACCTAAAGATGAATATGCTATTAATAAAAATAAGATTCCTAATATTAAAGGATAATAAAAAAGTTCAGTATATATTTTGATCTTTTTTGATTGAAATTCTTCTTTTTTAGCTTTTATATTTATATCATTTAGTATTTCATTTATGTCATTATTATCTAATGAAAAGTTAATATACCCACCATTTGTTTTCATTGATAATTCTTTAATATTATCATTTAGTTTTATATTAACAATATTGCCTTTTTCATCAACAAGATAGTTCCCATTTTTTAATTTAATAGGAGCACCTTCTTTAGTAGCCGTTGCAATTGTATAAATACTTATATTATTTTTATTTGCAAATTCAATCTCTTTTTTAAAATCAAGAGCATCTGAACCATCTGATAATAAAATTAAATTTTTATATTCATAGTCTTTTAGAAGTTTAACACTTGTTTCTAATGTTGAAAAAATATTTGTTCCATTATCAAAATTTAAACCTGTATTTAGATTGCTAATCAATGTTGTTAAAGAAATGAAATCTTGTGTTAAAGGAGAAAGAATAAAAGATGATTTAGCAAATAATATTACTGCAATTGCAGAATCCTTTTGCTTATTTATAATATCAAGTACTTTTTTTCTTGCAAACTCTAATCTATTTGGATAAATATCACTTGCTAACATAGATTTTGATACATCAATAGCAATGATAATGGGTGTTAACTCTTGCTTAGATTCATGAACTTTCTCATTTGTAACAGGTCTTGCTAATGCAATAATCATAAAAATTAAAGATAAAAAGAGCATAAATGTTCTTGATTTATTTGATAAGTATTGATTTTTGATACTTAATTTTTCTAAAACTTCTTTTGAGAAATGTTTTGTAAATAAACTTTCTTTTCTTAGTAAGAAAAACATTAGAATAAATGCTGGAAATAACATCAAAAAAAGTACATTTTGGTATAAAAATTGCAAGTGAAAACTCCTTTAAAAAGGTATTTTATAAAAGACTTAGTAATTTTCAGCTAAAATCACGTTTAAAATTATAACAATCGGAGTAAATTTGATGGAATTTAACGCAAAAAAAGTTGATGAAGCAAACGCAGTAATTTCTGCAACAGTTGCAAAGCAAACAGTTGAAAGTAACTTAGACAAAGTAGCTAAACAAGCTGCTAAAACAATGGATATCCAAGGTTTTAGAAAAGGTAAAGTTCCTGTTGCAGTTGTTAAACAAAGATATGCTGACAAATTAACAGAAGACGCTGAAGGTGAAGCATTAAGAGAAATCTTAGCTGCTGGTTTAAAAGAATTAAATATTGCTAATGCAGATTTAATTGGAGAGCCTTCAATTACTAAATTTGATAAAAAAGAAGATGGTTCTATTGATATTGAAGTATCAGTTGCTTGTAAACCAGCAGTTGACTTAGGTGAATATAAAGATTTATTACCAGCAGTTGAAGATAAAGCTGTTGATGCTAAAGAAGTTGATGCTAAAATTGAAGAGATTGCAAAATCTTCAGCTCCATTAACAAAAATTACTAGAAAAAGAATGGTTAAAGATCAAGATCACGCTTTAATTGATTTTGAAGGTTTTGTTGATGGTGTTGCATTTGAAGGTGGAAAAGCTGAAAAATACGCATTACATGTAGGTTCAGGTTCATTTATCCCAGGATTTGAAGAACAAATTATTGGTATGAAATATGAAGAATCAAAAGATGTAGTTGTTACTTTCCCTGCTGAATACCAATCAAAAGATTTAGCTGGTAAAGAAGCTACATTTAAAGTAACTTTACATGAAATTCAAGAAAAAGCTGCTGCTGAATTAAATGATGAATTTGCTGCTAAAATTCTTCAAGGTGAAGAAAATGCAACAATGGAAACATTAAAAGCAAAAATTGAAGAACAAATCAAAGCTGAAGCTATGAATAAATATTACAGAGAAGAATTAAAACCTGAATATTTAAATACTTTAGTTGAAAAATTAACTTTTGCATTACCTGCAACTGTAGTTGATCAAGAAATTAATCAAGCATTAAACAATAAAGTTAGATCTATGTCAGAAGACGAAATCAAAGTTTTACAAGAAGATGCTGCTAAAGTTGAAGTAATTAGAGAAGAATTAAGAGAAGAATCTGAAAATTCAGTAAAAGCTACATTTATTGTTGATGCATTAGCTAAAGCTGAAGGTGTTGAAGTTTCGGATCAAGAAGTTTCACAAGTATTATATTATGAAGCAATGCAAATGGGACAAAATCCACAAGAAGTATTAAAACAATACGAAGAAGCTGGATATTTACCTGCAATTAAAATGTCAATGATTGAAGAAAAAGTTATCTCTAAATTATTAGACGAAAAATTAGGAAAATAAAACCTTATAGGATAAATAATGAGTTATATACCATACGTAGTTGAAAAAAGTGGAAGAGGTGAAAGAAGTTATGATATCTATTCACGACTTCTAAAAGATAGAATCATTATGTTAAGTGGTGAAGTAAATGATCAAGTAGCATCAACTATTGTTGCTCAGTTACTTTTTCTTGAAGCTGAAGATCCAGAAAAAGATATTTACCTTTACATAAACTCTCCAGGTGGAGTGATTACAAGTGGTATGTCTATTTATGACACTATGAATTATATTAAACCTGATGTTTGTACTATTTGTATAGGACAAGCAGCATCTATGGGCGCATTTTTATTATCAGCTGGAGTAAAAGGTAAGAGATATTCTCTTCCTAACTCTAGAATAATGATTCATCAACCATCAGGTGGAGCACAAGGTCAATCAACTGATATTCAAATTCAAGCTAAAGAGATTCAACGAATGAAAGATAGTTTAAATGCAATGATTGCAGAACAAACTGGACAAAAAGTTGAAACTGTTGAAAATGATACTGAAAGAGATAACTTTATGAGTGCACAAGAAGCTTGTGATTATGGTCTTATTGACGAAGTTATAGCAAGTCATAAGTAGTTAATATAATGATTAGAGAAGTTATTACTTATCCAAATAAATTACTTCGAACTAAGTCTGAAGATGTTGTGGAGTTCAATGATGAACTTCATACTCTTTTAGATGATATGTATGAAACAATGTTTGAACAAGCTGGTGTTGGTTTAGCTGCAATACAAATCTCTGTACCTTTAAATGTTTTAATTCTTAGTTTACCTAATGAAGAAGATATTCAAAATAAAGAAGATTTAATTGAAGCTATTAACCCAGTAATTACTCATAAAGATGGTGAACAAGTATTTACAGAAGGTTGTTTAAGTGTTCCTGGTTTTTCAGAAGATATTACAAGAGCTCAACATATTATTGTTGAATACTTTAATAGATTTGGTGAAAAACAAACAATGGATGCTGAAGACTTTTTAGCCGTTGCATGGCAACATGAAATGGAACATTTATCAGGACACCTATTTATTGAGAATCTATCTTTTTTAAAGCGTAAAAAATTTGAAAAAGAATGGAAAAAGAAATTAAAAGAAGAGAAAAGATAGTTTATATCTTTTCTCTTCTTTTTAAATAAAAAATAGTTTATTATAAATATTATAAACTATACTTACTAATAAAGCATTAGCAACTAACCAAATTCCCCAAAAAAGTAATTTTTCATATTTTGTGATAAATAATTCTTTTACTAATATTGGACATGACTTATATGCTAAATAAATATATATGATAGTTCCAAAAATTATACTAATTTGATTTATTGACGTTATTACTAATATAATAAAAGAAATAAAGGGTATAAATATGCTTAGTGCAAAAAACTTACCATATTTAGATCTTTTTTCATTTCCTTCAAAATAACTAACTGTATGCCCACAGTTTGGACAGATTGTTCCAATTCTTTCTAATATTTTATGTTCACATTCTGGACAATTTATTAATGACATTTTTTACCTTTATAAATTATTGATTTATAAATACTTATACCTTTTTATTCATTTTATTTTTGTTAAAGTTAAATAACATATATATTGATTTATTATTTTTTCATCATACTTCTGCTATTATAGAGTTAATAAAAATTATATAAGGTTTAAATTTGATAAAAATTCTTATTGTAGAAGACTCTAGAACATACAATAATACATTATTTGCACTTCTTCGTAAACCTAACTATGAAATCCATCAAGCTTTTAGTCTAAAAGAGGCTCATGAAATTTTATCTGAGCATGAAGATATAAATTATATTTTATTAGATTTAATACTTCCTGATGGAGAAGGTGATGATTTAATATTAGATATTTTATCAACAAAACCTGTTAATCCTCCA
>PJEL010003832.1_pt1 | contig 12619 bp, 11 predicted proteins | sample 1853271 | NCBI WGS metagenome assembly PJEL01 (sample SAMN08108733, study PRJNA415343) | Invertebrate metagenome, whole genome shotgun sequencing project. | host: Globobulimina | place: Sweden: Gullmar Fjord | collected 2015-08 | reverse complement strand
TTGGTTCTATTGAAGAAGCAACTGAAAAAGCTAAAAACATGTAATGAAGGCTGGCGACTATTTGCTTAATAAGTCAAATTAGTCGCCAATTTTGGAGGTCAACATGGCAATACTTTCTGTAAATCTGAATGTAGTTAGTGCTGAAGAAAGCTTATTTTCTGGTGCTATTGAATCATTACAGATCACAGGTAGCGAAGGTGAATTAGGTATTATGCCTGGTCACGCACCTTTGCTGACCTCACTAAAACCTGGTATGGCGAGAATCGTTAAGAAAGGCGGTGACGAAGAAGTTATCTATCTTTCTGGCGGTATGCTTGAAGTTCAACCTAATCACGTAACAGTACTTGCTGACATGGCAATACGTGGCGGCGATTTAGATGAGCAAGCAGCAGAAGAAGCTAAACAGCGTGCCCAAGAGCAGTTAAATGCTCATGGTGACGATGTTAACTATGCAGAAGCTGCAGCAGAATTAGCAAGAGCAGTAGCTCAATTACGCGTAATTCAAGCAACAAGCAAAAAATAAAAGTCATTCTATTACTTACACTAAGTTTTAGTGATTGATAAAAAGCGACTGATTACTTTCGAGTAATAGTCGCTTTTTTTATGGCTGCTATTCTAAGTTATAAGCCCTTTTGGAGCCGACTAATAAACTTAGATCATTATCATTGGGTTTTGAACAGGCTATCGCATGAAAGTGCTTAGCAATAGCGTGTATTGTCGGGGAAAAATAAGCCATAACCTTACATTTCAGACACCCACTGTTTTATGGCGTATAAATATGCCAATATTTTCAGTTTGTCCTGTAAAGTACTCGCTTTTAAAGGCTGTCTTAATATCATCCATCACTGCTTCTGCCCACATGTCGTCACCCAAATTTATACAATACCAAGAGCTCGTCAAATTATTATCCAATCATTTATTATCAATAATCTAGATAAAGCGAAGTTAACCGTATAGAAACTTGGGATTGAATAGCGGTACAATAGCCTTTTAATGCATTCTACTATCAAAATTAACGGATTATCTATGTCTCTTTCAGTTGTTATCTTGGCTGCCGGTAAAGGCACACGCATGCGCTCTTCTCTTCCTAAAGTTTTACACCCTGTGGCGCACAAGCCAATGGTTAGCCATGTAATTGATAGCGCTTGTCAGCTTAATGCGGAAAATATCTACTTGGTTTACGGCTTTGGTGGCGACGTATTAAAAGCGACGCTTGATCAAGAAAGTACCAGCGTTGATTTAACCTTTGTTGAGCAAACCGAACAATTAGGCACAGGTCATGCGGTTGACATGGCATCACCATTTTTAAAAGACGATGAAGATGTTTTGGTTTTGTACGGTGACGTACCGCTTACTAAAGTATCTACGCTTGAAAGCTTATTAGCGGCTAAGCCAGAAAATGGCATGGCTTTGTTAACCGTTCATCTTGCTAATCCTACCGGTTACGGCCGTATCGTTCGTGATGAAAATAATATTGTTGTTGGCATTATTGAGCAAAAAGATGCATCGCCAGAACAACTTAAAATTAACGAAGCCAATACCGGTATTTTACTTGCCAATGGCGGTGATTTAAAACGCTGGTTAAGTAATTTATCGAACGATAACGCGCAAGGTGAATATTACTTAACTGACATTATTGCAGCAGCGCACAATGAAGGACAAGTAATAGCAACAGCTCATCCAGAAACTGAAATTGAAGTAGAGGGTGCAAATAACCGCTTGCAACTTGCTGGTTTGGAGCGTGCCTATCAACAACGTCAAGCTGAAGAGCTGATGATTGCTGGCGCTACCTTACGCGACCCTGCCCGTATTGATATTCGTGGAAACGTTACCGTTGGCACTGAAGTGGTTATTGACGTAAATTGCATTTTTGAAGGCGATGTTACGCTTGCTGATGATGTAACAATTGGCGCCAACTGTATTTTGAAAAACTGCCAAATTGGTAAAGGTGCTGTGATCAAACCTAATTCAATGATTGAAGATTCAATTATTGGTGAAATTGCTTCTGTTGGACCATTTGCACGTATTCGCCCTGGCTCTGAACTTAAACGTGATGCCCATGTTGGCAACTTTGTTGAAATGAAAAAATCAACCATGCATGAAGGCGCAAAGGCTGGTCACTTAAGCTATTTGGGCGACGCTGAAGTTGGCTCAAAAGCGAATATTGGCGCAGGTACTATTACCTGTAATTATGATGGTGTTAACAAATTTAAAACCATTATTGGTGCAAATGCTTTTATTGGTTCGAATAGCTCACTTGTTGCACCGGTTACCATTGGTGATACCGCAACAGTAGCGGCAGGCTCTGTAATTGTTAAAAATACGGACGACAATGAACTTGCGGTTGCCCGTGGTAAACAACGTAATATTGCTGGCTGGAATCGCCCATCGAAAAAATAGTAACGATAAAATGAAGTTTATTTTATCTCTTTTCGTATGTTTGTTTAGCGTAGCTGTTTTTGCAAAAACGCCTACGCTACAAACAGTCTCTACTGAGCGAAATCTACTTCAATATCAAATCAATGGTCAGTTAAAAGGTCCAAGTGCTGAAATTTACAAAATGCTGATGGCAGAAAGTGGTTTGTCTATTAGTGTTGATTTTATGCCTTGGGCAAGAGCCTATCAAACTGCTGAGACTACACCCAATACCATTATTTTTAGCATAATTCGTAATGATGAACGAGAAGACAAGTTTCACTGGTTAATACCGGTAAGTGAACTTATTCAGACTTTTATTGGAAAATCTGCCGATACTTCAAAAAAACAATATAGCTTAGCGCGTATTAGATCAAAGCTTACGGTGGTAGAACGAAATACCTTTGGCCATATAATGCTATTGAATAAAGGTTTTATTGAAGGTGAAAACCTTTATGTGGTTAGTTCTGCAAAAGCTGCTATTCGTTTGTTTTTTGAAGGTAAAGTTGATTTTATTTTTACCGAGCCTAATGTTATCAGATCAAAAATAAAACAATACAACTTAAAAGAAACCGATCTGGTGATGGCGCCTATATTGGGTAAAGCTAAAAGACAAAGCTACATTGCCATCAACAAATCATCAGACGAATTAATCGTTAATTTGTTAAAAAAGGCAGCAAATAAAGTCTATCAAATGCCAGCTTACAAAAAGCACTTCTATTACATTGATAAGTAGGTTTTTTCGGCCTTAGTTACCTTTTCCAAATAGCGACGAGACTCTGCTTTAGGGTGTTTCTTGGTTAGCAAATAATAAACATCCTTTTCTGACTTTTTATTAAGTACTTTAAGTGCCGTTTGGCGATTGTGGTGAAAGGTTTTTAGTACATTACCCGCACCGCCATTATAAGCTGAAATAATGGAATAATGACGGCTTTTAGCATTAGTTACGCCGTTCAAATAATTATTATTGAGAATATATAAATAGGCGGCACCAATATCGATATTAAAGGCGGGATCAAACAACTGCTGTTTTGTTGGAGCGCCTGACTTTTTCTTAATGCGTTGAAAAACATCTGCTCCGGCAGTTTTAGGTACAACTTGCATTAAACCATAGGCATTGGCGGTGCTTACTGCAAAAGGGTTAAAACTACTTTCTGTTTCAATAATGCCATAAATCAATTGCGGTGAAATCTTATAACGTTTTGCTGCTGCCAATACATGCACACTGTATTTTTCTTCACGCAAATGTTGATGTTTTTCTACCATGTTTAGTTTCACCGCATAAATTTGTTTGCGATTTTTACGATACTTTTTCAGCTTGTTTTCTGTTAAGTATTGTGAAAAACGATTAGCACGCCACGAATATTGAATGGCTTTATTATCGTGATCAACCACCTGTTGATATAAGTACGGCGTACCATTTAGTTGTGGTGATTTACTTGAAAATATATCTGTTTTTCGTGGGTCTGCCGTTGATAGTAGCGTGGTTGTTATCGCTTGTTTTAAGTTAGCTAATGTTTTGGCGGGTGTTTTATCTTCAAGGGTTTCTACTAATACCGTACCCTGTTCAAAATCAACAATCGCACGTGCTTTGTAGTTGTTAGTATATTTCACCAGCTTTTTGTTATTAGGGATTTTAGGTTTATCTTCCGCCCAAACATCGCCAACATGTTGGTTAAGTTCGTCGATCAACGCTTGAATATTATTGATATCGCGCTGTACCAAATGGCTAGTTTTTACCGCTTGCTGGGCAATAGTAATAATATCGGTATCATTAGAGTCTATTTGTTTGAGCAAGGTTTCAGCGCTGCGAATAGATGCCAGATCAGGCGTGCTTTTACAGCTACTTAAACCAATAGCAAGCAGTATTAATACGCTAAATTTTATTGTCGCTTTACTACCTAACTTTTTAATCAGCACCTAATCAATTCCATACATTCATTATAATTGTCTGCCATTGTATAGATAAGACAACCAGAAAGGCATGCCCTTCTAGCTGTAAGCTATCTTCTAAATGTTACTGTAGTGTAAGTATTGAACAATTAGTCATATGAGTTATAATAACTTTCGAATCGAAACTTAACAATGTGAATTATGTCGAAACGAAATACACAACAACGCCGTCATACCATTATTACTGAACTAAATGCAGTAGGTGAAGTTAGTGTCGATAAGCTCTCCAAACGTTTTGAAACCTCAGAAGTAACTATCCGCAAAGACCTTGCCGCATTAGAAAGTAGTGGTTTATTATTGCGCCGTTATGGTGGAGCAGTTGCTTTACCTCGTGAAATAACCGAACCAAATACGCAAAAAGTTTCAAAACGAAAGGCTGCAATTTCTAAAGAAGCAGCTAAGCTGATCAAAGATCATAACCGCATTATTATTGATAGCGGCCGAACTACCTCGGCATTAGTAAAAGAGCTTGGTCAGAAAAAAGGCTTAGTGGTAATGACTAACTCACTCGCAAGCGCAATTTATTTACATGAATTGGAAAATGAACCGACCATTTTGATGACCGGAGGCACATGGGATCCACAATCAGAATCGTTTCAAGGGCAAGTTGCCGAGCAGGTTTTACGTGCTTACGATTTTGACCAACTCTTTATTGGTGCTGATGGCATTGATATTGAGCGCGGTACGACTACATTCAATGAATTAATTGGCTTAAGCCAAGTAATGGCGGAAGTTTCACGCGAAGTTATTGTTATGGTTGAATCAGATAAAATAACCAGAAAAATTCCCAATTTGGAAATTCCTTGGGAAAAAATAGATACCCTCATTACTGATGACGATATTGCGCCGTCGGTAAAAATAAAACTACAAAAACAAGGCGTAAATCTAATATGCGCTCAAACAAGATAAGGAAAAACTTATGTGTGGCATTGTAGGCGCAGTAGCGCAACGAGATGTGGCAGACATTTTAGTTGAAGGACTAAAACGCTTAGAGTATCGCGGATACGACTCTGCTGGTGTAGCGATTATTGATGGCGATAATCAACTAAATCGCGCGCGTCGTTTAGGTAAAGTAAAAGAGCTAGCTGACGCTTTATCAGCTAACCCGCTTGCTGGTGGTACTGGCATTGCGCATACACGTTGGGCAACACACGGCGCACCAAGCGAAGTGAACGCTCACCCACATGTATCAAGCAATACCATTGCAGTAGTACATAACGGTATTATTGAAAATCATCATGAATTACGTACGCAACTGCAAGGGTTGGGTTACGAGTTTGTTTCAGAAACAGATACAGAAGTTATAGCTCACCTTGTTCATCATGAATTGAAAAATGCTAAAACACTTTTAGCGGCGGTACAAACAACCGTTAAGCAACTTGAAGGTGCTTACGGCACAGTTGTTATGGATACGCGCGATAAAGACCGTATTATTGTTGCACGTTCTGGCAGCCCTTTAGTTATTGGTTATGGTTTAGGTGAAAACTTCATTGCCTCAGATTTAATGGCACTATTGCCAGTAACTCGAAAATTCTCTTACCTCGAAGAAGGCGATGTTGCTGAAGTTACTCGTTTTGAAGTTAACATTGTTGATAAAAATGGCCTAAAAGTAGAACGTGAAGCGAAAGAATCTGAAGTTAGCCATGACGCTGGTGATAAAGGTGAGTTTCGCCACTACATGCTAAAAGAAACATACGAACAACCTACAGCTGTTCGTAATGCCCTTGAAGGGCGTTTAGTTGGTAACGAACTAGATATTAATACTTTTGGTAATGGCGCAGACGAAATTTTTAAAGATATTGAACACGTGCAAATTATTGCCTGTGGTACCAGTTATCACTCAGGTATGGTCGCGCGCTATTGGCTTGAATCTTTAGCAGGTGTTTCATGCAATATTGAAATAGCCAGTGAATTTAGATACCGCAAATCATTCGTACCCAAAAATGCGATGATCGTCACTATTTCACAATCAGGTGAAACTGCCGATACGCTAGCAGCACTTCGTTTAGCAAAAGAGCTAGGTTATCGCTCAAGTTTAACTATTTGTAACGTACCGGGTTCATCATTAGTGCGAGAATCTGACTTAGCCTTTATGACCAAAGCGGGCGCTGAAATTGGCGTAGCATCAACTAAAGCCTTCACTACACAGCTGGTTGGTTTAATGATGATGACCTTAGCATTAGGTCGTCATAAAGGCATGTCTGTTGAGCTACAAGCCCAAATAGGCTCAGCACTCATGACTCTGCCTAATAAATTGGAAGAAGTCTTAGCGCTTGCTAGTTCTATTGAAGATTTAGCAGAAGACTTTGCCGATAAAAATCATGCCCTTTTCTTAGGTCGCGGCGACCAATACCCTATTGCAATGGAAGGGGCGTTGAAGCTGAAAGAAATTTCATATATTCACGCTGAAGCCTATGCAGCTGGCGAACTAAAACATGGTCCACTTGCGTTAATTGACGCAGAAATGCCTGTTATTGTCGTAGCACCGCAAAACGATTTAATTGAAAAGCTTAAATCAAATGTTGAAGAAGTGCGCGCTCGTGGTGGGTTGATGTATGTATTTGCTGATACCAATGCTAAGTTTGAAAGCGACGATACCATGAAGGTTATTAACGTACCGCATTGTGATGAAATTATCGCGCCAATTGTTTATACCTTACCGCTACAGTTACTTTCATACTATGTAGCCATTATTAAAGGTACGGATGTTGATCAACCACGTAACTTAGCAAAATCAGTTACGGTTGAATAATTTTTATAATAATTAAATGGATTTATAGCTGTTATTGAATGTTCGCAACTTAGCTAATACTTCGATACAAAACTAGATCGATTCTATATTTACAAGTACGAAACTAAAAAAAGCGACTTTCTCTTAGAGGAGTCGCTTTTTTATTAGCAAAAATAGGGCTGTCATTAATAATTATTTGAATCTCTACTTAGCGTATATAAAATCATAAAACCTTGTTTGTTATATACCTGATTTCGTATCTTAGTGAGCATTTGGAAGAGTGATTTTGGACAATAAGAACCGACCGATTTATGGCAATTGTGACGGTTAATATTATCTCATAAAGGGACACAAACCGTCTTAGAGTTGAAATCTTACATCCCCAAAACTCATATTATTTGTGATCAAAACTCTCAAATAACAACCCGTTTTATTTGTACTAGCAATTGTATAAAAGTACAACATTACTCATTGCAATCACTTTAACTAAAAGGCACACTGAAAAATATAAAATAATAATAAATCGATATTCTATGAGCACTAAACACGGATTAAAGCGTAATTTAAAGCGTCTTGATACACTGGCATTATCCTTCGGTGCTATGGTCGGTTGGTCTTGGGTTGCATTAGCGACCGATATTATTGGCCGTGGTGGTAGTTTAGGCGGAATTATTGGAACGGCCATCGTTGGTATCATCATCTTGGCTATCGGCTTCATATACGCGGAACTTACCGCAGCAATGCCGGACGTAGGTGGAGAGCATGTCTATTCTTACCGAGCCCTCGGTGGTACAGGTTCATTCATTTGTACTTGGTCAATTATTTTTGTTTATGTCGCGGTATGTGCATTTGAAGCCGTTGCCTTACCTAGTGTATTAACAGGATTATTTCCTAACCTCGGTACAGTCTCTTTATGGAGTGTTCAAGGCTCAGATGTATACCTTGAGTTGGCCCTAATTGGTGCAGTTACTTCAATTATTATTACGCTGATTAATATTAGAGGTATTAAACTGGCTGCTATTGTTCAAACTATAGTTGTCGGGGTGATATTATTAGCAGGTGTGATGTTAATTATTGGTATTGGCTCTAATGGGCAAAGTGCAAACATGGAACCAATGTATGTGGGTGGAGCCGGCGGAATGTTAGCAGCCATGGCCTTAGTTCCCTTTATGATGACAGGCTTCGACGTTATCCCGCAAGCCGCAGAAGAGATAGATCTCCCGCCAAAAAAGATAGGCCACCTACTAGTCGCCTCGATTGTATTTGCAGTGAGTTGGTACATAATGATCGAATTAGCCGTTGCCACATTATTGAGTGAAGAGGGTCGAGCAGCAGCCGACATTGGACCAATTGCTGCCGCGGAAGTAGCCTTTGGTGAAAGTGGAAAAATCCTTCTTTTGATCGCTGGCTTAGCAGGAATACTAACTAGTTGGAATAGTTTTCTCATTGGCGGCTCACGCGCAATTTTTGCGATGGCTGAAGACGGTATGCTTCCGGCTTTCTTAGCAAAGGTTCATCCTATATACAAAACCCCTTCGAATGCCATTTGGTTTATTGGCATTATAAGTGCGCTTGCACCACTGCTTGGTCGAACGTCTTTAGTTTGGTTTGTTGATGCAGGCTCTTTCAGCTTGATGATAGCGTATTTTCTAGTGGTTATATCGTTTATTGTATTACGTAAACGCGAACCAGAAATGGAACGTCCTTTTTGCGCGCCTGGTGGCATTTGGCTTGGCGCCTTTGCTCTTTTAGCTACATTGGGAATGGCATCACTTTATCTACCAGGAATGCCTGCAGCATTGATTTGGCCTCAAGAATGGATAATGGTTTTAGGATGGTTTGCGCTAGGGTCGATTTCTTATATTTTTGTATATAAACCCTATAAAAATAATCAAACTGCATTAGCTTAGTGAGTTTGACCTTTTAATCAGAGGCGTTATTATTCGCCTCAACAACCTCCTTCAAATCAAATGATTTTGGTAGATATTTTATCTCTAAAATCATCAATAAGAATACTCAACTTCTGGCTAACAACTGTTGTTGATGGAACTCAGTTCATTTGTATTTATGGGCAAAACTATTCGAAAGTTACTGCCCTTACCTTCTGATGGTTCATATGAAATTGTCCCTTTCATTAGTTGCACCACTAAATTGTATACGATGCTCAAACCTATACCTACATTCTTATTTCCTATGTTGGTGGTATAAAAAGGGTCAAATATTTTCCCTATTAAGTCACTATTAATACCACTACCATTATCTTTAAATAAGATCTCAATACTGTTAGTTTTCTTATAAACACAAATATCAATTTTAGGCTTTTTAGTTTTAGTAAAGCCATGATCCATCGAATTTTGAATTAAGTGATAAATGACTTTCTCTAAAGACATGGAGTAACCAGTTAACAGTAGTTCATCACCTGATATATTAATGATGGGTTTTTTACCTGCATTAACAAAAGTCATTTTTTCAGTGATGTTTATTAAAAAGCTTACCAATTTAAATTGTTCTTGCGTAGCGCATTCAAGTTCAACAGAGATTTTTTTAAATTGATCAATTAATTTAGCTGCCCGCTCCATATTATCCAGCGCTAATTGGCTGCCTTGTTCAAGTTCATTAAGCATGCTCTCCATGGTTGATTTTTTTATTTGCCCAGAGCTTACGGCTTGAGTGAAGTTGTCAACCAGTTGTTTAATATGAGAAACGGCGGTTACCCCAATGCCTAAAGGGGTATTTACTTGATGCGCCATACCCGTGACTAAGGTTGTTAAGGCCGACATTTTTTCTGTTTCGATAAGTTTATTTTGTGCGTCTTTTAATTTATCTAAGGTATTTGATAAGTTTTGATTAACTGTTTGTATATTTTTCTTTTTACGCTGTAATATTCTTAAAAAAATGAGTAAAATGATAACAATAATAAAACCCGCCGTTAGAATAATGTAAGCTCTTTGTTGTTCATTTTTTATGGTTAACGCCTGAATTTCATTCGATTTTTGCAGGGCTAAAATATTTAAATCTTTTGTTACTGTGCTCAAATCGGTGATGTAGGAGGCTAAATGTGAATCAGTTTTTCTATGCTGTACATGCGTGAGTGATTCTTGATAGTTAATCGCTGCAGTAAGGGCTTTTTCAAAGTCTTTTTGTTTTTGAAATAAGGTTTGTTGAATTTTATAGGCTGCTGCCAAGGTTTTGTATTTTTCTGCTTTTTGAGCGTTACTAATAATAAGCTCAAGCATATTTGCTAACAACTGCACCTCATTTGTCTCGCTATAAACGTGAGCTAAGGCGAGCTGGCTTTCAAATACGCCATTCTTAAAATTACTCTTTTCTCTAATTTTAATCGCTTTTAATAAATACTCTTTAGCCTTGTCATACTCTTTCCTAACATGAAAAATTAATGCCAAATTATGATAGGAGTAAGAAGCATGAAATTCGAGTTTATTGCGTTGTCTAATATCAAGAGATTGTTGGTGAAGTAAATAAGCTTTTTGGTAGTTTTTTAAACAAAAATAGGCTTCGCCCAGATTATTATATGCAATGGCGAGCCTTCGTTGTTTTTCAGGCTCGGCTAAAAAATAGTTTTTAAAATTATCTAAGTAAGGGATCGCTTCTTGGCAGAAGCCTAGTTGAACAGAAGTATAGCCAATATTATTTTCGTTTATTGCTTTAGCTTTTGGATGTGAATTATCTTTTTTTAAATATTCGTAAGCTTTTAGGTGATATTTTAAGGCTTCTTGTCCTTCGTCCATATGCCCATAAAGCATGCCTTTGAAGCTGTCGATAATAAAAAAAAAGTAGTTATTATCTTCTGCCGTTGCAATAGGGTTAATTTTATTGATGGTTGCTAGCGCGGCACTATAGTTGTTGCTGTACATATGCGCCCAAGCTTCTCGTTCTAGCAGGGATATATTGTGTGTTGAAGTGAGTTTTCCAGAATGGCTTTCTCTAAATTGTTTAATAGCGATGAGGGCTTTTTGTGGAGATTTAGCTAATTTTTTTGTTAGCTTAGTAATTTTTTCACTAATTAATTTTTGCTCAGGGGTTATATTTTCATTGTCTGAAAAGGCATTCAAATGGGCACAGAAAAAACTAACAATACAAAGTAAAGATATCTTTAAAAAGTAATAAAAAGCACTCATATCAGTATAAATAAATCCTATTATTGTTTTGGGCTTTAACCATCATGCGTTTTTAAGCAAAATACTTTTGTGGTAAAAGGCTTTAAATAAAGCAGCCGTCTTTTAACTTCGATTTAGAATACTGAACCAGAATAAATCATACCGCCTTTTTAACGGCAATAAATTTACCGATAATAGAGGTTTGATTATAAGGTAACTCCTTCTGGTTACGAGTATTTATTATAGACCAAAATTTAATTGTTAGGGGTAAATGGGCTATTAGTCAAAAATAATAACAGGGGCAGCGTCAAATATTAGTCTACTAAAACAGATGTTATGGCTTAGTGGGATAAATGACATTTAACTGATGGCGAGAATGTTACGAGTTTTTTTCCGAGTGTAACTGAGCATATCATTCAGTGAGTGAATTATATGCTCATTTATTTATTAAAATAGTTTGTATTTTTGGCAAAAGACAAACTAAAAAGCAGGCAAAGTGCGAGTTCCTTAATTCAACAGTCGACTATTTACCGCTTTACGTTATACTGCCGCGCTCAAACCAAGTATCTAATTAGCGGAGATCATCATGCACGATCTGTATTACAAAGGGCGTATCCACACTAGAGTAAACCATGTGAAAACAGGTTTTAATACTAAGCGTGCCGTTAAGCTTGGCACAGAAAAACATCCTTTAGCGCTAGTGGTTACCAGTGATGAAAGAAAACTAGAATTAGAGACGCTAGTTGCCGAAAATGGACTATTTGCCGATATTACCGTAGATAGCACTATTGATGAAAATATCAATGACCTTAACGGCATACTAAATAAGCCAACCACCACGACATTCGATAAAACCCCGAACCGTAACGAGCCTTGTTCATGCGGCAGTGGCAAAAAATACAAGAAGTGTTGTGGCTAACTGTCGAGCACTTCTTTAGCGGCGCGAAATGCTTCTTGGGCAGCTGGCGCGCCACAATAAACTGCACTGTGCAAAATAACTTCGCGAATCTCTTCAATGGTTGCGCCATTATGTAATGCGCCACGCACATGGCCTTTTAATTCTTGCGGTGCTTTAAGTGCTGCCAGCATAGCAATGGTTACTAAACTCCGCGTTTTTAGGTCGATGCCTGAACGCTGCCAAGTTGAACCCCAACCGTGTTCGTTAATATAGTTCTGCATTGGCTCGGTAAATTCATCGGCATTTGCTAACGCTTTGTCAACAAAACTGTCGCCCATCACTTGTCGTCTAATTTTTTCACCTGCGCTTGTCACGTGTAATACTCCCATCTAACTTTTGATTTCAGTAGCTATTGCGCGCTCTAAGCTCTGTTCATCGGTAATGAAGAGCCGATAATTGCACGCGCATTCTCACTGCATAAGAATAAAATAAAGTCACCCATTT
>PJEL010003831.1_pt1 | contig 12623 bp, 8 predicted proteins | sample 1853271 | NCBI WGS metagenome assembly PJEL01 (sample SAMN08108733, study PRJNA415343) | Invertebrate metagenome, whole genome shotgun sequencing project. | host: Globobulimina | place: Sweden: Gullmar Fjord | collected 2015-08 | reverse complement strand
GCCAATTGGCACTTCAATAGGACCAACACTGTCAAGTACGACACTTTTTATTGATTCTGGAAACATACGCATATAAACAAGGCCTGCGCGAGTACCATATGAACCACCATAAATATGAACTTGTTGATGACCCAATGCATCTCGCACAGCATCAAAATCTCGAATCGCATTCTCTGAATTATATTGGCTTAGCTCACCGTTAAGTTTTGATAAACATTGTTCAATATCGGTAACCGAAAAGTCTTCTGGAACACTGGTGTAAGGGTCAATTTCTAATGACTCATCACATTGCAAAGGATGTGATTTACCGGTGCCGCGTTGATCAATAAGAATCAAGTCACGAGTTTTTCTGATCTCGCCAAAACCTTGATAAATTTGTCCGGCTAATTCTGCAGCCGCCTGACCGGGGCCACCCGCTAAAAACATTAGCGGCAACTTTTCCTGACTGCTGTCTATTGCGGGTAAAACCACAAAGTTAATATCAATTTTTACGCCATTTGCCTGGGTATAATTTTCTGGCGTTGCTAAAGTACCGCACTGCACTTGTTGCCTGATACCTTTTACATGACAACTTTCCAAACTGAGTTGTTGATTTTCAGTACTCTGCGCAACCGCAGTACTAGTCATACTGGTTGCACAGGTAAGTAAACTCGCAGTGAAAACACTTTTCCAATTTAATTTCATTTTAGCCTTCCTTTTAAAACATCTCATACATAGTCTTAGCTTTTACCGTTTTATTACAGTATTAATAAAATTTTTAAACATCAACAAATGGGCTTACCTGCATTTCAAAAATACTTATAAAATATGACTATTTATTCTTAGCTTTAATACAGGCAAGTGAATGTATTTTCTTATTTTCATGGTCTATTAACTGATACAAACTAAGTTTTAATTTCAGAGGTGTAGTCGATGCGTGAAGTAGCTCTCATTTTGATAATATCAATATTTTTTACTTTTTTGCCTTTGTCTGTGAGCGGCCTAACCTATAGTAATAAGAGCGGCGCAATTAAAGGTTACGATCCTGTCAGCTTTCACTTAAGTCGAAGAGAAAGAAAAGGGAAAATAATTCACACGTATCAATGGCAAGGAGTAACCTGGCATTTTAAAGATGTAACAAATAAAAAACTATTTATTACCAGTCCCACAAAATATGCACCAAAATTTGGCGGTTTTTGTGCGACAGCGATGGCAAAAGGCGCGATAGTCCCCTCAGATCCAAAAATATCTGCCATATATAATCAACAGCTTTATCTTTTCTATTCCAAGGATGCTAGAGATGCATGGCAGCAAAGTAAAAAGCGATACCTAGAAAATGCTAAAAGTAGCTGGCAAAAGTTAATTAAGAGAAATTAAACCGTGCAAATAGAAGATAAAAAATATAAACCAATGTAATCAATTAATTGAATAAAAATGCGGCTTTTAAAAAAACCGCTAAAAGACCACTTTTAGGGAGGATAAAATGGTCGAAAATCGTTCAAAAACACAAGAGGTAGATACGTTTGCTAAATAGTAAATTTTATTAGATATTTAATAGCGACGAAAAAACACATAGTGCACTTAATCGCCGCCTAACCCTCAGCTTAGAAGCTATGTGTATAAGACACAGCTAAAGCACGACCACGCAGTGGATAAAGTCGATACGCTGTACGCTTAATATCATTTTGGAATGAACGCAAAGGAACTTTGCGGTCAAATGCGTTTAAAACCTTAAACGATATTGCAGCGTTCCAATCAAGCTCTAAACGATATGTAACGTTAGTTGATGACCATGAAGGGAGCTCATTACCAATCTCTCCATCCTCACCAACATTTTGTTGTGCATCGTAAAATGAGGTAAACGTACTCAACGTATGATTGTTATATACCCAACTTAAGCTTAAATTAACAATATCATCAGGTCTTTCAACGCGACCAGCTAAATTATTACCCTCAACTAACGTCCCCGTTAAACGGTCAACTTGAGATTCTGTATACTCAAAAGTATGAGCCCAGTTTATTACTGAACTAAAATCACCATATTCTGTTTCGGCTTTATAACCAATTTCAACATCCATACCACGACGATCTGACTCACCGAAGTTAATATTTTTACTATTAACAGAAGCCAGTTGGCCACGTCCATTTTGCGTAAGTCCAATTCCTGGAAATACATCACCAACATCTAAAGAGCTATTCTCATGAATTAAACGTGCTTGTTGAAAAACAACATCATCAGAATCAAATGTACCAATAATATCTTCAAGTGAAATATTCCAGTAATCTACTTTTGCATAAAAATCATCAGTTATATTATAAGCTGCACCTATATTCCAGGTCACAGACTCTTCAGGAGTTAGCTCCTTATTACCAGAGGTATCAACAGGAACATTTTGTACTGTACAATTTTCAGTACTACCGCCTGGAATATAGCCTTTTTCTAGACATTGCACATAATCAACAACATTTTCATAACCAATTGCAGACTCTTGATTAATATCAACTAATGTTGGTGCTCTAAAACCAGTTCCCCATGAAGCACGTAATACCAAATCATCAATTGGGGCATAACGCACTGACACCTGTGGATTAAAGGTATCACCGAAATCACTGTAGTCATCATAACGTCCGGCTACGTTAAGTGTTAGATCATCAAAAATAGGAAAGTGAGCTTCAGCAAACACTGCAAAAATATCACGCTCTGATGCCCCAGCAGAACCGCCAGATCCTCCTGCAACATTGCCTATATCAGCTTGGTTATCAAGAAAGTTTTCAAGAAACTCTTCACGATAAGAAGCCCCAACATAAACACCAATACTACCTCCGTCCAATTCCGCTAACTCAAAACCAATACCACCGTTAAGGCCTTGTTGTTTCATTTGCAAGTGACGATCAAAATTTGCTTTTAATGACGCTGGAGCTTTCGAGTTTGCATCTCGAGGATCCCAGCCATCAACTTCACCTGTATCTGCATTGTATGTACCGACAGAGTCAGTGATATTACCGGTATTAAGGTAGTTAGTACCAAAAACACGACTTGTGTAGCGATTAAAACCATAACTAAAATCCCAATCAAATAGGTCCGTTGAACCAACTAGACCAATGGATATATCTTGAATATCATTATTGGTATCTGCGGTACGTGGACCAAAATCTGTAAAACGATAGTTAATTCGATCCTTAGCACTTACCGCAGTTAAGTTACCCATTTCTGGTAAGTCGGTACCAAAGGCAAATGAAGAGCTTGCTGGTGCAGAAACATCTACTGTATTCATATGAGCCCAATAAGCTCGGGCATTGAGCGTGACTTCATCAGAAAGATGATAAGTGTAACTAGCTAAAACGTTGTCACGGTTTTGTACCGGACGAATACCTGCTTGCTGTGTATAGTCAAAGCGACAAATAACATCATCGGGATATTCAGCATCAACAAATGGACCAGCAGCGAATGCAGGGCCAAACGAATCACACTTATTATCAGTTTGAGGCGAGTCAAAATCAAAATTTTCTCTGGTGATAACACGTCCACCATTAGAATACCCCCAAATATTTGCAATATCATTAGGATTATCATTCGCTCCATGATTTACAACTCGAGCTTTTGCATAGTCAAGGTCTGCATAGCCTATTGCATCGCGTTCATCGTGCTCATAAACAAATAGAGAACTACTATTTTCGGTTGTAGTGCCCGTAACAAAACTAAAGGTATTTCTATCACCAGCATTAATTTCAGCACGCTCAGCATTTACTTTAACTTCGACACCGTCATATTCTTTTTTGAGAATAATATTTACAACACCAGCAATGGCATCAGAACCGTAAACTGCCGATGCCCCATCAGTTAATATTTCAATACGTTCAACGGCTGCAAGCGGAAGGTCGTTAATACTAGATGCACCACCATCAAGAATTGGCGACTTTGCCATACGTTGCCCGTCAATCAAGATAAGCGTATGAAAAAGGCTCTGGCCTCTAATTTCAACAGTTTGTTGTGATGACCAAGTATTGTTTGCTGAATTACCATTACTGCCCTCAGCATTAAAAGTACTAAACTGAAGTACTTCCGCAACCGTAGAAAAACCAGCTTTCTCAATAAAGCTCGCATCAATAATATTGACCGGTACAGCACCTACCGTATCAACTCGTTTAATACGAGAGCCTGTAACTTGAATACGTTCAACTTTTTCCACTGCTTCTGCTGATTCTGCAGCAAAGGCTAAATTAGGCACTGTGATTGCAGTACTTCCTATAGCTAGCGCTAATAAGGAGCGACGAAAGCTCTTATACATATTTTTTTCTGACTTGCATTGAGAATCCAAACTAAGTTCGGGCGATATAGTAATTTGATTGATTGACATTGTTATTCCTTTAGCGGCGCATTTCTATGCGCTCATCATTATTGGTTTGCATTGCATTAATTGCATACAATATTTGCAGGCAAAATATACTGTATACAAAAATACTACTCTAATAACATTTAATTAATTATCAGACTAAAATGGAATAAGCAGAAAAACCAAGTTATCTAGCTGTGGCGATAAAAAACAAGCTATTATTTAAGCGGAAAAATAGTGACGCTATTTATATATTGGAAGTAGTGATCGCCAATGAAGCTATAAACGGCAATTATAAATAAGCTCAAATTATTAAATCTTAACTTTTAAGTGGTATAAGCACACTCACTGAGCTAGCAAAAACGCTCAAATTCACGAAATAACATAATTAATCATTCACATATTGCTCAAATAACGATAAAGTCAGCAGTAGATATATTTCGCCAAAAAGAGGATAACTGATGGAATTAAATCAGTGGGTTGATGAACTATTTGAAGTGTTTGATGAAGATAAAGATGGCGTAATCAATCGAAGTGAATTTGTAGAATTGATTGAGTGCTTATTGCAAGATAAAGGTATTCGCATGTGCGAAACCATTTTTAATCGTTTTGACAAAAATCATGATAATTCAATTTCAAAAGATGAATTACGTGAAATGGTTATTGACCTAGCACTATAACCAAGTAGATTTTCTACGCTTTTATGAAAAACCATATGAGCGTATATAACTTTTTTTTATTATTTTTACCTAATATATTCACAACTAAAATGTAACATTTCTGTTACTTAACTGCCGCTTGGCAGTATTTATTATCCTCTTCTAATCTAGCCTATTCACTAGCCCATGTTATTGATAAGTGTTATTTCGCCACGTATTTAGGACTTACCCCCCATCTAAGGTCTGACCACTAGGAATCTTGATTTCAATTTGTTAGTATACAACTGCGTACACGTGTACGCTGAAATTATTAGGAATTTATACGTGCAAACACCAAGCTACGATTTATCTGAAGAAGTTGTTAATGCCATAAGTCATGGCTTAGCGACTTTACTGAGTGTTGCCGGTTTAACACTGTTAGTAACCCTTGCCTGGTTACAAAATGACATATTGAAAATTATCAGCTTTAGCGTTTATGGCGCCAGTTTAGTCCTGCTATTTAGCGCTTCAACAATGTACCACGCGCTACTTAATGAAAAGGCTAAAAAGGTCTTTAAATTACTCGACCATTGCGCAATCTATCTATTAATTGCCGGCACTTATACGCCACTCATGTTGGTTACATTGGCGAATGATATCGGCATGTTGATGCTGGCGATCATTTGGAGTATTGCGCTTCTGGGCGTTGTATTCAAAATAAAGTTTGGCAATAAATACAAAAGGTTATCACTGGCAACCTATTTAGGTATGGGCTTTATTGCTTTGACAATCATAAACAAACTCAATGCTCAGCTGGATACTGGAGGCCTAGTATTACTTGGGCTCGGTGGTTTAATCTACGCATTAGGCACTGTTTTTTATGTGCAAAAAAGCAAGAAGTATAGCCATGCCATATGGCATGTATTTGTGTTGGTTGCAGCGATTTGTCATTTCTTCATGATGCTATATTACGTATTATAAATAGCTTGCTAACACCTCAGTTTAATAATTGCTAACCGCTTATGAATAGCAATGATTAATCAAAATAAAGCTAAATATAATCAGCAAGTTTCGTTAATACATTAGCAAAGTTTCTCTGTCCTAAACCTAAGCGAAAGTAGTTTCCTGACAGTCCAAACAATTCACTTGGCAACGCTAAAACCCCGGTATTTTTAGCTAATGCTGTTGACCATTGTGTCATCACGTTTACATGCTTAACTTCCACTAAGGCTAAAATCCCAGCTTTAGGCGGATACCAATTTAATAAATTACTGTGCTGCTCAACAAATCGTTCAAATAAGGCGATATTATTAATAATAATCTTATTGTTAGTGGTTAATATTTGCTGACTATTTTCTAAGGCAATAAGCGCCAGTGCCTCGTCAGTAACAGAGCAGCAAATAGAGTTTCGTGTTTTAATTGCTCTTAAATTATCCATAACAGCTTTATTAGGCGTAAGCGCCCAACCAATGCGAATACCAGATAAGCCAAAGCTCTTTGACATCACACCAACAACAATACTATTTTGATAATCTAAATAGCGATGCGCCAATGCTATATCATGGTAATTACTCGCTTGCGATACATCATCACTCAATAAGTAACACTGATGTTTTTGTGCTAGTTGTAAAATATTCTCAGCCAAAGCACTGTCAATAATGCTTCCTGTCGGGTTGTGTGGTGAATTAAGTATAATCAAGCGTGTTTTACTATTTACTACTTGCTCAAAGTCTTCAAAACCTATTTTCCAGCCATTGTTTTGCGTAAGCTTAATTTCTATGACTTTTGCACCAAGTGGTTTTGCCATACTAACCAATGACGGGTAACTCGGCGTAACAACAACAATTTCATCACCTGGGCACAGCACACTTTGGTATATTGCTGATAACGCTTCTTGGGCGCCAGAAAATGTTATCGCATCATCGACACTAAGTTGCTGCTGATGCAAGTTCAGTCCTTGATGAAAAGTAACAATAGCTTCTCGTAATGCAACATGCCCCTGAACAGAGGCATATTGCAATTGAGCTTGAGTAATATCAGTATTAGACAATTGACATAGTTGAGCCAAGGTTAATGACTGCGCAGTAGAGTCACTAATATTACTGGTGACGTAAGGCGCCAATTGCCGACTAAAGGCAATGTGCGCAGGTAAAGCGTGCTTTGGCGTTATCAGGGGGGCGCTCGGCATTGGCGACTCCATTGTGATGACCTACTTCATTCGCCAAGTAGTCATTTGACATTTATCAACGGTAAAGTTTCGCGCTGACTCATCCATGACGCGGAAAAGCTCATGCTGGTTAATCAGATCAAATTTCGGCGCTAGTCGACTGCACAAAGCTTCTAAAGCAAAGACGTTCTCGCCATTAACTTTCATTCCACTTAACCATTTACTTTGCTCTGCATACTGGCTTTGATAGTGATAATCAGAAAGAATAATTAGTAGCCCTGATGGTTTTAAACGGCTAATAGCATTACATAATAAGCTTGCCGGATCATAACTTGCTTCTAATGCATGCTGAACAAATACCACATCGTAACCTTGAAAAATGTCCTTCAAATTACAACCGTCACCTTGGCTAAATAAAATACGCTCGCTTTTCGAATGTGGCACAGCATCTATAAGCTTGAGTTCATGATATTGGCAAATTTCACCTTCAATGGTTTTGGTATAGCGAACACTGCCGCCGGTTTGCAGCTGAACGCCGTGTTGAATTGTTCGAGCGGAAAAATCAACAGCATCAATATGATCAAAATTTTCGCTGAGCTCAAACGCTACACGACCAACGCTACAACCCAAATTTAATAAACGCTTTGTTTGCACAGTATTGCTCTTTAACAAGGTTTTTATATGAGTCACGATTTGTTGACCGTAATCTTCATAAGCTAACGATTGAGCACCAAAATAGCAGTCTAATTGCTGACAAATATTTTTATCTGTTTCAAACTCATTAACTTTCGTTTGTGGGCTATCAGCAGTATGACTTTCAACATAACGAAAACCTGCATGTTGAAAGAAATGACGACGAAAAGCATAACGAGAAGAAGCTAACGTTTCATTACCTGTTGATATCCATGAACCGCCTTTGATTAAATTATGTTTGCCATCAAAAGTCGGCGTTGAAAAGTCATCATACAAAGGGTGAACCTTAAAGCCTGGGAAGCCATCAATTGCCGATTCAGACCACTGCCAAACATTACCGATAACATCGAAAAAGTCACCATGACCAAAGCGGTTAACCGGACAAGAAGAAGCGTAGTAGGCTAAATCAATATTGCCAGGAGCTTCACGCCACTGACTTTGTTCACCAACTACATTTGCTCTTAAGCAAGCCCACTCAGCTTCGGTTGGCAAGCGAATGTAACTGTCGCCCTGACTTTGTCGCCACTGGCAGAAAGCCTTAGCTTCCAAATAGCTCACTTCAACTGGCCAATCTAACGGTAATGGCATTTCACTGGTTAGATTTCGTTGAAAATACTGATTGTTTTCATAGCGCCAAAACCTCGGCATTTCAGCTTGGCTAAATTGCAGCCATGCTTGACCTTCTTGACACCAATAGTGCTTCGATTGATAACCTTTAGCTTCCACAAATGTTAAAAACTCTTGATTAGAGACAAGGTATTTACTGGCTTTAAATTCAGCCACGTCAACCTCTAAGGCACCATATTCATTGTCCCAACCAAAGGTTTGGTCTTGAGATTTTTTACCTAAAGTAATAGTTTGTGCCGCCACTGAAACTAAGCTATTTTCGGGCGCAGGTGAAGATTCAGAGCACGACTGCCAGGCATTATCAGCTGATAACCACCGTAATGGCAGCATGCGCATAATGACCGATGATGTCTCAAGATGAATACGTTCATGTTCGCAACCCATCAAAATAATCCAAGCCAGTGAATCCTGACGAATAGGTAAAGTCAGCTCCATATTCTCAATAAGGTTTAACACTAATTGATACACTTCACTGCGGTAATTACGGACTTCTTCAACACTTGGCCAATCATAATGCTCGCTATTGAGATCATCCCAGCTCATTTCATCAACACCAACCGCGCAAATAGCTTCTAATCGACTATTCACTCGTTGACTAATAAACTTCCCAAGCAGTAATTTATTAATATAAAAAGTAGCTGTGTGACCAAAATAGAATATTAATGGGTGGCGTAGACGCTCAGGCCTTAAAAAATACGCTTCATCATGATTAATTAAAGAAAACAGAGACTCATAGGTCGACCACGTATTTTTAAAGTATGCGATTAGCTCTTGGCGTTTCTCAGCGACTGAGGGACTATCAAGTGTTGGTGAACTCAATTGAGTGATCATATTATTTTTCATATTTTATTCTTTATCATAATTAAAATCTTACAACGACTGGGCTAAATAACAATATCAGCCGGCTGAAACCGCTGTAAATAATATTGCTGCAATAATTGCCCTGTGCTTTTTTCTATACCTTCTCCACTAGTAAAGCTATGGGTAGTGGCATTAAGCGCTTTGTCTATACTTTGGCTAAACCAGTGATTATTCTCGAATAACGTAATAGCCCCGACATGACTACTTTGATCATATAACGAGCTAGGCAATTGCCCATAATCTTGATTTTTCAGACTAGCATACTCTTTAGTGTCGTCAATCGTGTCGATGATATTGAGCAATGCATAAATAACATTCAAATATGGGTTATATTGCTCGCTGGAAGCGCCCAATCTATGTTCAATACGTGCCGTTTTGTGCCAATTACTTTCGCTAACCAAGACATTGTTTTTATCATCATAAAGTAACGGCTCAACCCCCATCTTTTGATTATGTTTACCAATATCACGATAGAGTGCAATACTACCTTGATGCCCACCTGAAATATCAACAGGCGAACATAACTCTTCTGCCAAACCATATTTTGACTTTAACGCTAAACGCTCAAAAGCCTCCTCTTCAGGCAGATAAATCAAACTAGCCGCTAAACTTGTTTTTAAAAACCTTTGCTGTAAACGCTCAGCAAAGTCACCTTTAACAAGCAAATTATTACCGTTTTCATCTTGTAAACTGACATTGATTTGCACAGCATTGGGAATATGAACCGCTCGACTGTCGCCACTAAAAATATTTTCACATCCTGAAGCTAGTTTACCGTTATCTCCAGTCCACACTACAGGCTTAATCAAGGTTTTAGTAATGCCTTGAGCAGTAAATAATTTTGGTAAAAAATACAGTGCTCGACTGAGATTGATGGCCTCTTTTAACGGGCTTTGACCATTAAAAAGAGAAACATACTCCCACTGATTACTCCAATACTCTGCAACGACTTCTCCGTCAATATTCAGCCCAGCCAACTGACGGTTTATTTGGCCGTAATCAACAGACAAATTATTTGCCTTTTGATAACAACCTTCCAGCTCAAAATGTATAACTGGTCGATAGCCCTTTTTATTTATATAGTTTTGTAAGCCCGCTATAACTTGTTCTGCCAGCTTATTTAATTTGTTCATATTGAAAAAGTCATAATGGATGAATATTCGAGTATTAATAAGTAAACGGGTAAGCGATATAAACCCGCGTAATAAATTGACCGTCGATCTTTATAATTTATTTCTAGTTATACGCATGAATAATGTTTTAGGTTTAAAAAACATTTATTTGATTCTTACCTAAGTGTTTTGCCTGATATAACGCTTTATCAGCATTGATATAAAGCTGCTTATCTTCAAAACAATGCTCCGAAACCCCTGCAATGCCGATACTAACAGTGACGGTATCTTGCTGGCCTGCAATCATTTTTGACTGGTTAATTAAAGCCAAAAATCGCTCCGCGACTTTTTTTGCTTCACTTATATCAGTTCTAGGCAATATACATAAAAACTCTTCACCGCCAATTCTTCCGAAAACATCACCTTGGCGAAATACTTGTTTGCCAATATCAGCAACACGACGAATGACTTCATCACCGATTGGGTGGCCAAATTTATCGTTAACCTTTTTAAAGTCATCTATATCAATTAACACCACTGACAACTGCATTTTATCAGGCTCACTGCCCGTGATGGCTTTACTTAAATACTCAAAAATATAGCGACGATTAAATAAGTCAGATAAAGAGTCTTTTATAGTTAGCAATCTCATTTTTTTATTGTTTCTGTATTGCACCAGCATAACTACCAACACCACTAAGCTCATACAAACAATAAAAATATTGAAGTAGACAGCTTGCACACTAACATTTTTGCGCTTTTCTAGTTCTAACAATTCAACTTCTGAACGTTTTTTATCTAGTGCGGAGGTTATTTTTTGGCGTTCAACTTCCAAGTTAGCTCTAACTTTTAGCAGCCGATTCGAGGACTTATTTATCAGTAATTTGGTGTATTGACGATAATATTGTTCAAGCATTTTATAACCCAAGTTAAAGTCGCCACGAGCATGCGCTAATTCTCCTGAAATTTTAATCACTTCTAATTGCCAAGCAGTGCCCATAATCTCAGGCACTTTTGAGAACTCACTGGCAGCATTAAAAAGTGCGTTTTCCGCGGCATCTAGCTGCCCAAGCGTAATCAAGCAGCTTGCCTTACGTTTATATAACTCGGCATTGTAATCAACTAAGCCTTGCAACTTTAATGCTCTATCTATGGTGGTAATGGCCAGCTTACAGTCACCTTTTTCTGCATAAGTCATTCCTAAGCCATAGGCGGAAAAAAAACTGATATTTGAATTTGGTGTGTAATCAATGCTCTTTTGATATCGTTGGAAATACTCGATAGCTAAATCGTATTTTTTCCAATATCGATAAGTTGATGCCAAACCATAAATAGCTTCGGCGATATGCGCTGGATAGTGTAAATATTTATAAGTTTCAAGTGCTCGTTGGTAGTATTCAATCGACTTTTCATAATCCTGTAAGTAACCATAAATAGCACCATAAGTTTCATTAATCGAGGCGACTAAGAATTGATCTTTTAAAGCAAAGGCCTCGACATAGGCTTCTTGAATATCAACAAGCGACATTTCAAATAACTCAGTAAGTGTTTTGGTATAAGCGAGTTCTTGTTTTCCATAAACATATAAATACCGTAACTTTGCTTTCTTCGCTTGTGACAATGCCTTAGTTAATACTGCTTCTGACAGTGAATAATTGCCCTGACGCTGATAGATAATCCCTTGATATAAGTTTAAATGAGCTTGAATAGTTAATGATGTTTGAGGTGTAACAAGGCTTATCGCCTGTTTGACAGTAGCAGTAAAGTCATCATAGAAATAAATCAGGTTTTCAGTTTGTGCTTTACGCACTAACCACCAAAGGTATTGAGATTCGTCGTAAGATTCGGCAACAGATTGCATAGCGATGATTTTTTGATAAGAAAGCCAAGGCTGAAGATATATTTCATTACCCATTTCGCTAAATTCAAACCTATCACTTGCTATCACATCAACCGTATGGCCGCAGCAAAGTAGAATAAAAATAGTGCAGTAAACTTGTAAAGCTTTCCTCATTTCGCATCCATGGCTTAGAGCAATTTTACCTTTAACATTACGCTATCATAAAAATAATAATTAAACGATAGCGAATCAATCAGCGAGTTAAAGTCAGTACATTACCTGTAGAGAAAAACGAGTAAGTTATTAAAGCCGAACAGGAATAGTATAAAGTTAACTCTGGTAAATTCGATTGAAATCTTTAACATTAAAAAC
>PJEL010003830.1_pt1 | contig 12626 bp, 13 predicted proteins | sample 1853271 | NCBI WGS metagenome assembly PJEL01 (sample SAMN08108733, study PRJNA415343) | Invertebrate metagenome, whole genome shotgun sequencing project. | host: Globobulimina | place: Sweden: Gullmar Fjord | collected 2015-08 | reverse complement strand
TTTTTTTACTCTTAGCAGAAAGCATCACTGGTCTGCAGATACGGATATCCAGTCCGATATATTTTTTGATATCACTGACAATAACCCCAGCCGGTTCCGCCTCGATGACTTTGCCATTACCGATATAGAATGCCGCATGACTGTATGGGGATTTTGTTAGAGTTTGGATTACATGACTAATTCGCTGATTTCCTCTCACCAAAATGACGTCGCACTGTTTTGCGACTTCCAGGAAGCGCTTTTTTTTGTACTCCAGTAGAAGCTTCTCCTCCTCTTTCGATCCTAAAAGCGGTTGGGCAGAGTCATATCCGGGAGCTACCTGCATTAAATAGTGCAGCAATCGTTTGTAGACTAAAGCACGAGTTTTTTTAGTGGATACGCCCTTCCCAAAATCATTCACTTCATTGAACAATCTGAATAAGATACGATCAATCCTGGGATTAACACCATCCAGCAATTTTTTATCAAATAATCGTCTCATACATATAAAAGTGGAGGGCTAATTTTTGCGCTATTGCAGGCAGCGCCCAGATCAAAAGTGTGCTCAATGGACAATTGAAGTGTTTGAAAACTTACAAACTACATGAAAGACAACACGAGGAATTTTTTGATTTCTTCAGACTCCCGTTTAGGCTTTCCGTCAACAAACAGTGTTGGTACCTGCTGATCACCACACTCAATGACCAGCTCCTTTTCGAACTCGACGTTTTCTTTGATGTTTTTAAGCTCGACTTGATCCTGAATTTTTAAGTTCTGGATGGTATTCAACACGCTTGCGCAAAACCCGCACTCATTATGATAGAACAGTTCAAGTTTCATCAATTTTTCGAGTTCACTTTTTTAACTTCAGTCAACAGTTCTTCAGCGTTGCGCCGACCACCGGGACCCACTGATTTGATATATTGCACGATGCCCGCTTTATCAATAATGACTGTTGCACGGTCAGTTATCCCTATATCCTGAAGGTATAAACCATATTTCTCGGCTACAGCTCCTTTTGGATGAAAATCTGCCAATAATGGGTAAGATATGCCTCCAATTGAGGTTGCCCAGTTTTCATGACAATACTTACTATCAACACTGATACTCAACACCTGAGTATCTTCTGCCTTAAAGTCACCGATAATTTTTTCGATGTCAGGCATTTCAGCGCTTCAGGTGGGTGTGAAATCGAGGGGATAAAAAACAAGCATCACGTTCTTCTGACCTTTGAACTGCGACAACTTGAAAGTTCCCAAATGGCTGTCTAGTTCAAAATCCGGTGCGTTGTCTCCAATATTAAGCATACATTTCTCCTGATTTGAAGAGTTTTCGATCATGGTTTGAGCTACTATATTCGATGGTAACCGAGAATAATAAAACTAACAATAAGTTTTACCGTCTTTGTAGAATTAAAAAAAATAGATGGTTATACCGCTTATGTACAATCAACAATCCCTATACTGATTTAACAATCCGAGGATTGTACAGGTGACCCAAAGAGAGATTACAACACTTTCAGTCTGAAAAATATATTTTTCTCTAATCCTTGATTATCTGCACTGACAAGATTCTCAAATCAATCTAACATAGACTCTTAATTACTCAGTTAAGGGTCGGCTCAAAAATTGGGTCACATTCTGTTTACAAAATGTCCAGTATTTTTGGGACTTCAGGGTCGGCTAATAAATTAACTCACATTCTGGCTGCAAAATGTCCAGCTTTTGGGACGTTTGCAAATAGATTATGTGAAGTTATTTATTAACGATCCCTTGGCAAATTAACGTATTTTTCAATTTTATCAATCAGGAAATTCATTGAACAATTCCTCAGCAGATTTCGCGAGTCTTAATCTGGATCAAATTATCAATGCCGTTGAAGACGCAGTCGGGCACAGAATGACTGGATTCACAGCTCCTCTTCCCAGTTATATTAATCGTGTTTATGAATTGCAAACAATGGCAGGAGAGCGCCTGATTGCCAAGTTTTACCGTCCGGGAAGATGGAATAAAAAAGCGATTGAGGAGGAGCATGAGTTTATGCAGGATTGTGCATTGACTGAGGTTCCGGTGGTTCTGCCTATGGAATTGAGTAATGGCTTAACGCTCGCGGAGGTTGATGGGATTTTGTTTACCGTTTTCCCGAAAAAGTTGGGTCGTGAATTCGAAATTATCAAAGATGATGATTGGAGAAGAATCGGGACCTTAATCGCCCGTATTCACAGTGCAGGACAAACAAAGGATGCCCCGAATCGGGTTCGCCTGCATCCCCTCGAGTCAACCAGAGATGATGTCCGGCAAGTGATCGAAGGTGGATTTCTGCCACCGCATTATGAGGAGGATTTCAAACAAGTTTGTGATCATATCATCGACATTGCAACCGATCTTTTTGAAGACACTGAAGTTATCAGGATTCATGGTGATTGCCATAGCGGCAATGTGATTTATCGACCAGAAAATGGCATCAGGCTGATCGATTTCGATGATATGATGATGGGGCCTCCCATTCAGGATTTGTGGCTTCTATTGCCTGAATATGCCGATAAATGCCAGTGGGAAATAGAGATGATGATCGAAGGTTACGAAATATTCAGGTCGTTCGATATAAGAACTGTGCGGCTGATTGAACCATTGCGAGCCATGCGGATTATTTATTTTTTAGCCTGGTGCAGCCGACAGGCAAATGATTTTCATTTCAAAAATAACTTTCCCGGGTGGGGAACCGATAGTTTCTGGTCCATAGAGATCAATACACTGACCAATCAGTTGCAGGTTATTGTTGAGTCATTAAATCAGGACTAATAGCGCTTCTCACTCAACTTGTCGAGTAGTGAGACAGCGCTTTTCACTTAATTTTTAACGATCCCTAAGATAGGGATTCCGCTTAAAAGCGATATCGTAGAGCCCCTCCAAAATACAAACCACCGGCGTCAAAGCTTTTTCCGCTGTTAAAGAGGTCGTTTGTGGACATTGCGACCTGTCTGAGGTAAATTGCCGCACCAAATCCACTGCTGTCCCCCTTCTTAAACCCAAAGTCAGTAGTAACACCGACCCAATGCGCATCCACTTTCTGACTATTTACTGAATCCAGGCCAAAAAAATCAAGTGAATTCTTACTGGTTGTGACTTTACCTTTTTGCGGGAGACCGGCTTCCACAATGATACGATATGAATCCCCGAATGCCCAGCCAATCGTATAGGAATCTATTCTGGCCATCAGATAGGATGCATCAGACCCATCACTAATTTCAAAATAGGATCCAAATAGTTCTCGACCGAGAACCAATCCCCAGTCAAATGTGTATTTCAAAGAGAATTTGGCACTCTGGTATGGAAAGGGACCATCGATGCTGTTAAGCCCCTCCACATAACCCCCTTTGGGTCGTACGCCGTTACCCCTTCCGATTTCGACGGCGATGTCCCCTGCATAAGTTTGATTTTCGAACAAACAAAACAGAGCCAAGAATAACAAAATATATTGAAGAAATCTGAAACAGGTCTTACCCGGTCTAATATGTGATGTCATGGTCAATTTCCTTTTTGGTTTTTTTTATATTTAATATATTTCCTTTAGCCCTGAATCTTTTTATTTGCGTGGATCACAGTCTTGATGGCTACAAATGGACAAAACAGGAAGCAGACAGCAAACATCTTAAAGACCAACATACCATTATAGTTGATAACAGATAGGTCATGTTCAGTGAGGTTGAACATTTTTGAGTGACTTTCAAACCAGAAGTCTCCAATAGCAAAATAGATCACCAACCAAAGGAGTAATATAGCGATTGACATGAGAAAACTTCTCCATAGAATTCTTGAAATCAGCTCCAGCGTGTTTTTGTCTTCGTTCATTTTCTTCCCCTTATAAAGTTTCAAATTCTCTAATAACAAAACAAGATAAATCAAAAAGAGACTTCGGAATTCCGAATCACAATTTCAGGTTAAAAAATGAAATGGCATGAAGCAAGTGATTGGTCGTGAATGGATCGGATATGTCGTGACTGGATCATGGAAACCGTGAATGGATATGCTTTAACATCAGTATTTAACGTAACTGGATGGGAGGCTGGCAAAAGGGTTCTGCCCAATGACAAAATTTCTTTTTCTGGTTGTATTTTTAGGAAATGCTCTGATGCTTTGGGGGGTATCTACATTCCTGCTGGTCCAATGGGAGCTGAAAACTTAAATCGCGGCAAAACTGGAGGTTATCAAAGAGATTAAGGCGGTGTTGAAACAGTGAGAGCTATATTCTCATTTCTAACATCGGTTTCATTCATGACATGAAACCGATGCAGAATTTGTTTTCAACGAGCCCTAAGAATATGGATCAGTGAAATAAGACATGATACCACCTGTATCCGACGTATCTAACAGGTCTAGTGCTGTTTTAATCACCTGTCGTTGTTTGTCACTATTACCAGGAGGTCCAAGGGGTCGGCCCATAGGATGGGGTGTAATCAGAACTCTTGGCAGCGTCATCGCTTTCAGCATCTTTTCAAACGCTTGCACAGCAACAATAACTGTTGCGATTCCGTTTTCTTCCAGGACTCTTGCTATATGTCCAACTGACATATGGCAGACAGGTCAGACAGGAACAAGCACCGCCATATCGGCTTTTTGTTCTTTGAATTCGGCAGCCCATGCGGGACCTGTTTCCTTGAGAAGACGCTTTTGAGCACAGGCGCCCACAAATGAATGTGCAGATGATAAAAGCTCACCAACAGTTCCATTTTTTTCCATTTCCAACAAAGCCGTCAATGGTAAAGCCACTTCCGCGTCTTTTTGCACCGCTCTGATATCGTACCCGCCGTGTCGGACTCGTAGATTTTCTTTGGGAGTATTGAACGGAATATGAGACAGTGATGGTTTTTCTTTGATGAATTCAATAATTCTTTTTTCTGCTTCATCCTGAGTCATGTTTTTAATACCAAAGGGCTCAGGATCATCACCTTCAACGAAATGTCCTGAAGAAGTGAGCAAGGCAAGTCTGGACTCGGATACTTTTTTCCCCGGTTTTACAAAAGGGCCATCCTCATATTCAAATACCAGTTTTTCCTGCTCATATCCTTTTCTCTGCCATGATGCTGCCAGGTCCACGATAGGCTTGAGATCTCCGTCGTTATACGCATCCCCTATTTTCCACAACAGTTCCTGAAAAAACTGTGCAGCGTCTTCATCAGAGAGAACGGACAGGAATTTGAAATTCATGTCCGTTCTGGTGCTGTAAAAAAAAGATTTTTTAAATGTTTCAAATGAAAAACTTTCGGATTGTTCTTCCATGTTTTTTTCTCCCTCTAAGTCGCGAGTACAAGTTTCTACATTAACTGATGAAGCTTTGGAAAAGGGCCAGACTATTATTTATAAGGGGGCAAAACCTAAAACAGCATAAGCTTACTTCGTGGACAGGATTGCGTCAATCTATGGACTGGTCTCAGGCCAGATGGCAGGCAACCCAATGGTTGGGAAGGATCTTCTGTAAAAGGGGATCTTCTGCAACACAGCGAGCTTCGGCCAGGGGACATCGAGTGTGAAACCTGCAGCCTGAAGGTGGATTCATCGGACTTGGTACATCCCCTTTCAGGGGAACAGATGAACGTCCGCTTTTGATGTCGGTAGTGGGGACAGATGCCAATAAAGCCTTGGTATAGGGATGTTTCACATTTATAAAGAGAGAACGACGATCAGTCTTCTCCACAATTTTGCCTAAATACATGACGGCGATATCGTCACAAATGTGTTGAACGACCGCCATATCATGGGAAATAAAGAGATAGGTCAGGTTGAATTCACGTTGTAATCGTACCAGCAGGTTGAGTATCTGAGACTGAATCGCCACGTCCAGGGCAGAAACCGGCTCATCGCAGACAATGAAACCCGGATTCGGGGCCAAAGCCCGGGCAACACAAATACGCTGTCGCTGGCCACCGGAAAACTGGTGAGGATAAAGATTTCGTTGTTCAGGACGTAAACCCACCACTTCAAGCAGTTCCTCAACTCTCTTATTCTGCTGCTGCTGCGTCCCGATTTTCTGGATTTTCAGCGGGGACTGGATTATTTCACCTGCTGTCTTGCGCGGGTTCATTGAGGAGTAAGGATCCTGGAAAATGATCTGCATCTGCCGACGATAGCCGCGCAGCTCTTTTTGATTCAATTGGCAGACATCAGTCCCGTTTAGTATGACCGAACCGGACGTTGGTTCAACCAGGCGGAGTACCGAAAGAGCAGTGGTTGACTTACCACAACCGCTTTCTCCAACCAGGCCAAAAGTCCTGCCTTGTTCAATTTCAAAGCTCACACCATCCACTGCATAAACTGTCGGCTGCTCTGCGAACGGGTGAGGCCTGGATAGTTTGAAATGGGTCCGCAAATTTTCAACTTTCAGAGACAGCTGAGCGTTCATCCGACCTCCTCTACATGCCAGCAGAAAGTGGTGTGGTTTTTCCCAAGCTTAACTTCTGGTGGAATTTTATCGTGGCAGTCATCCATGACATAATCACATCTGGGAGCAAAGGGACAACCTTCCCCCAATTGTCTCAAGTCTGGTACGACGCCCGGGATCTCATTCAGATCTTTACGGTCGGTCCCTGGGTCCTTTTTCAGAAACGGCACACAGTTAATCAGGCCTTGGGTATACGGATGACGGGGATTATCGATAATATCCCGCACCAGACCTTCCTCCACTTTACGACCCGCATACATCACGACCACCCTGTCAGCAAATTCAGCGATGACACTCATATCGTGGGTAATCAAGATTACTGAGGTTTTCATCTCCAGCTGAACCTGCCTGAGCAGATCAAAAATCTGGGCTTGAATGGTCACATCCAACGCGGTCGTTGGTTCGTCGGCGATCAGTACGCTGGGTTGGCAGGAAAGTGCCATGGCGATCATAACCCGTTGGCGCATACCACCTGACATTTCATATGGATATTGATGGAACCTGAGTTCCGGCACAGGGATACCGACAGCCTGGAGTATTTTAATGGATTTTTCTCTGGCCTCGGTGCGGGATGCCGACTGATGTCGCTGAATGTTTTCAGCCACTTGTGAGCCAATGGTAAAAACCGGATTTAGAGACGTCATGGGCTCCTGGAAAATCATCGATATTTCGTTACCCCTGATGTCCTGCATCTGGCGCTCAGTTAACTGCAGAAGATCAGTTCCGTTCAGTGATATCTTCCCGGCAGAAATGTTACCGGGCGGCACGGGTACCAGGCGCATGATCGATAGTGCCGTCATGCTTTTCCCGCAACCGCTTTCACCGACAATTCCCAGGGCCTCACCTGGCAAAAGGTGAAGATCCAGATGATTCAGTACGCGAACATTACCTTTTCGAGTGGAAAAATCCACACACAATCCCTTTATCTGCAGTAGTGGAACCTGACTCATAACTCCCTCAATTTGGGATTTAAAGCGTCATTCAAGCCGTCTCCAATCAGGCTGATACCCAGTACGGTCAGGAAAATAGCAAAACCGGGAAATGTGATTGTCCACCAGGAATCCCAGATGTACTCCCGGGAAGAACCAATCATGTAACCCCAACTGTAAGCATTTGGGTCTCCGAGTCCAAGAAAGCTTAGAGCCGCTTCGAAAAGAATGGCGACACCGACACTCAAAGCAACTGCAACAATCAGAGGGGGTAGTGCATTCGGCAGAATGACTTTCCACATAATACTCATGTTTCTAGCCCCCATGGCCCGTTCGGCCATGACGTACTCCCGCTCCTTTATCTTTAAAAATTCGGCCCGTGTCAAACGCGCAATGCCTGTCCAGCTTACAACAGCGATTGCCAGAACGATCAGGTAAATGCTGGCGGTAAACATGGAAACCAGTACCATGGCAAATAACAAAGCCGGCAGGACCTGAAAAAACTCGGTCACGCGCATTAGCAGGTTGTCGACCCAGCCTCCGTAGTAGCCTGACAGAACACCGATGATAACACCGATAAACACGGTGCAGAAGGTTGCAGAAAATCCGATGGCTATCGTTATCGAAGCACCGTGAATGATACCCGTCAGGACGTCACGACCGAGATAGTCGGTCCCCAGCAGGAACTCTTCGCCTGGCGGAGTCATAGGAGCACCGACCATTTCAAAAGGATCGCTGGGATAAATGGCAGGACCCAGGAATGCTGTTAAAATGACTAAAATCCATAACAACAGGCCAAAAACTGCCGCCCTGTTAGCGAAAAACATACGCCATATTTCAACCAAGGGTCGGTCTGGGAGGACAACGGCATCTGCTGTCGGTCTGTTGGTCATAATATTACCTACTTGATTCGCGGGTCCAGAAGTCTGTATGCAAAGTCGGTGATCAGGTTGGCGACCACTACCATCAGGGTCGAAAGAAACAGGATCCCCAGTAGCAGTGGATGATCACGCCGCAGGATTGAGTTAAAGGCCAGCTGCCCGATTCCGGGCCAGCTGAATACGGTTTCCACCACCACTGCTCCGGCAATTAGCTGGGAAAACTGAAGGCCGGCCATGGTCACGACTGGCAGCACTGCGTTTTTCAAGGCGTGTTTATAAACCACAACCCGTTGACTCAGGCCTTTTGATCGAGCCGTCCTGATGTAGTCAGATCCGAGTACATCCAGCATACTGGCCCTGGCCAGCCGACTGTAAACTGCCAGATAAATACTGGCCAGCGTCACTGCCGGGAGTACCAGATGTTTGAGAACATCGAATACTCCTTCCAGAGGTGTGCCCTTAAATCCGGCGGTCCTTATGCCAAAGGCAGGAAATATCGGGAAATAATAGGAAAAGGCGATCAACATCATCAACCCTGTCCAGAAAACAGGTGCTGCGTAGCCGGACAGGGAAAGGACCGTCACGAAATGATTAAACAGGCTTTTCGGTTTTTGAGCCGCAATAACCCCCAGAACAGTACCGATGACGACGGCCAGGATAAAGGCGGTTGTTACCAGTAGAATGGTGGCCGGCAGGTGGTCCAGAACCAGATCCATCACCGGCAGATTGTGAGTGAAAGAAAGACCCAGGTCGCCGGTGGCCATTTTAGCAATGTATCTGTAAAGCTGGATGAAGACGTTCTGGTCGAGTCCGTATTCAGTACGAAGCTGGGCGATCAACTCCGGTGTGGCCCCGCCCATGTCCCCAATCATTGCGGTCACCGCATCTCCAGGGGCCATGTGGAGTAGCATGAAATTCAGGGAAATGACAGCCAGCAAGAGAATCAGTGAATAAACGATCCGCTTTAGGAAAAGAAGGATTGATTTCAATTTTTTTTCTTGAAGAAAGAATTTGGACAAAGTGTCACCCGCTTTGCAGGAGGCCAGAGAGGCCCTGCTCTCCTTCAAAAGCGGGATTGACAGATCCAGACTATGTTCTATTCATCGAAATGGGAAGAACGACACTGTTTTTACGGCAGTCATTCTATGGGGCCATGCCGTTTTTCCAGTATATTCCGTCTAAGGTCCCCATTGCACCAAAAATTCCGATGGGACTATCCATTAACTCTTTATTATACGCGGTATGAAAGCCATCTTCAATGGTAAAATAGACGGGCATTTCCTCAGCAACAGTTTTCTGAAATTCAGCATAAAGAGCCTTACGTTTGTTCATGTCGTTTTCCACAGCTGCCGCATTCAGCAGGCTGTCGACCTTTTTATTCACATACCCGGCGGTATTTGTCCAAACCCGGTGTTTGATATTAGTCGACATAAACAGCCGATGGATTCCGATAACCGGATCACCCCATCCGAATATGTTTGAGGTGGACATATCATGTTCCCACTTAGCCAGGGTCATGTACCAGTTCATGAAATCGGCAGGAGCTTTTAAGTTGATTTTAATCCCGATTTTCTTGAGCTGCGGTTTCATGTACTCGGCTATCATTTTTTGGCCATATGGCAGAGCCGGCATGTAGATTAGATTGAGTTCAAATCGCATCCCATTGCTTTGACGCTTGTAACCAGCCTCGTCCAGCAGTTGGTTAGCTTTGTCGAGGTTGAAGTCGAATTGGTTGATATTGCCGGTATAATACGGACTTGATGAGTGTATAGGCCCAGTGGCTTTGTGGGTCAATCCCCGGTGCAGTCTTTTGGTGATGAATTCCCGGTCAATGGCATAGGCAATCGCCTGTCGGACTTTTTTGTCCTTGACATACTTCTTGCGAAGATTGAATTCGAGGAAACTGACCGAAGCAACAGCTTCATATCCCTGCGAGGTAACCATGAGATTTTTTTCTTTTTTCAACTTGGCCACCATTTGTGGATCCCCAACAAATCCTAATGAATGGGCTTCTCCACGGCTAACGGCGATCAATGAACTACTGGGGCTGACATTCTTTTTTCCAATAAAGCGGTCGAGATAAGGTCGGCCCGGGCGCATGAACTTATCAAAGCGTTTCAGGATGAAACTCTTACCTGCATTGTACTCTACAACTTTAAAAGGTCCTGAGCCGATGGCCTTAATATTGGCTGGATTTTTACGAATTGGCCCTTTGCTATATATGTGTTGTGGCATAATCGGCGTCAGCGGCAGGGACAGAGCTATCATCAGCGCCGGATGGGCTTGCTTCAGTTTTATGACAACTGTATATTTGTCTGGCGTTTCGACTCTATCAACTGCCCCAAACATGTAGGGACCAAAGGGATGGTTTTTCTTAACCACTTCTAACGAAAATGCCACGTCCTTTGAAGTCACTGGTTGGCCATCATGGAAAACGGTCCCTTTAGTCAAATAGAAAGTATACGTCTTACCGTCGGGAGCGATTTTCCAGCTTTTAGCCAGGTAGGGAACCGGCTTCCAGTTTTCATCGATTTCCACCAGACCAACAAAAATATTGGCACAGGGGGAAGCAATCGCCGCACCCGATTTGATGCCGCAGTTGAAGTGCGGCGGAAACTGGGCAAACAGAGAGACTAAATCTCCTCCTCTTTTTGGGCCGGCTATTCCGGGGGTAATAGAGAACATGACCGCGACAATTCCCAAAATAATTATTTGGTACATTTTTGATATCTTGTTCATAGAATCCTCTTTTTCGAGATATTGACAAGCCATTTAGCCCGAAAGCGTTCTCTCCGGCGAAAGGGATTGAAAAAAGAAACGTTGGAGCGGTGGAATTTTATCAATCCGGAAATCCTCTGCTGACGGTACGATAAAAAACCAGTTGATATAAGTCAAGTTATATTTTCTGCCTTGGTCGGATCTGAGCGGGACTAATCATCAGTCTGCACACGATTAAAGCACTATTCACGCAGCTTCCATCCGTTTTTGCATAGACGCCTTCACCCAATAGAGACAGTCTCCCGGTGACTAATTATCAGACGGTTTTGAATTTTAATCAGGTTTCTGATCCGTATACTATAATCAAAATAACAGGTTGACATCTTCGAAAAATCAGAGAAAGATCAGGTTTTTTTTCAAAGACCGTTCTTAATATAAATTTAATAATTTCGAGTCATTTTACTGTACTTGATGACTATCATTTGAACTGCATGGGAAATAGGCAACCGTGTATCTTCCTTAAATTCCTAGTTTTTCAATTGAATGCTGGTTAAACAAAAAGTGGAGAATAAACCATGGACATAAATATCGGAGAGTTTTTAATCAGAAGGGCGACGCTGACACCAACAAAAGTAGGCCTGGTTTGCGGCACTATTCGCCGGACATTTGCTGAGATGAACGATCGCGCCAATTGTTTGGCGAATGCCATGATACAAATGGGCGTTAAAAAAGGTGATACAGTCGCAATGCTGGCATTTAATGAAACTGAATACTACGATATGTATTTCGGCCTGGCAAAGATTGGAGCGATCATGACCCCGGTTAATAACCGTCTGGCCGGGCCGGAAATGGCCTATATCCTCTCTGACTGCCAGGCGGATGTATTTGTCTTCAGCCAGGATTTTGTTGAAATCGTTGACTCGTTTCGAAACACCATTCCTGCTAAAAAGTTAGTTGTTATTTCCGACAATCCGCCTGAGTGGGCCGACTCTTTTCATGTGATGCTTGACAATGCATCTCCAGCGGAACCGGAGCTTGCAGGCGGCGGCGATGATACCATGACGATCATGTATACATCCGGAACCACCGGTCGACCTAAAGGGGCGGAACTCACCCACAATTACTTTTTCTGGACCTCGGTCAATATGATGTCGACTCTTGGCGTTACGGTAGGTGACAGCTCATTGATAGCGCTCCCACTTTTCCATATCGGCGGTTTAGCTGGAGTCCCCTGGGGTGTGCACCAGGGAATGAAAATTGTTTTACAGCGCACTTTCGATCCCCAGGGCTTTCTCGAAATTATCCAGGCAGAAAAGATTTCCGGATTCGGCGCTGTGCCTGTACTCCTCGATTTCCTCAAACTCGTACCGGACTTTGAGAAATATGACTTCAGTTCGGTCAACACCATTTTGGTGTACGCCGCTCCCGTACCAGTGACCCTAATCCAGGAATACGCCAAATCGGGGATCGAAGTCAGGCAGTTGTACGGTATGACGGAAGGCTGCACTGCCACTGTTCTTGACTCTGAAAATGCCACTTCGAGGGCAGGCTCCTGTGGGCGGCCATTTTTCCACACCGAAATCAGGGTGGTTGATGAAAAAGGAGTGGATGTGGAACCAGAGGTGAAAGGTGAGGTGTTGCTGCGCTCGCAGGTGATGATGAAAGGTTACTGGAACAAGCC